>ENA-OQIQ01001061-OQIQ01001061.1-human-gut-metagenome-genome-assembly--contig:-NODE-1061-length-11703-cov-3.576467_pt1 | contig 11703 bp, 7 predicted proteins | sample MGYA00242584_ERZ504749 | MGnify/ENA primary metagenome ERZ504749 (study PRJEB26092, sample SAMD00036436) | human gut metagenome | host: Homo sapiens | study: EMG produced TPA metagenomics assembly of...
GCTTTCTTTTCTTCTTCATCAGCAACTGCTGATACTTCCTTTGCAGGACTAAGTGCATTAACAATAAGCTGTGCTGGATTAGCATCCCACTCAACTATATCAATCTGTTCATTACCAAGTTCATTAACAATATTCTTTACTCTTGCACCATTGATACCTACACATGCTCCAACCGGATCGACATGAGGAACATTAGCTCTTACTGCCATTTTAGTTCTTGAGCCTGCTTCTCTTGCTATAGCCATAATCTCAACTGTACCATCTTTTATTTCAGTTACTTCTTCTTCAAACAGCTTCTTAACGAATTCAGGAGATTTTCTTGATATTTTAATACCAAGTCCGTTTCTTTCCCTGTTGCTTACACTTACAACATATACCTTTATTCTGTCACCTGGCTTGAATTCCTTATCCTTAAACCTGCTTCCTTCACCATTTCTTGACTTATCATCAGCCTTAAGAACAGCCTGTGTTCTTCCGATGTCGATTGTCATATCACCATTCTCGTTAATTCTTTGTACAACGCCTGTGATGATTTCTCTTTCTTTATCATGAAGCTCATTGTAGAGTGCGTTCTTTTCCTGTTCTCTTATTGTCTGTACTATTGTATTCTTGGCATTCTTAGCTGCCTTTCTTGAAAACTCTTCAGACTTGACTTCTATTGTGATAACATCACCTATCTGACATCCTGGCTTAATCTTTCTTGCATCTTCTATAGCTATCTCTGTACCAGATACATATTTTTCTTTTTTGTTTTCCCTGAATTCCGGAACTTCCACCTTCTCAACAACAGTTCTGTCTGAATATATATGAAAATCTCCTGTTATTCTGTCAAGTGAAACTCTTCCGTTATCTGCCTTGTCAAACTCTGCCTTATACTCATCCATTAAAGACTTCTCTATAGCATCAAACATAACCTCTTTACTGATACCATTTTCTTTTTCCAAAGCCTCAATCGCAAGTATTAAATCCTTATTCATTTTATCATCCTCCATTATATAATATAAACACATCTGCTAACGTGTAATTTTAAGCATAAGCTGCAGGCTTAAATGTCCACAGTTAATTTTACTGCTCTACATACGCCCATCTGATCATCGAAAGATTACTTCTTTCTATAGTTATCATGGAATTATCTGCTTCTATCATAATAACATCTTTATTATATTCTTTAAGAACTCCTGTATATTCCTTCTTACCCTCAACCGGCTTATAAAGTCTGATATCTATAAGACGTCCTAAGCTCTTTTCATAGTCTTTTTCTTTCTTTAAGGGTCTTGTTAGTCCTGGTGAGCTCACTTCAAAAATATACTGGTCAGAAATATAATTCTCCTTATCAAGTATTTCATTGAATGCTCTGCTTACTGCCTGGCAGTCATCTATAGTGACTCCGCCTTCTTTATCAATATAGACTCTTAAATACCAGTCCTGGCCCTCTTTAACGTAATCAACATCAAAAAGTTCCACATGATTAGCAGCAATAATAGGTGCTATAAGCTTTTCTGTCTTAGCTTCATAATCTTCTCTTTTACCCATGTCTACCTCTTTTCTGGATTATTCAATTAGATACTGAATCATATATCTGGCTTTATCTTCTTAAATCTACAGATGTTGTTGATTTCTGGATAAAAACGAAAGAGTGGACATTAATGTCCACTCTTGTCAGTTGAATATAACTCAGAATAGCTTATAGGGGAGTCGAACCCCTGTCTTCGCCGTGAGAGGGCGACGTCTTAACCACTTGACCAATAAGCCATATCTTTAACACTTTGTGTAAGTCGTTACCGCAAAGCACTTCATTATAATACACGTTAATCGGTATTTCGTCAAGCACTTTTTCAAACTTTTTTTAATTTTTTTTATTTTTTTCAAAACCCCCTAAAATCCATATGTTTTCAGCCTGTCACACAGCCACAGTTTTAACATGATGCAAAAACAAACCTTCTTAATATTGATACAGCTGGTATATGCCGCATAACATATACCAGCTGATTATAATTATATTATCTGCATGTGCCAATTCTGTATAAAAACACTTACACAGATATTATGCAAAGTTAAATATAGCTGTAAACAATCCTGCTGAAGCAACGCCCATTATTATACCTGCAAGTAATACACCTGCAAGCACTGCTATTACACTCTTCTTAAATCCCATATCAAGAAAGCTTGCAGCAAGTGTTCCTGTCCATGCTCCTGTACCAGGAAGTGGTATGCCAACAAACAACAAAAGTGCTACAAACAGTCCATTACCTGCCTTGGCTTTAAGCTTCTCTCCACCCTTATGTCCTTTTTCTATACAGAATGTAAAGAACTTACCTATATACTTTTTATCAGCGCCCCACTCCAACACTCTTCTTGCAAAAAGATATATAACTGGAACAGGAAGCATATTACCTATTACACATATTATATAAGATTGCAGCAAAGGAAGCTGGAAGCCCTGCGATATAGGAATCGCACCTCTTAGTTCCACAATAGGCACCATTGATACCAGAAAACATATAAGATATTTTTTTAACATTTCTCACCTCATGATATTATTAAGATTATTCATTGTATTTTAATGCTAACCCGTCAAATATAACATATATATATGTATTCTGACAAGTCATTATGCTGCTGCATATTAAACATTTATGCTACAACACATCAAACAACGATAACTGGTTACTCTCTGCCATACCATCAAGCAGCTTTAACTCACTCAGCTTATCAATAACTGTCTGTCCTATCTTTGCACGCTGTCTTAAGTCATCCTTTGATAAAAACTTTCCACCTCTTGCAGCTATCTCTATAGATTCTCCGGCTGATTCACCTATCTTTGATACAACCTTAAAGGATGGCATTATTTTTCCATCTATTATCTGGAAACTTCTTGCCTTGGCCTTATATATATCTATTGGTGTGAATTCATATCCACGCGCATACATTTCCTGGACTATCCTCATATCCTTGTATTCATCAAGCTCTGTTTTTTCTATAGTTCCATCTGCCTTCTTAGCTTTATAAATATCAAGATAATATTCAAGACGCTCTCTTCCCATAGCCATCTTCTCATAGTCAAAGGCATCTGCTCTTATACTAAAATATGCACAATAGTAAGCAAGTGGATAAAACACTTTACAATACGCAACACGCCATGCCATCATAACATAAGCTGCCGCATGTGCTTTAGGGAACATGTACTGTATCTTGTTACAAGACCATATATACCAGTCAGGAACACCATGCTCCTTCATTATCTGTTCCCATTCAGGAGTAAGACCTTTACCTTTTCTTACCTTCTCCATAATCGTAAATGCAAGCTCACTTTCAAGTCCTTTCTGGATAAGATATATCATAATATCATCTCTTGTACATATAGCTGTCGATATAGTCGCCTTGCCTTCCTTAAGAAGTGTCTGCGCATTACCAAGCCATACATCAGTACCATGTGAAAGACCTGCTATTCTTACAAGATCTGAAAAGTACTGTGGTTTGGTATCTATAAGCATCTGCATGGCAAAGTCTGTACCAAACTCCGGTATACCCAGTGCCCCAAGCTTACATCCGCCTATATCTTCGGGTTTGATCCCAAGTGCCGATGTATCCTTAAAAAGTGACATGACCTCTTTAGAATCAAGTGGGATCTCAAGAGGATCTATACCGGTAAGATCCTGAAGCATACGTATCATAGTAGGATCAAGGTGTCCTAGTATATCAAGCTTTAACAGGTTATGGTCAATACTGTGATAATCGAAATGTGTCGTTACTATACCGCTCTTCACATCATTGGCAGGATGCTGTACAGGTGTAAATGAATGTATTTCATCTCCAATAGGAAGTACTACTATTCCTCCAGGATGCTGTCCTGTTGTCCTTCGTATATCTATACAGCCCTTAGCTATCCTTTCTATTTCGCAGCGTCTTTTAACCTTCCCGCGCTCCTCCAGATACTTTAATACATATCCATATGCGGTTTTTTCAGCAACCGTACCGATAGTTCCGGCTTTAAATGTCTGTCCTTTACCAAATATAACCTCAGTATAAGCGTGCGCTTTACTCTGATATTCGTTAGAAAAGTTAAGATCAATATCTGGCTCTTTATTTCCTTTGAATCCAAGGAATGTCTCAAAAGGTATATCAAAGCCCAGCTTATCCAGCTTATGCCCACACTTAGGGCACTTCTTATCTGGCATATCACAACCTGCACCACCTGCGAATTTCTTTACTTCATCTGAATAAAAATCAACATAGTAGCACTTCGGGCATAAATAATGCGGACTAAGCGGATTAACCTCTGTAATACCAGCCATTGTAGCTGCAAAGGATGAACCAACCGAGCCTCTTGAACCTACAAGATATCCATCATCATTTGATTTCCATACAAGCTTCTGAGCAATAATATACATGACAGAATATCCATTAGATATAATAGAATTAAGCTCTCTTTCAAGTCTTTCTGTAACTATCTGTGGCAGCTCTGGCCCATATATCTCATGCGCCCTGTTATGACATATCGTTCGTAACATCTGGTCTGAATTCTCGATTACAGGCGGTCTTTTATCCGGTCTTACAGGTATTATTTCTTCACACATATTCATGATTTTATTTGTGTTAGTCACAACTATCTCATATGCCTTATCACTTCCAAGATAGTCAAACTCATGAAGCATCTCATCTGTAGTATGAAGATATAATGGTGGCTGGTTATCAGCATCATCAAAGCCTTTTCCTGCCATGATAATCCTTCTGTATATCTCATCCTCAGGATTAAGAAAATGCACATCACAAGTTGCTACAACTGGCTTATCAAACTTTTCTCCAAGAGATATTACTCTTCTGTTAAGATCTCTTAAATCTTCCTCATCCTTTACATAGTAATCTTCTTTTTCTATCATGAATCTGTTATTGCCTATAGGCTGGACTTCAAGGTAATCATAGAAATTAACTATTCTTGCTATCTCAGCATCTGAACGTCCATTAACCATTGCACGAAAAAGTTCGCCTGCCTCACAGGCACTTCCTATTATAAGGCCTTCACGGTATTTATTCACAAGGCTTTTAGGTATCTTTGGAAATCGGTTAAAATACTTCATATGCGATGCCGAAACAAGCCTGTAAAGATTAATTCTTCCCATTTCGTTTGCAGCAAGTATTATACAATGGTACTGATGAAGCTTTTTAACAGATTCTTCATCAAGTGTTCCTTCTTCATTCAGCTTATCAAGCGTATATATATCCCTGTCTGCAAGCATCCTTATAAGCTTTAAGAATATATGTGCTGTTGCTTCTGCATCATCTACTGCCCTGTGATGATTGTCAAGAACAACATTAAGATGCTTTGTAAGCGTATCGAGCTTATAATTATGAAGTGCAGGTATAAGGAACTGTGACAGCAGCACAGTATCTATATATGTAGGCGAAAAACTAATACCTAAACGCTCTGCATTATTAATAATAAAACTCATATCAAATTCAGCATTATGTGCCACCATGACACAACCCTCGCAGAACTTAAGAAAATCCGGAAGTATGTCTTCTATAGTTCCAGATGTCATAACCATCTGGTCGCTTATTCCTGTAAGATTCTCTATTCTAAACGATATAGGAACCTTAGGATTAACAAATGTAGAAAATCTGTCTACTATTTCTCCTCCCTTTATCTTTACAGCACCTATCTCTATGACCTTATCTACCAAAGCTGAAAAGCCCGTTGTTTCAAGGTCAAACACTACAAATTCACCAGAAAAATCCTGTCCATCAGGATTTGTTACTATACTCTTTGTATCATCCACAAGATAAGCCTCAACACCATATATAACCTTGAAGTCCAGTTTTTCTCCTTTAGCCTCATACTTACCCCAAAGCTTCTGCATAGTATGATAGGCCTCTGTAAATGCCTGTACAACACCGTGATCTGTTATTGCAACAGCCTTATGTCCCCACTTTATAGCCTGGTCAATAATATCGCTGGCGCGTGACACGCCATCCATATCACTCATCTTTGTATGACAGTGAAGTTCTACTCTCTTGTTTAGTGCAAGATCTGTTCTCACACTTCTGTTATCAGTGCCCTTTCTTATGCCGGATACATTAGAGATTGTTATTTCCTGATCGTATTTATCCATAGCAGCTATTCCCTTAATCTTAAGGAAATTCCCTTCTTTTATGAAACCATACATATCATCCAACTGCTCATTTTTAACAAACATTTTTACTATTATACTATCTGTAAAGTCTGTAACAGCTATTGAAAGGATAGTTCTCTCGTCTCTTATCGGTCTTGGTTCAACGCTCATAACCATACCATTAACAGCGACCTCTCCTACCGGTGTTTCAAGCTGTTCTATCGCAGTTATATCATCATTAAAATCTCTTCCGTATAACACATCCTGATTAGCTGGCTTTCTGTATCTTGTAAGATCCTTTCCTGTTGCGCCTCTTTCATTAAAAAATGCTGCTGCCTTAGCTTTCTGTTCTGCCTTCTTTTTATTTTTATCAGCATCACTTAACTGCTTGCTTTCACTATCACCATTCTGGGCTGCTGCCTGAAGCTGCTCTTCTATCTGCTTGACTCTTAAGTTAAGCTTGTGTGCATTTTCCTTTTCATAATGATTCTCTGTCTTGCTGGCATATTTATATTCAACATCTATTTCAAATCCAAACCTGTTAAGATATATTTTTTTAAAATAATCTGTAAGATTATCCGCATATGTCCTTGCAAGAAACCCGTCCTCAAGTGTAAGCACCAAAAGATCACTTTTCTCAAACTCCCACGTTGAATTCTTCAAAAGATTATATTCAAGAGTCCAGTATTTTTCGAGTTCAAACAATATACTGTCATAATAAACATCCATAATAGTCTGTGGTGTATACTGCTTGGAAAGACTATAACGGTCTATTATCCTTACATCCATGTTCTGTATACGGAACACCTGCTTTTTAAGAGCATCCTCAACCTTATATATTATCTTCTTGCTTATAACCTTATCATTCTTTATGTATACACGGGCAAGAGAATTAGTGGAGGTCTTCGAAACCTTCGTGACCTCCACATTCTCCATATATACTCTTATATCATCTGGCAACTTAAGCGTTTTAAAAACATCTAAAAACTTATACATCTTATCTCAACTTTCCATTATGCCTGCCAGTTATCAAGTTCTTCCTTTAATACTGATAGCAGCTTATCCTCATCACACTTCTTTACAATCTCTCCGTGCTTTATAAGAACTCCACAGCCATCTCCACCAGCTATTCCAAGGTCAGCTTCCTTTGCCTCTCCTGGTCCGTTAACAACACATCCCATAACTGCGATTTTTATATCAAGGTCATAATTCTTAACAAGCTCTTCAACCCTTGATGCAAGCCCTATAAGATCTATCCTTGTTCTTCCGCAGGTTGGGCATGATACCACTTCTATACCACCTTTTCTAAGACCAAGTGTTCTTAATATAAGCTTTGCCGCTTCTACCTCTCTTACAGGATCATCTGTTAAAGATACTCTTATTGTATCACCTATACCCTGGTTAAGTATGAGTCCAAGTCCTATAGATGATTTAATACTTCCTGAGAATATAGTACCTGATTCTGTTATTCCGACATGTAAAGGATAGTTAGTCTGCTCAGCTATAAGCTCATGTGCTTTTACACACATCAAAACATCAGAAGACTTAATACTTATGACAAGATTATCATATCCGAGATCTTCTATTATCTTAACCTTATCAAGGGCACTCTCTACAAGTCCCTTTGCTGTAACACCATTATACTTTTCAACAATATCCTTTTCAAGCGAACCGCTGTTAACGCCTACTCTTATAGGTATATTTCTTGATTTAGCAACATCTACTACTGCTTTTATCTTGTCAGTCGAACCAATATTACCAGGATTTATCCTGATCTTATCAGCACCATTTTCCATGGCAGCAATCGCCATCTTATAGTCAAAATGTATATCAGCTACGAGTGGTATATGAATCTGTTTTTTTATTTCCTTAATAGCATGTGCCGCTTCTATAGTAGGAACTGTACATCTTATGATATCACATCCTGCTTTTTCAAGCCTTAATATCTGTTTAACAGTAGCTTCAACATCCTCTGTATGTGTATTAGTCATAGACTGGATCATAATAGGGCTGCCACCGCCAATAAGCTTATCACCTATCTTTATAATCTTTGTATTATCTCTGTACATACTCCACCTCAATCTTTTCCTGTATAAGTTTCAACATCTGAAACAATCTAAGTCCAAAATAATCTATATCCAAATCAATATATCTGAAACAATCTAAAACAATCCTCTTATATCTTTAAACATAATATAAACCATAAGTGCAAGAAGCAGAATCATTCCTATAAAATGAACTATTCCTTCATGCTCCTTCTTAACCGGTTTGCCTCTCAGCACTTCGATTATAAGGAACACAAGTCTTCCACCATCAAGTGCCGGTATAGGAAGAAGATTCATAACCCCAAGATTGGAGCTTATAAGTCCAGCAAGGTTAAGGAGGTTAAGGAACACATAAAAAGCACCATCTGCCTTGCTTTCTTCCACAATATCACTCATAATGCTAACTGTACCAACAGGTCCTGATAAATCATTAACACCAACCTGTCCCGTAAACATCATTCCAAGACTCCTTATAACTGTATTAACGCTGTAGCCAACCTCACCAAGCGCATACTTAAGTGTCTTTATTGGTGATACCTTTTCCCTGGCTCCATAACATGCGAATCCAGTATAATAATATTCATTTTCAACTAACTTAGGTGTCATGGATAATGTAACATCCGAACCATTTCTTGATACTGTTATATCTATGCTCTGTCCATTGCACTTGTTGATCTGTTCGCTTATCTGTGTACTGTTTTCAACCTTCACACCATTGACAGCTGATATTCTGTCACCACTTACAATCCCTGCTACTGCTGCAGGTGTTTTATCAGACACCGCTGAAATAGTACCATTCTGTTCAAGTGAAACTCCTATCTGATATTTTTCCTGCTTAACATGCTCTGGCATAAGTGTTGTTGTATACTTCTGCCCATCTCTTATATATGTTATATCCATCTGTTTGTCAGCATGATAATATCTGTAAAACGAGTAATCCCTGTAAAATGTAACCTTCTGGTTATTCACTTTAACTATGGTATCTCCCTCTGAAAGCCCTGCAGCAGCCGCTGGCGAATCCTCATACAGCACATCAACCCTGCATGGATCATATCCTATGCTTCCAACTATAACAACTGCACATATGAAAGCAAGAATAAAGTTAAACAAAGGTCCTGCTGCTATAACAGCTATTCTTGCCCACACCGACTTGTTAGCAAATGATCTGGACATATCATATCCATGTTCAAGTGCCTCATCCTTAGCCTTCATGGACATATAGCCTCCAGCAGAAGCAGATGCCGCATCGCCTTTATGTGCTGCATTACTTATATCATAGGCATCTGTATTTTTTTCTTTTTCATTTTCATCCTGATTATCTTCATCATCCTCTTCAGCATCAAGAAAATCCTGTCCAAGCATTATACATGCACCGCCGAAAGGAAGAAGCTTAAGGCAGTATTCTGTCTCGCCCTTTTTAAAATGGAGCAGCTTAGGACCAAACCCTAACGAAAACTTAACTACTGTTATTCCGTTAGCCTTTGCAACTATGAAGTGTCCAAACTCATGTATGATAATTATTATGCTTAAAACAAGAACCGCCAATATTATATTTAAAACCAATTTACCACTTTCCTCCGATCATCTCATATACATTCTTCTCTGTATCAAGAATCTCATCAACGGATGGATTGTCGATAAAATCCACCTCATTCATAGCGTACTCTATAATATCCGGTATATCTAGATACTTTATCTTTCTGTCAAGAAACTTTGCCACTGCAAGCTCGTTTGCAGCATTGAAAGCTGTTGGTATATTTCCACCTCTGTCCGATGCTTCATATGCAAGCTTAAGACCTTTGAAAGTATCCATATCAGGCTTTTCAAATGTTATCTGTCCTAATTCAAAGAAATCCACTCTCTTAGTATTAAGTTCTTTTCTATGAGGATAATACAATGCGTACTGGATTGGAAGACGCATATCCGGACTTCCAAGCTGTGCCATAATACCTCCATCAACAAACTCTACCATAGAATGTATTATACTCTGTGGCTGCACGACAACGCATACCTTTGATGATGGTACATCAAAAAGCCACTGTGCTTCCATAACCTCAAGTCCCTTATTAACCATGGTTGATGAATCAATAGTTATTTTACGTCCCATAGCCCAGTTAGGGTGATTAAGCGCATCCTCAAGTGTAACACCTGCAAGCTCAGCTCTCTTCTTTCCTCTGAATGGTCCACCTGAAGCTGTCAGCAGTATTCTTTCAACCTCTCTTTTATATTCACCATTCAGTGACTGGAATATAGCAGAATGTTCACTATCGACAGGATATATATTAACACCATTATCCTTGGCAAGCTTCATAATAATATGCCCTGCTGTTACAAGTGTTTCCTTGTTGGCAAGTGCTATATCCTTATGTGCTTCAATAGCTTTAATAGTTGGTATTATTCCCATCATGCCAACAACTGCCGTAAGAACTATATCTGCACTTTCTATTGTAGCTGCTTCTATAAGACCTTCATCACCATATACTATCTTAACATCAATATCAGCAAGCAGAACCTTAAGTTCTGCTGCAAGCTTTTCACTTCCTATACACACAAGCTCTGGTCTGAACTCCCTCACCTGATTAGCAAGCTCTTTAACTCTTGTACCTGCTGCCAGAGCGACAACCTTTATATCATTATTTCTTCTTATTACATCAAGCGTCTGTGTTCCGATAGAGCCTGTTGAACCCAGTACAGATATGCCTTTCATCGTTATACCCCTTTCCTGCTATCTTCCTAATCCGTTAATAATAACGACAGCCCAGTATACAACAGGTGCTGTAAATATTACGCTGTCAAACCTGTCTAATATACCACCATGGCCTGGAATAAGTTTTCCATAATCTTTAACATTATAATTTCTTTTTATAGCTGATGCTGCAAGATCACCAACTATCGCTAACATAGCTCCAATGCAGCTTGCAACCGCAAACGTAAGCATTGGACTGACAAGCTCCTCTGTCATACTTGTGCTGACTATGCTCCCATATATTACTCCAAGAGCCGTTGCACCTACGATTCCACCTATAGCTCCTTCTATTGATTTCTTAGGAGACAATACTGGTGCCATCTTATGCTTTCCAATAAGCACTCCTGTAAAATACGCAAATGTATCATTTCCCCAGGATGAAACAAATATAAGCCATACAAGATAAACTCCATTGTCTAATCTTCTTGTTTCGTAAATATATGCAAGCATCATAGTTACATATATTATTCCAAAAAATGACCACATTATATTCTCAGCCTTATATTTTGGAAATGTGAACACATAAATAGTCATTAGTGCAAGAAATGCAGCCACTAACACAAGCATGCTGTATCTGTTATCTGCGCTGTCAAGTAATATGTAATAAACTACTGTTGACACATATGCACATATTCCTAATGGACTTTTCTCTAATCCAGCCACTCTAAGAAGCTCATAATTGCCTACAAGAGATATGAAAAGACACAGTGCATATAAAAACCAGCCTCCAAAATATAATGCTGGCGCAGTAATAATGACTAAGCATATTCCACTTATAATTCTTTTTAACAATGCTTACTCC
>ENA-OQIQ01001071-OQIQ01001071.1-human-gut-metagenome-genome-assembly--contig:-NODE-1071-length-11575-cov-3.187076_pt1 | contig 11575 bp, 9 predicted proteins | sample MGYA00242584_ERZ504749 | MGnify/ENA primary metagenome ERZ504749 (study PRJEB26092, sample SAMD00036436) | human gut metagenome | host: Homo sapiens | study: EMG produced TPA metagenomics assembly of...
CGTGATGTTTGCCGGACAGAGAGGCGGTCTTGCTTTTCGGATGCGAGAAGGGCAGCAAGTCATCGTTCTTGGAAGTGTCAATGTCTATGAGCGCGACGGCAGATATCAACTCTATGCGAAAGAGGTCATCTTAGATGGGGCTGGATTGCTATATGAGAAGTTTGAGAAGCTAAAGCAGGAATTGGAAGAGATGGGGATGTTTGAGCAGGAATATAAGCGGCCGATTCCTCCATTTGCCAGCACGGTTGGTATTGTAACAGCGCCTACAGGGGCGGCAATCCGGGATATCATTCATATTGCGTCCAGGAGGAATCCTTATGTGCAACTGTATTTGTGCCCTGCACTTGTGCAGGGAGAAGACGCTGCAGCAAGCATTGCAGACGGGATACGAAGAATGGATGCATTCGGCGTAGATGTGATCATTGTAGGAAGAGGCGGCGGTTCGATCGAGGATCTCTGGGCATTTAATGAGGAGATTGTTGCCCGGGCGATTTTTGCATGTCAGACTCCGGTCATTTCGGCGGTGGGACATGAGACCGACACAACAATCGCTGACTATGTAGCAGATCTTCGTGCGCCGACACCTTCTGCTGCTGCGGAGCTTGCGGTTTATGAATACGATGTTGTCCGCGTATATTTAGATGAGACGGAAAGGAAGCTAAAACGTGCACTTTCGCACGCGGTGGAAGAGAAGCGAAATCAGGTTATGCAGCGGGCCCAGAGGCTTTCTTACCTGCATCCGCAGGTGAAGCTAAATGAGAAACGGCAACAGGCAGTGGATTTGGAAGAACGGTTTAGGCAGAGGATGCAGGAGCGGTTAAAGGAAGCAAAACACGGTCTGTCTGTGCGCGCAGAGCGTCTCAACGGCCTTTCTCCGGTCAGAAAATTGGGACAGGGATTTTCTTATGTGCAGAATGAGGTTGGAGTCAATATTCGAAAAATCGAAGATGTCTGCCCAGGCGAAATCCTTTCCATTAAAGTGACAGACGGAACGATACGCGCACAGGTGACGGAAGTGGAAAAGGAGGCAGAAGATGGCGGAAAGCACAGTCAAAGAGAATAGAACACTGGAGGAACTGTTTCAGGAACTGGATGGAATGATGCGGCAGATGGAAGAGCCGGGACTTTCTTTGGAACAGTCTTTTTCACTTTATCACAGAGGAATAGAACTCTTGAAGTCATGCAATGACAAGATCGATACAGTGGAGAAACAGATACAGATATTAGAGGAAAATGGAGAATGCCATGAATTTTAAAGACGAGAAAAGAAAGAAAACAGAGGAGATCGAACAGATCCTAAAGGCGTATCTTCCTGTGCAGGAAGGAAAGCAGCAGGTCATCATGGAGGCGATGGAATACAGTCTGATGGCAGGAGGGAAAAGACTCCGTCCGATGCTTCTTTGGGAGACCTTCCGGATGTTTGGAGGTGCCGCAAAGACCGTCAGACCGTTCATGGCGGCAATCGAGATGATCCATACTTATTCGCTCGTACACGATGATCTTCCGGCGATGGATGATGATGATTACCGGAGAGGAAGGAAGACGACACACATCGTATACGGGGAAGACATGGGGATCCTTGCCGGAGATGCATTGTTAAATTATGCGTTTGAGACAGCATGCACCGCATTTGAGGAAGCGCCGGAGGAGGCGATCCGGATCGGGAAAGCACTTCAGGTGCTTGCAAAGAAAGCGGGTATCTACGGGATGATCGGAGGCCAGGTCGTAGATGTCAGTGCTTCTGGAAAGAATATCACAGAAGATATACTTTCTTTTATTTATGAGCTGAAGACAGGAGCGCTTTTAGAAAGTGCCATGATGATCGGTGCGATTCTGGCGGGAGCAGAAGAAGAGGAAGTTGCAGTGATCGAGCAGGTCGCGAAGAAGATTGGGATCGCATTTCAGATTCAGGATGACATTCTTGATGTTACAAGTACAGAAGAAGTGCTCGGCAAACCAGTTTTCAGCGATCAGAAGAATGAGAAGACGACTTATGTGACGCTCTTCGGATTAGAGAAAGCAAAAAAGGATGTAGAACAGATTTCTGAGGAGGCGATTGCTCTGTTAAGGAGTCTGCAGAGGGAGAATGCCTATCTGGAGCAGCTCTTGCAGGAGTTGATACATCGGGAGAAATAGAGGGAGTGCCTATGGTACTGGAAAAAATTCAGAAAGCAAATGATATAAAAAAATTAAAGCCGGAGGAGCTTGAAGTGCTTGCCCAGGAGATCCGGGATTTTCTGATCGAGAAAATCAGTGTGACTGGCGGACATCTGGCTTCTAATCTTGGCGTAGTAGAACTGACGATGGCGATGCACCTGATTTTTGACCTGCCGGAGGATAAGATTATCTGGGATGTGGGGCATCAGGCGTATACGCACAAACTGCTTACCGGCAGAAAAGCCGGGTTTGATGATCTGCGGAAGTATGGTGGGATGAGCGGGTTCCCAAAGCGGAAAGAAAGCGAATGTGATGCGTTTGATACCGGGCACAGTTCTACATCCATCTCGGCAGGACTTGGGTATGTAGAGGCACGGGAAATCCTAGGACAAGATCATAAGGTCATCTCTGTCATCGGGGATGGCGCCATGACTGGCGGGATGGCATATGAAGCACTCAACAATGCGGCAGGATTAAAGAGTAATTTTATTATTGTGCTCAATGACAACAATATGTCCATCTCAGAAAATGTAGGAGGCATGTCGAAGTATTTGGATGGTCTTCGAACAGCGAGTGCCTACACCGGATTGAAAAAGGGTGTGGAGGCGGCATTAGGGAAGCTGCCGTATATTGGAGCGAGAGTGACAGGACATATTCGGAAAGCAAAGAGTGGAATCAAGCAGCTGTTTGTTCCGGGAATGTTTTTTGAAGATATGGGGATCACCTATCTTGGCCCGGTGGACGGGCACGATCTTAAGGCATTGTGCCGGGCTTTTAAAGAAGCAGAGAAACTTCAGAATGCCGTATTGGTACATGTGATTACAACAAAAGGAAAAGGATATCTCCCGGCGGAGAAATATCCGTCCCAGTTTCATGGTACAGGTCCGTTTGATATTGAGACCGGACAGGCAAAGGAAAAAGCAGGGGAAGATTCTTACACCGATGTCTTTTCCAAAGTGATCTACCGAGAGGCGAAGAAGGAGCCAAAGCTGGTGGCGATTACCGCAGCGATGGCAGGCGGGACAGGATTGGTTCCATTTTCCAAAACCTACCGGGATCGATTTTTTGATGTGGGAATTGCAGAAGAGCACGCAGTGACATTTGCGGCGGGACTTGCAGCGGCAGGGCTTAAGCCGGTGGTTGCAATCTATTCCTCTTTTTTACAGCGAGCGTATGACCAGCTGATCCATGACGTCTGCCTGCAGAATCTCCCGGTTGTATTTGCAATCGACCGCGCAGGGCTTGTGGGGAGTGATGGAGAGACGCACCAGGGTGTGTTTGACTTATCATTTTTATCGACAATCCCAAATATGACGGTGATGGCGCCGAAAAACAAGTGGGAACTTGCGGATATGCTCCGTTTTGCAATCCAGTATCCAGGGCCGGTCGCGGTCCGTTATCCAAGAGGAACAGCGTATACAGGACTGGAAGAGTTCCGCGCGCCGATCGAATATGGAAAGAGTGAAGTGATCCAAGCTGGAGAAGGAATAGTTCTTCTCAGTGTCGGACATATGATGGAGACGGCCTTGCAGGTGAGTGATTCCTTAAGAGAGAGTGGAATTCAAAGCACACTGGTCAACAGTCGATTTGTCAAGCCGGTGGATGAAAAACTTTTGGAGGAACTTTCTAAGTCACATACACTTTACGTGACGATTGAGGAAAATGTACTGGCCGGAGGGTATGGAGCTCAGGTGCTTGCCTATGTGGAGAAGAAAAGACTTCCCGTTCAGGTAGAGTCCTTCGGAATTCCAGATGAGTATGTGGAACATGGAAATATAGAAGTATTAAGAAAAGAAGTAATGCTGGATGCGGATACGATCACAGAGCGGATCCTGTCCGTGTACCAGAAAAGACAGCAGGAGTAGAAATAGATGAAAGAGCGTTTAGATGTATTACTTGTAAAGCGGAATCTTGCAGAGTCAAGAGAGAAGGCGAAGGCGATCATCATGTCCGGCAATGTATTTGTGGAAGGACAGCGGGAGGATAAGGCGGGAACCACTTTTTCAGATGAGGTTCAGATTGAGATCAAGGGGCACACAATGCCGTATGTCAGCCGCGGCGGATTAAAGCTTGAGAAAGCAATCGCCAATTTTGATGTAGATCTGGAAGGAAAAGTCTGCACGGATGTTGGTTCTTCTACAGGGGGATTTACAGATTGTATGCTCCAGAATGGTGCGAGAAAGGTGTTCGCGATCGATGTAGGGAGAGGACAGCTTGCGTGGAAACTCAGACAAGATGACCGGGTTGTATGTATGGAGAAGACAAATATCCGGTATGTGACACCGGAAGATCTTGGAGAGGAAATTGATTTTTCTTCCATTGATGTGTCTTTTATCTCGCTGACAAAAGTGCTGGAACCGATCCGCAACTATTTAAAACCGGATGGGGAGATTGTTGCCCTGATCAAGCCACAGTTTGAGGCCGGAAGAGAGAAAGTAGGGAAGAAGGGAGTTGTCCGCGAGAAAAGTACTCACCACGAGGTGATCGAACTGGTCACGTCCTATGCGGCATCAATCGGATTTCAGATTCTCAGCATTGAATTTTCGCCGATCAAAGGACCGGAGGGAAATATTGAATATCTGGTACATTTAAAGAAAAGCGAAGTGGGAAGCAATCTGCCGGATATGGAAGGTGCACTATATCAGGTAGTGGAGGCAGCGTTTGAGGCGCTGGCAAAATAAAAGCGAGAGAGGTACGTTATGGAAACGTTTTACATCATTACGAATTACAGTAAAGATGAAAATTATGAGGTGACAAGGCAGATACAAGATTATATAGAAAAGCGCGGCAGAACTTGTATCTTATGTGAGCGAGATGAAGAGGGCAATCTCCTTACGGACCAGATTCCAAAAGAGACAGACTGTGTTCTGACGCTGGGAGGAGACGGAACGTTGATCCAGGCGGTCAGAGAATTGAGGAACAAGCATCTTCCGTTGATCGGAGTGAATATGGGGACACTCGGATATTTGACAGAGATTGAACTTCCAAAAATCGAAGAAAGTCTGGAAAAGCTGTTTTGCGGGGCGTTTCTTCCGGAACGCCGGATGATGTTGCAAGGAAAGCTTGAAGGAAGAAAGGAAGATATCGCGCTCAACGATATTGTTGTGGCGCGTGCCGGAAGTATCCGTGTGATCCATTTCAATATTTATGTCAATGGACAGCTTTTAAATTCTTACCAGGCAGATGGAGTGATCATCTCGACGCCGACAGGCTCTACCGCGTACAACCTGTCAGCGGGCGGACCGATCGTGGAACCGACGGCAGAGATGTTTGTAATCACACCGATCTGTTCACACGCTTTAAATACAAGCTCCATCGTACTTTCGGCGGAAGACGAGATCGTGATCGAGATCGGAAAAGGAAAAGGAGATACGGTTGAGGAGGCGAGCGTGACGTTTGACGGAGCGGATGTGATTCCGGTCTATACAGGGGATCGTATTACGATCAGCCGTTCTGAAAAGACTGCCAAACTTTTAAAGCTGAGTGAGGAGAGTTTTCTGGAGACGCTGCGCAAGAAAATGAAAGGAAATTAAATAAGATGAAAGTAAGTCGGCATGCAAAGATTGTAGAATTAATCAACCAGTATAATATCGAGACCCAGGAAGAGCTGGCAGAACAGCTGAACAAAGCAGGGTTTCAAGTGACGCAGGCGACTGTTTCAAGAGATATCCGTGATCTGCGGCTTACGAAAGTTGCGGGGGAAAATGGAAAACAGAAGTATGTGATCCTTCAGGTTCCGGAAAAGGATATGAAGGAAAAATACATGCGGATCCTAAAAGACGGGTATGTTTCGATGGAGATGGCACAAAATATACTGGTAGTCAAAACCGTATCCGGAATGGCGATGGCGGTCGCCGCATCCATTGATTCGATGCAGTGGTACGAAGTCGTCGGCTGTATTGCGGGAGATGATACGATCATGTGTGCAGTCCGCAGCACAGAAGAGACGAAAATTGTGATGGAAAAAATAAGAAAAATTGTATTGTAACGGCAGGAGAAACAGATGTTACAAAATTTACATGTAAAGAATCTGGCGCTGATCGATGAGATCGAAGTAGAATTTAAAAAAGGATTTAACATTCTGACAGGTGAGACCGGTGCCGGAAAATCAATTATTTTAGGCTCTATCGGACTGGCGCTTGGCGGGAAGTATTCTGCTGAGATGCTGCGAAAAGGAGCTGCTTACGGATTAGTAGAACTGGTATTTACTGTGGAACATCCGTCCCAGGAGGCACAGCTGAGAGCACTTGATATTTATCCGGAAGAGGGACAATTGATCTTAAGCAGAAAACTGATGGATGGACGAAGTGTCAGCAAGATTAATGGGGAAACGGTAACAACACGGATTTTAAAAGATGTGGCGACGATTCTGATCGACATTCACGGACAGCATGAGCATCAGACATTGATCCACCGGAAGAATCATCTTGCTTTTTTAGACTTGTTTGCAAGAGAAGAGATCGGAGATCTGAAAGATAAGGTCAAAGAGGCATGGAACAGCTGCAAGGAGAACGAAAAAGAACTTGCACTTGCGATCAAAGATGAGGACAGCAGGAGGAGAGAGGAAGATTTTCTTTCTTTTGAGCTGGAGGAGATTACAAAGGCAGAGTTAAAACCTGGTGAAGATGATTTGTTGGAGGAACAGTATAAGCGGATGCTGACCGGGAGACGGATGGCGGAACATATGGAGGAAGCTTATGCTTATACAAGTGACAATGGCGGAGGAAATGCTGCAGACTGCATTAGTCGGGCAGTTCGTATTTTTCAGGAAATTTCCGGCTGTGATCCACTGGCAGAAAGTTTGTATGAGCAGTTGTCAGAGATAGAGAATCTGTTAAATGATTTTAACCATGAACTTTCTGCGGCGAGAAACTCTGTAGAATTTTCCCCGGAAGAATTCCAGGAGGTGGAGATCAGGCTCAACGAGATCAATCGTTTGAAATCCAAGTATGGAAATTCTGTGGAAGAGATCGAAAAATATGCCGGTCAGGTGGAGGAAAAGCTGGAAAAGCTTCATGACTATGAAAATTATATTGCATCCCTCCAAAAAAAATATGAGGAATCCTGTAGAAAACTGGAAGTTCTTGCGGAAGAACTGTCGGAGATTCGACAAAAACAGGCACAGATTTTTGTGGAGAGGATCCGGCTCGGCCTGAAAGATTTAAATTTCCTCGATGTGCAGTTTGAAATGAAGTTTACCAGACTTTTGGAATGCAGGGAAGATGGGATCGATGAGCCAGAATTTCTTGTGTCGATGAATCCTGGAGAGCCGCTGCGGCCACTGGGCATGGTGGCATCCGGAGGAGAATTGTCGAGGATCATGCTTGTGATCAAAACAGTTCTCGCATATCGAGAAGAGATTGCTACATTGATCTTTGACGAGATTGACACTGGAATCAGTGGGATTACTGCGGGAAAAGTTGCAGAGAAGATGGGAATGCTTGCAAAAGAGTATCAGGTCATTTGTATTACGCACCTTGCGCAGATTGCAGCGATGGCAGATGCCCATTATGTGATCGAGAAGACGGTGCAGGATGGGGTGACAAAGACTGCGATCAATGAGTTGACGGAGGAAGAGTCTGTGGCAGAACTTTCCAGATTGCTCGGAGGATCTGCAGTGACAGAGTCGATCCGGCAAAGCGCTGTTGAATTGAAAAAAATGGCAGAACTTTCCAAAAGAAAATCAGAGTGAATCAGATAAAATTCCATATACTAAGGCAGACATGAAAGTGTCTGTCTTATTTTTCTCCAAAGGAAGGTTTTGGAATCTTGCGGAAGAAAAAATATACTGTGAGGAATGTACAGTCGTGCAATCTTTTTATGTTGGGGGGAATGAAGTGTGAGAAAATACTGGTATCGGAGGAGTCTGATGATCCTTCTTCTGTTCACGGTGCTGGTAGGCGGTGGCGCCTGCATCGTAAAATATCAGACAATCTCGCAGAAAAGAGAAGTGAGTACGGAGGAAATCAGCGAGGAATATCTGATTCCCGGGGGAATGCCAATCGGGATATATATGGAGACGAACGGTGTGATGGTGCTGGGAACAGATGCGATCGAGGGGACAGACGGAGATAAATATAAACCGGCAGATCATATCGTTCGACAGGGAGATTATATTACAGGGATCAATGATGAGGTGATCACAAACAAAAAAGAATTGATTGCGGCAGTAAAAAAGCTTGATGATGAAAATGTTGTGCTTCATCTTCGCAGAAAAGACCAGCCCGTAGATGTGCGGCTGAAGGCAGTGGAAAGCAGTGAGGAAGAATATCGTCTCGGAATCTGGGTGCGGGACAATGCCCAGGGACTTGGCACAGTGACTTTCTTAAATGGAAATAGTCAGTTTGGTGCACTTGGGCATGGAATCCACGATGTAGATACCAATGAGCTTTTGGAAATCGCCAAAGGAAGTCTCTACGAAACAAGTATCAGTGCAATCCAGAAAGGGGAGGATGGAAGTCCAGGCGGGATGGAAGGTGTGATCGTGTACAACCGATATAATATTCTCGGGGAGATCACGGAAAATACAGATGCGGGAATATTCGGTACGGTAGACCGGATCCATGAATTATTTGCGGATGAGACACCGCTGAAAGCAGGGAGAAAGACAGAGATCCAAAGAGGACCGGCAAAAATCAGGTGCTGTGTAGATGGTGTTGTCAGAGAATATGATGTCAATATATTGAAAGTGGATCTCTCGGAGCGGGAAGTCAATAAGGGGATCGTGTTGGAAGTGACAGATAAAGAACTTCTTGAGAAGACGGGCGGGATTATCCAGGGGATGAGCGGAAGCCCAATCATCCAGAATGACAAGGTCATTGGAGCGGTAACTCATGTGTTTGTGCAGGATGCGAAGAAAGGCTATGGTATTTTTATCGAAAATATGTTGGAACATGTAAAATCCTGACAGGACTGTCGAATAATGAGGAACCCTTTTTCTTGATTCGCCACCTATGGCAAGTCTATAATGAATGCTGTGGAATGAAGGCAGAAATTGAAGGAGGATGTAGCCATGGGAAAACTGAATGTAGCTATTGCTGACGATAATGAGAGAATGTTGGATCTTCTTGGGGAACTGATCGATCGGGACAAGGAACTGACACTGGTTGGAAAAGCGAACAATGGGGAGGATATGTGCAAAATTATAGAACAAAAACAGCCGGATGTCGTCCTTTTGGATCTGATCATGCCGAAAATGGACGGATTGAGTGTGATGGAACAGATCAATACAGATAAAAAAATCAAAAAGCATCCGAGTTTTATCGTTGTGACAGCTGTCGGACAGGAACAAATGACAGAAGATGCCTTTGAAAAAGGAGCGAATTACTATATTATGAAGCCGTTTAATAACCGGATGCTGTTAGATAAGATCAAACATGTGAATCGAGTTTACCGCCCGGCAGCCCCGGACCGGGAACTGGAAAGCAGCAGGAAAGATCTGCCGGAGTATGATCTTGAGGAGGAAGTAACCGATATGATTCACGAGATCGGGATTCCTGCACATATCAAAGGATATCATTATCTGCGGGATGCGATCATAATGGCTGTGGAAGATATGGATGTGCTAAATGCAATTACAAAAATCCTCTATCCGACTGTTGCGAAGAAAAATCAGACAACATCAAGCCGGGTAGAGCGGGCGATCCGCCATGCGATTGAGGTGGCATGGACGAGGGGGAAATTGGAGACGATCGATGAAATGTTCGGATATACGGTCAGCAGCGGAAAGGGGAAACCGACTAACTCGGAATTTATCGCACTTCTTGCGGATACTATCCGTCTGAGAGGAAGACGCAGGCAGCTTGTGGAATAAAAAGGACTCAGTTCTATCTTATGTCTTTTCATTTTTCTGAAAATACGATATAATAACAGAAAGTAAAAAGTTTGGAGGGAATCATATGAAAAGGATTTTGTTCGCAGCGTCAGAGTGTGTGCCGTTTATCAAGACCGGGGGACTTGCAGATGTTGTAGGTTCGCTGCCGAAATACTTTGATAAAGAGAAGTATGATGTCAGAGTCATGCTTCCGAAATATATGTGTATGAAAGAAGAGTGGAAAGAAAAATTAGAGTATCGGACTCATTTTTATATGGACTTGAATTGGAGAACACAGTATGTCGGTGTGTTGGAATATGTGCACGATGGTGTGACATTTTATTTTATTGACAATGAATTTTATTTTAATGGGTTTGCCCCTTATGGCAATATCTATGAAGACATTGAGAAATTTGCCTTTTTCTCCAAGGCAGTTTTAAGTACACTTCCGGTGATCGATTTCCGGCCGGATATCATTCATTGCCATGATTGGCAGACAGGGTTGATCCCGATTTATCTTGATAATTTCCGGTATTCCAATGAATACTATCGGAACATTAAGACGATCATGACGATACATAATCTGAAATTCCAGGGAACGTGGGATACAAAGACGGTGAGGGATATCACAGGATTGCCGGATTACTATTTTGTTCCGGATAAGCTTGAAGCATACAAGGATGCCAACTATCTGAAAGGCGGAATTGTCTATGCAGATCGCATTACAACGGTGAGTAACTCTTATGCAGAGGAGATCAAGATGCCGTTTTATGGAGAAAATCTTGATGGGCTGATGCGTGCACGGGCAAACTGCCTGCAGGGAATCGTGAACGGAATAGATTATGATGTCTATAATCCAAAGACAGATGAATTGATTACGAATAACTTCTCGGTGGAAAATTTCCGCAAAGAGAAAGCGAAAAATAAACTGGCGCTTCAGGAAGAACTTGGACTGGAGAAAAACGCAAAGACCATGATGATCGGAATCGTATCAAGACTGACAGACCAGAAAGGATTGGATCTGATTGCCTACATGATGGATGAGTTATGTCAGGAGAATATCCAGCTTGTCGTACTTGGAACCGGAGAAGAACGCTATGAGAATATGTTCCGCCATTTTGCATGGAAGTATCAGGGAAAAGTCTCGGCGAACATTTATTATTCAGAAGCACTGTCACATAAGATCTATGCATCGTGCGATGCGTTTTTAATGCCATCACTATTTGAACCATGTGGATTAAGTCAGCTGATGAGTCTGCGCTACGGAACACTTCCGATCGTGCGAGAGACGGGAGGACTGAAAGATACGGTGGTTCCGTACAATGAATTTGACAAGACCGGAACCGGATTCAGTTTTGCAAACTACAATGCACATGAGATGATGGACATCATACGTTATGCAGAACATATTTATTATGATAAGAAGAGAGATTGGAATAAGATTGTAGAACATGCAATGCAGCAGGATTTTTCCTGGGATAATTCTGCAAAGCAGTATGAGCAGTTGTACGATGATTTGATCTAAGGCACACCCAAAATAACAGCATGAGAATATTGCAGCTAAGGAGATTACGAGAAGATGAAGATTATAGATAAATTACAGGA
>ENA-OQIQ01001090-OQIQ01001090.1-human-gut-metagenome-genome-assembly--contig:-NODE-1090-length-11216-cov-5.008977_pt1 | contig 11216 bp, 10 predicted proteins | sample MGYA00242584_ERZ504749 | MGnify/ENA primary metagenome ERZ504749 (study PRJEB26092, sample SAMD00036436) | human gut metagenome | host: Homo sapiens | study: EMG produced TPA metagenomics assembly of...
ATATGCTTCCCGCCTCTTCGTGGTTTACACGCCCTACGGGCATCTTTGTCGAAGCAGAGGTCTGCCGGAAATCGGGACATCTGAAAGGACGGTTCTGTGATGAAACGGACACGCTTCTTGTTTTACCGGCAGGACTGCGGACAGAGGCATGCCCCTATCACCACCTCGTCACTTTATCAGCCGATGAAAGCCAGCGTATTTATGAAAATTGCGCCAACACGGAGCCTACGCTTCAGAAAAGCTGGTTCACACTGCCACCCGTATGGGAATGGTATTACAAACAACATCATCCGGAGTATAAACCGCTGCCTCCTTTCAAAGCCGGATGCGGAGAAGATACTTTCCAGCCGATGCAATTTATCTATCCTCCGATGAACGCACGCATCAAACTGCCCAAGCAACTGGATGGCAGCAAAGGTTTCCTGACTGTAGAACTGGCGCACAGCAATCCTAATGCTACCATTTTCTGGCATCTTGACGAGACCTACCAAGCCCAGACACAGGACTTTCACAAAATCTCCCTGCAACCCGCCGCCGGCAAACATTCGCTGACGGCAGTAGACGGTGAAGGAAATACCATCTCCACCACTTTCTTTGTTGAGTGATATTCATTATCTTTGCGGCATGAAACAGTCATTGAAAGAAAACGGAGGTCTGCCGGCATCCATCCTGTGGACGCTCGCCATTGTGGCAGGAGTCTCGGTAGCCAACATCTATTATATCCAACCGCTGCTAAATATGATACGCCATGAACTTGGCATATCAGAATTCCGTACCAACCTGATTGCCATGGTCACACAGATAGGCTATGCAGCGGGACTCTTGTTTATCACTCCCTTAGGTGATTTGTATCAGCGGAAAAAGATTATCCTTGTCAATTTCTTTGTCCTGATATTCTCCCTGCTGACGATTGCTTTGGCAGATAATATCCATCTGATACTCCTTGCTTCGTTCTTCACGGGAGCCTGCTCCATGATTCCGCAGATATTCATTCCCATAGCCGCCCAGTTCTCCCGTCCGGAAAACAAAGGCAGGAATGTCGGGATCGTCCTATCGGGCTTGCTGACCGGAATCCTTGCTTCACGGGTGGTCAGCGGATTCGTCGGCGAACTGTTCGGATGGCGCGAAATGTATTACATCGCCGCAGCCATGATGTTCGTCTGCGCGATTGTCGTGCTCAAAGTCCTTCCCGATATTCAGACCAACTTCCGGGGCAAGTACGGCGACCTGATGAAATCCCTGCTGGCTTTGGTGAAAGAGTTTCCGCAGCTGCGCATTTATTCCATTCGTGCGGCGTTAAACTTCGGTTCCCTTCTTGCCATGTGGTCCTGCCTTGCCTTCAAGATGGGGCAAGCCCCCTTTCATGCCAACAGCGACATCATCGGTTTGCTGGGATTATGCGGTGTGGCGGGAGCATTAACCGCCTCCTTTGTGGGGAAATACGTAAAGAGAGTGGGTGTCCGCCGCTTCAACTTCATCGGTTGCGGACTGATCCTCTTTTCATGGCTACTCTTCTTCGTCGGAGAAAACACCTACCTTGGTATCATTCTGGGAATTATCATCATCGACATAGGTATGCAGTGCATCCAGCTCAGTAATCAGACCAGTATCTTCGAACTGTCACCCCGAGCCTCCAACCGCATCAATACAATTTTCATGACGACCTACTTCGTCGGCGGTTCCCTGGGAACCTTCCTTGCGGGTACATTCTGGCAATTGTACGGATGGCATGGTGTTATTGGAATTGGAGCTACACTGACCTGCATTTCTTTACTAATTACAACTTTGTCGAAGAAGTGAGTCAACAAAACGGAGCAGTAAACCGTTTAATACAAAAAAAGGGAAACATGAAATACGGAGTTAACAAAGAAATCTTACTTATCACAGCAGGCACCGTCTGGATTATCGCCGGTGCCAATATCTTGCGAATAGGCATCGTTACATGGCTTAATAACTCCGAAGGCTGGATGTTCAAGATAGGAGAAGCAACCATCGTCTTTCTGCTGTTCTTCGTATTAATCTTCAAAAGACTCTATTACAAGCATACTCAAAGGATCGAACGGAAAAAGGAACAGAAGAACTGCCCTTTCTCCTTCTTCGATGTCAAAAGCTGGATCGTCATGATCTTTATGATCTGTATGGGCATCACCATCCGCAGCTTCCACCTGTTGCCCGAAAGTTTTATATCTGTCTTCTACACAGGACTGTCCATCGCACTGATCCTGACCGGCGTACTCTTCATCCGTTACTGGTGGCTGAGGCGCAAGACGAATCCGGTGTAACAGGAAAGCATCTATATTCCAATAAAATATAAACTTATAATAAATTTTATTGTGCTGTCCGGCAAGGCAAAAAGAATTCTGTCTTTTTATTGTATCTTTGCGCGACCAAAAAAATAAAGAAATGATTCCAACCCAACAGGATATTGCCGAATTCACCCGCTTTCAACGAAACGAGATAACAGAAAGCATCTTATATGAACGGCTCGCATCTATCGAAAAAGACGAGAATAACCGCAAAACGCTCCGACTGATAGCAGCAGAAGAAAAGTCGCATTACGCTATCCTCAAGAAATATACAGGAAAAGAAATCGGTCCGGACTATAAGCGTATCGCCCGTTTCTACTTTCTGGCACGCATACTAGGTATCACATTCGCCATCAAATTAATGGAGTCCAGTGAGGAAAATGCCCATAATAATTATGATAAATATGCCCATATACCGGACCTACAACGGCTGGCACATGAAGAAGAAGTGCACGAGCAAAAGTTGATTTCACTAATCAATGAAGAACGGCTGGAATATATGGGATCGGTCGTACTGGGACTTAATGATGCGCTGGTTGAATTTACAGGTGCACTGGCAGGTTTCACACTTGCCTTGAGTGACAGTAAACTGATAGCACTGACCGGCAGTATCACAGGGATAGCCGCTGCACTGTCAATGGCATCTTCCGAATATCTTTCTACCAAATCGGAAGGGGATGATAAGAAACATCCGGTAAAAGCAGCTGTATATACAGGAATCGCCTATCTGATCACGGTAGTGTCACTGGTTACTCCGTTTATACTGATCAGCAATGTAATCGTAGCTTTGGGAGTGATGCTGACCATGGCACTTATCATCATTGCCCTTTTCAACTACTATTATTCCGTAGCCCGTGGTGAAAGCTTCCGAAAGCGGTTTACAGAAATGGCTGTACTCAGTTTCAGCGTGGCTGGTATCAGCTTCCTGATAGGATATGCTCTAAAGACATTTACCGGAATCGATGCCTGAAATCAATAAAGCATCCGACATCATTGAAGGTCCGGCAGTTACATAATAAAGAAACCTAAACCACCAGATTAAATAATAAAGCGTTATATTTAGAATGAAGAAAGCTCCATCTCCCCTCGTATCACTATTGCCCATTGTCGTATTAGTGATATTACTATTCGCCACCATTCGTGTATTTGGCAGTGATGCCCTCAATGGCGGAAGTCAGGTATCGCTGCTTACTACCACCGCCATTTGTATCCTTATCGGCATGGCTTTCTACAAAATCCCTTGGAAAGACTACGAACTGGCAATCACGAACAACGTGGCAGGAGTGACAACAGCCATCATCATCTTACTGATTATCGGCGCATTAAGCGGTATCTGGATGATTAGCGGAGTAGTGCCCACTTTGATTTATTACGGGATGCAGATTATCCATCCCAGTTTCTTCCTGACATCCACCTGTATTATTTGCGTATTGATCTCCGTTATGACCGGAAGTTCATGGACAACGATCGCCACTATCGGTATTGCCCTCATGGGCATCGGAAAGGCACAGGGATTTGAAGAAGGCTGGATTGCGGGAGCTATCATCTCCGGTGCCTATTTCGGCGATAAGGTTTCTCCCTTGTCCGAGACGACCATATTGGCGGCATCCGTCACGGACACGCCCCTCTTCCGTCATATCCGCTACATGATGATTACTACGGTGCCCTCACTGATCATCACACTGATTATATTTACGGTAGCAGGTCTGTCTCATGACGCCAGCAATACCCAGCACATCGCGGAAGTGGCAGCTGCCCTGAATGAAAAGTTCCATATCACCCCGTGGCTGCTGATTATACCGATAGCAACAGGCATATTGATTGCACGGAAAGTGCCTTCCATCATTACCCTGTTTCTGTCCACTCTATTGGCGGGCATTTTCGCTCTGATCTTCCAACCGGATTTGTTGCGGGAAATTTCGGGGGCTGCCGTTTCCAACTTCGACTCCCTATTTAAAGGACTGATGATGACCATCTACGACAAGACAAGCCTGCAGACCGACAATGCTGTTTTGACAGATTTAATTGCCACCCGTGGTATGTCGGGAATGATGAATACCATCTGGCTGATATTATGTGCCATGTGTTTCGGCGGGGCAATGACAGCCAGCGGTATGCTGGGAAGCATCACATCGCTCTTCGTACGTTTCATGAAGAAAACGGTCAGCGTCGTATCGGCTACCGTCTGTTCGGGGCTTTTCCTCAATCTGGCAACTGCCGACCAGTACATCAGCATCATCCTGACCGGTAATATGTTTCGCGACATTTATGCTAAAAAAGGTTACGAAAGCTGCCTGCTCAGCCGGACCACCGAGGATTCAGTAACCGTTACATCCGTACTGATCCCATGGAATACCTGCGGAATGACTCAGGCTACCATCCTGAGTGTGCCTACGCTGGTGTACCTCCCCTATTGCTTTTTCAACATTATCAGTCCTTTAATGAGTATCGCTGTCGCAGCTATCGGATATAAAATTGTAAAACGCCCGTGAACAATCTGGCATACACTTTGTTTTTGCAATAAACGAACAACGTATTAAACCTAAACAAAAAAAAGTTATGAAAAAGTTTATTGCATTATTAGCATTAGTTTTAGTAAGTGCGAGCACAATGATGTATGCACAGGAAAGTAACGCAGCCATCCGCCGCGCAGACAGAAAAGCAGAAAGAGACGCAGAAAGAGCAAAACTTCGCGCAGAAGAACAGGTACAGGACATGGCAGCCTACCAGCAGGCTGTACAGGCTTTGAAGAACAAACAGTTTGTTCTGGAAGCCAATCAGGTGATCTTCCGTAACGGTATGAGTTCCTTCGTGACTTCCAACACTAACTTCGTCCTGATGAACGGAAACAGAGCCACTGTACAGACAGCGTTCAACACTCCTTATCCCGGCCCTAACGGTATCGGTGGTGTGACTGTAGACGGTAACTCTTCGGACATGAAGATGAATATCGATAAGAAAGGAAATGTAAACTGTTCATTCAGTGTACAGGGCATCGGTATCTCAGCTCAGGTATTTATTAATATGAGCAGCGGTAACAACAATGCTTCGGTATCTATCAGCCCGAACTTCAATAACAACAACCTGACATTGAACGGTAACATCGTCCCACTGGATCAGTCAAACATCTTCAAAGGACGTGCCTGGTAATCCGAACAGAAGAATATAAGAATAACTCCGCTACAAATCGCGCAAAATGCGTACATTTGTAGCGGAGTTTTTTTAATTGATCATTATGAGGGAATATATCATCGCAGATAATCAGGATATCAGCAAGGCAGGAATGATGTTTCTGCTAAGCCGGCAAAAGGATGTATCCGTTCTTTTAGAAGCTGACAACAAGGCCGAACTGATTCAGCAGCTGCGCCTGTATCCGCAAGCAGTGGTTATTCTGGATTATACCTTATTCGATTTTGCCGGAGCGGACGAACTGATCGTCCTGCAGGAGCGGTTTAAAGAGGCCGACTGGATTCTGTTCTCCGATGAGTTAAGTATCAATTTTCTCCGGCAGGTATTATTCAGCAGTATGGCTTTCGGAGTAGTGATGAAAGATAACTCAAAAGAGGAAATCATGTCCGCCCTGCAATGCGCTTCACGCAAACAACGGTATATCTGCAATCATGTCAGCAATCTGCTGCTTTCGGGAACGGCTTCTTCCGCCGCATCCCCTGCAACGGTGGATGATCATCTGCTGACGCAGACAGAAAAGAATATCCTCAAAGAAATTGCACTGGGGAAGACGACAAAAGAAATAGCGGCAGAAAAGAACCTCAGCTTTCATACAATCAACAGCCACCGAAAGAATATCTTCCGGAAGCTGGGAGTCAACAATGTGCACGAAGCTACCAAGTACGCGATGCGTGCAGGGATTGTGGATTTAGCGGAATACTATATTTGACAGCCGGTTCAGTTCTGAAAGGGAACAGCCTATCGGGTTATCTCACCACTTCCGACACATATCCCCGCTTCTTCATCATAAATCACCCCGAACTGACCGGGAGCAATGCCCTGCAACTTCTCAGAAGATAAGATACGGAACTGACCGCCCTCTTCCTGTACCAGCTTTCCCTTCGTAAATTCAGGAGTGTGACGAATCTTGAAGGTAATATCTATCTCCTTTCCGGCATCTTTCCACGGATTCTCCGTAATAAAGTGGAAATCATTGATACGAAACTCACTGCCAAACTGCGTTTCGACTCCATATCCATGAGAGACATAGATGATATTTTCCTCAACATCCTTCTTGATCACAAACCAGGGACCGCCACTCAATCCAAGTCCTTTCCGCTGTCCGATCGTATGGAACCAGTAGCCGCGATGCGTGCCCACTTTCTTTCCGGTTTCCAGTTCTATAATCGCCCCTTCCCGCTCTCCCAGGAAACGACGAACGAAATCATTATAGTTAATCTTTCCCAAAAAGCAAATTCCCTGACTATCCTTTCTTCGGGCACTGGGCAATCCTGCCCTGCTTGCGATTTCGCGTACTTCCTGCTTCATCAGTCCGCCGATAGGAAACATCAGTTTGGAAACTTGCAGGTAGTCTATCTGGGCCAGGAAATCCGTCTGGTCTTTAACAGGGTCTTTGGCTGTTCCAAGCCACGTCTTGCCGTCCTGCCGGATGGTAGTGGCGTAATGCCCTGTCGCCGTAAAATCGAAATTCTTTCCGACCTGCTGTTCGAAACAGCCAAACTTTATGAGTTTGTTACACATCACATCCGGATTCGGTGTCAGTCCTTTCTTTATTTTATCAATCGCGTAGGCGGCCACATTCTCCCAATACTCCTTATGCAAATCCACGACTTCCAAGGACAAACCATACTTACGGGCAATGGCAGTGGACATTTCAATATCTTCTTCGGCTGAACAATCCATATACTCCGCCCCGTCCATACCTATTTTGATATAGAAAAGAGTCGGTTTGTATCCTTGCTCACAAAGAAGGTGAACGACAACAGAGCTATCGACACCTCCGGACAATAATGCAGCTATATTCATCATCATAATTATTCGTTAAACAACAAAAGTTGTGCTAAGATGCCAATGTATTAATCACCGACAAATTAGCACATCAGCAAATCTGTTTCATTAAATCTTTATCAAAGTCAGGTTACGGTCCATCCAAAAATCATTTACTCTATATCACTCTCTTTGGATTCTAATTATTCTCTCTCTATTTATATGAATACCTATTGATCATTTTCGATGTTGCAAAGATAAGGCGGGATTTGCTAACAACCTATCACATATTGAAGGCATTTTTATACCATAAATGTGGTAGATAAGCAAAGTATTTCCTACATTTGCACACTGAAAAGCTTTTTAAGATGACGAATTTACGCAAAATACTACTTATACCTGCCCTGATCGTCGTATCTGTCAGCAGCTTCTTTTCGTGTGGTGTGGACCGCTGGCCGGAATATGCCCACCTGACTGAACTGGATACATGGATGTATGATATCATGCAACAGAATTATCTGTGGTATCAATATATGCCTGGCTACGATGAAGTAAACCTGTTTCAGGACCCTGCCACCTTCTTATCCAAAGCAAAATGGGACAAAGACAGCTACTCTTTTGTAGATTCTGTCCTGGAAGCTCCGTTGCCAACCTATGGATTCGACTACTCGCTCGTCAAGAGTCAGGATAACGATACGGCATACAATGCCTTGATTACTTATGTTATCCCCGAATCACCCGCCGAAAAAGCCGGACTCCAACGCGGTGACTGGATTATGAAAGTAGACACTTCCTATATCAGCAAGAAGTATGAAACGCAACTACTGCAAGGTACAATAGCAAGAGAACTTTCGATGGGGGTATGGAAAGAAGTCGAGGAAGAGCCCGAAGAAGGGGAAGAAGTACCGGAAGAACCGGTTATGGTGTATAAAGTAGTGCCGAACGGTGTCACGCTGGATTTGGGAGCCGCCCAGTCTATAGAAGACCAACCGGTACATAAATACAAAATTCTGACTTTAGACAATGGTGCTAAAGTCGGCTATCTGATGTACAACAGCTTCACCGCCGGAACCAATAACGATCCGGAGAAGTATAATAATGAATTACGTAAAGTCTCAACGATATTTCAGGAAGCCAACGTACAAGCCACTATCCTTGACCTTCGCTATAACGAAGGAGGATCGCTGGACTGTGTTCAGTTACTTGCCACCATCCTTGTGCCAAATGCAAGAATGGGCACTCCGATGGCTTATCTGGAATATAACGACAAGAACTTGGACAAAGACGCGACCATCAATTTCGATCAGGAGGTGCTGAAGACCGGTGTCAATCTGAATCAAAACACTTTGGTAGCAATCACCAGCGGAACAACAGCCGGAGCAGCAGAAATGCTACTGACCAGCCTATACAAAGAGGAGCAGGCTCCTAACATTATTGTCATGGGTAGCGCAAGCAAGGGACAAACAGTAGCTACAGAGCAATTCATCAATGAAACCTACCGCTGGTCTGTCAATCCGGTGGTATGCACCGTTTACAACTCCGACCATGATGCAGGCGAAGACGCATTCGTGCTTGTTCCCAGCGATAAATTCAAAATAAGCGAAACGTCTATTAACGGGACTACTGATTACAGCCAGTTCCTCCCTTTCGGCAATCCTAAAGAAAGAATGCTAAGCATAGCCATCCAGACATTGGAGGGAACCTATCCGCCGAAAGACGAAGACAAAGAAGAAGAAACTCGAAGTACCAAGAGTATTAAGATAGAAAAAAGTGTCAGCAGTCCTGCCAGCAGAAGATTTGCCGGAGGGTTACGGATTAAATAAACAAGTATGAAAAAGATAGCACTTCTGTTGTGTGCGATAGTAATGTTCGGTTGTTCGGATGATGAAGAAAAAGTAGGCACAGAAGTTCCTGACCCGGAAATAAGCAAGATGCTGTTCTCCGAATTTTGCAAGTCCGATGGAATCGGAGTATCTGACGTTACTAAAGAAGAAGAGTTTCGCTACGAAGATGCCTGGCTGACCGGTTATACCTACACGCAAGAAGTTTCGATAGCGGACTTGACAGAGATCATCAGCCATTCGCTTACCATCCAATACGGAAACAACAGAAGCAGTGTTACTTTCACAGACGAAATAGGGACTGAGCGTAAATACACCCTAAACGAAGAAGGATACGCCACGCAATGCGAATATGCTTCTCTCGACCAGAAGAGACAATATACCTTTTTATATACGGACGGCTATCTGACACAAGTGAATGAAAAGATTATGCCCCGGGAAGGAAGCAGCGATGCAGTTGTCGCGCACACTCTTTCTCTACAGTATGACAAGGGCGATTTAATTTCCACCATCTCTCCTTCACTGCCCTATGAATCATCCACCGGTTACGGAAAGCTTCAGACTAATTATGAAGCGGGAGAAGATATCAATTATTATCGTCTTCCCTGTATGCTGGTGGCGGATACTTATCCCCTTTCCTTCCATCGTGAAGCCTTGTTTGCCGGCATGCTTGGCAAACCGACACAACACCTTACTACCGCCTCTTATCCGGAGAAAACCAGTGACACATACACCGAAAGAACCGAATATACTTATAGCTTTGATAAAAACAAGAAACCTGTCAGTCTAAAGGTCAGCACTAAATATGGTAATGGCAAAAGTATATCTTATCTGAATCGCACGATCTCAATTACGATTGAATAACCCGATTCTTGTCAAGAGCAGATTTATAGATTCTTAACTCCGACTGACCTTTTCCGCTACATAAAAGTCTGTTTATCGAAACAAAGCCTCCGTTTTCACCTAACAAAGCATCTGATTACACTTAACATAGTATGTAATTTGCCTTAACATACCTTCTAATTCTTCCCGACATCCCTTCTAAATTTCAATAAGCACCAAGCTGAACCACTCCCAGCACCGATCTGAACAGTTCCTCACCAAGTAGTACACAAAAAAAGGAGAAAGTTTTCACTTCCTCCTTCTATCGTAGTTTAATTTCAATCTACTATATGATTATGTCTCCAAAGATACGACATCCGGATGCAAAAGTCAAGCTTTTCCGGTTTTATTTCTTGAAGAATTTATCAAAGAACAAAATCTGGTAATCGATAGCGTTATTCCAGTATTCTCCGGTATGTCCTCCGGGACGGGTGATAAAATCATGATCGATCTTCTTTTCCAATAAGCGGTTGTGCAAATCCTTATTCACCTGAATGAAGAAGTCAGCCTCGCCACAATCAAAGATAATTGCCAAATCCCCGTTCTGAATCTTATCAATCTGATTGATTACAGTATGCGTATCCCATATTTCCTTGTTAGATTCATAATCCCCCAGGCGTTTTGCCATGTCCCAATTCTTCGGGAACGGACGAATGTCTACACCTCCACTTGTACTTCCACAAGCGCCAAAGGTATCTTTATGACGGATAGCAGTCCACAGACCACCATGTCCGCCCATACTCAGACCGGTAATGGCACGCCCCTTGCGGTCGGTGATTGTCTTGTAATGTCCGTCGATATACTTCACCAGTTCCGATGAGACAAAAGTTTCATATCGGAAAGACGGGTCTTTCGGACTGTCCCAATACCAGCTGGTACTTCCGTCCGGGCAAACAAATATGATTCCTTTCTCATCCGCGATCTGAGGCAGATTGGGTTTAATCTCAATCCACGTCTTGGCATGTCCGCCAAAACCATGCAAGAGATAAACAGTAGGACACGCCGTAGCTTTCTTTCCCAATGCCGCATCCGGAGTGACTACTACTACCTTGATGTCCTTGTTCATGGAAGGACTTTTCACTAATAACGTATCTACTTTGGCAGCAAAAGAAGACGCTGCCCCAACTAACAAAAGAGCGATTAATAGAAGTTTTTTCTTTTTCATACGTAAATATTAAGCGTCCTACACACAAAGTAGGACAGGTTTATACTAAAATTGATATAAATCCGA
>ENA-OQIQ01001104-OQIQ01001104.1-human-gut-metagenome-genome-assembly--contig:-NODE-1104-length-11035-cov-4.574740_pt1 | contig 11035 bp, 8 predicted proteins | sample MGYA00242584_ERZ504749 | MGnify/ENA primary metagenome ERZ504749 (study PRJEB26092, sample SAMD00036436) | human gut metagenome | host: Homo sapiens | study: EMG produced TPA metagenomics assembly of...
CCCACACCCCAACCACCGGCAGAAGGCCCCTGCACACATTTCCCGCCACTACGCCAACCGGCTCTTTACGCGTCCAGGCCTGATAACGCGCCCCCTGGGGTAAGGGAATCGACAAGTCCAGCGTTTTACCCGCGATTTTGGTCGTTAACCCGGCGGTATAACGCATCCAGTTCAGCGTACAGCCCACTTCAAAAGCACGGGAAATGGCAATTGACTTGCCTTGCTCCAGGGTTTCCAGTTGCGCCAGCTCCTCACAGTGCTGTTCCACCAGATCGGCAAAACGTAGCAGAATACGTTCACGCTCTGCGGGTAATCGCCCGGCCCAGCGACGCGAGACAAAGGCCCGCCAGGCAGACATGACTGCGTTATCTACATCCGCTTCGTTGGCATCAGCAGTAGACGCAATTTCTTGCCCGGTGGCCGGATCAAAGATCGCCAATCGTTTTTCACTTTGTGCGGGGCCTGGACGACCATCAATATAAAGACCGTGTTGACGATCGAGAAACTGTTGGACCTGGCTTAATACTGCTACATGCGGCTCTGTCATCACTTTTCCTTATTATTTACCCAGTGTGATTTCAGTGTACGCAGCGACAAGAAAAGTCACTTTTTTCGCTGTGACATTCGCTTTGTCAGCTGTGACAAGCTCCGCAAATCGTGACAATAACCGCTTATGTCTCTATGCCTGAGAAGACTTATTTCCTATAGTCAGGCTCATTAGCTTCGTTTACTGCAACACAAATGCAACAATAAAAATACATTTCACAGAGCGAAAACGTGCCATGAACCCCGCAGTGGATAATGAGTTTCAGCAATGGCTTTCCCAAATCAATCAGGTATGCGGAAATTTTACCGGACACCTGCTGACTGAGCGTTACACGGGTGTACTGGATACGCATTTTGCCAAAGGACTAAAGCTGAGTACCGTGACAACCAGCGGGGTGAATTTATCCCGCACCTGGCAGGAAGTAAAAGGCAGCGACGATGCCTGGTTTTACACCGTTTTTCAGCTTAGTGGTCAGGCAATAATGGAGCAGGATGAGCGTCAGGTGCAGATTGGCGCTGGCGATATTACGTTACTCGATGCCTCACGCCCCTGTTCGCTTTACTGGCAGGAGTCTTCTAAACAGATTTCATTACTTTTGCCACGCACTCTGCTGGAACAATATTTTCCCCATCAAAAACCTGTCTGCGCAGAGAGACTGGCTGCTGACTTACCCATGGTGCAACTCAGTCATCGCCTGTTGCAGGAGAGCATGAATAATCCGGCACTTTCTGAAACAGAAAGTGAAGCTGCGCTACAGGCGATGGTGTGTCTGCTGCGCCCGGTACTTCATCAGCGGGAATCTGTTCAACCTCGTCGTGAACGTCAGTTTCAAAAAGTGGTTACGTTGATAGACGATAATATTCGCGAAGAGATATTACGCCCGGAGTGGATAGCCGGAGAGACAGGTATGTCAGTACGTAGTTTGTACCGAATGTTTGCCGATAAAGGTTTGGTGGTCGCGCAATATATTCGTAACCGTCGTCTCGATTTTTGTGCAGATGCGATTCGCCATGCCGCAGATGATGAAAAACTGGCAGGCATCGGCTTTCATTGGGGATTTTCTGACCAGAGTCATTTTTCAACGGTATTTAAGCAACGCTTTGGGATGACGCCAGGCGAGTATCGACGTAAATTCCGCTAACTAATTGGCGTTGTGTGTACTGCAACGCCAATTAGTTAAAACAGATATTTGACTATGCATTTTTCAGGGCGAAAGGCAATTTGACAGGAGTTTTTGAATATTCACCTTGTTTCAGGAAAATAGATCAATCGCTTTCTCCTGTAGCGTTATCCCGATATTGCGGTTTTGCTATTAAAATTTTCGCACCCATTTACCGTTTATCCCTTGTACATATTCCCCCGGTTTGGCCCGAGCTACGAGCTTTTGCCCGGCGAGTTTCGCGATATCATCTACAGACACATTATTTTGCTTTGCCAGTTGTTGGTAACTCGCTTTACGTTCGGCATTAATGTCGGTTACTAATTTCTCTGTTTCAGCATCCGTTTTCAGCGCAACCAGATAACCATAAAATGTTTCCCCGACCCGCCCCTGCGTTCTGGCTTCATCCAGAGTCAATGCCATTACATTGCTGCTTACCAGCCCAACAAGAAACGCACAAAGAAGTAATGTTTTCTTCATCATCGCCTCAGAAAAGATCGCTACGAGTTTCAAGCAGCTCTTCGACATCTTTGTCTGCCTTGATGATGATCTCATGCTCAATTTTAACGTTCATATTGATAGTGATCGGTTCCTTGGGCGCAGCGACTTCAATACGCGGCGTACAGGCAGCCAGCATAAAAGATGACGTCAACGCAGCCAGTAAAATTTTCATTGTTTTTCCTCACACTCTTTTCCTTGCGGACAGTCATTTCCCGGCAGACGTGCGTTCTGCTCCAACCATGCCTGGAGATTATCGCCAAAGCGTAAACTGCGCCACAGCGTAAAAATATTCTCTTCATGATGGTAATTAAGGTTTACCGTACCGCTTTTACCATCAACGCGACTGGTACCTGTAATGTTGGCCTGCATGGTTAATAAACCGAGATTATCTAAATTAATATTTGTCGATGAACGGCTAATTTCCATATAGCGCAACCAGTTAATTGCTGAACCCGCAGTCATATTGTCTTTCACCACCGCATCTGCGGTGTCTTTATCCAGCCGCAAGGTCATTGGCCCGCTATTTGCCAGCCAACCATCTTTCACTATCCATTTTTCGTTGTTTAGCCATAACGGCAATGCACCACTAAATGCCCCGGACATGGCGAATTGTTTCGGATTGACGGCGCTAACCAGTTCGCTGGATGAGAGATTATTCAGCCGCAACAGCGCCGGGTCATGTTGCGGCATACGTAATTGTTTCATCAGCACGTTACCGCCTAACACATCGACGCTAACATCAGTCAACAGCAAGGGTTCTTCTTCAGTCCACGGATAACGCCCTTGCAAATCAGCCGTAATATTTTTCGCTGTCACCAGATTAATCACTTCGGCAATTCGCAACGTAACGGGGCCGCGAGTCCCCAGATGCCAGGCTCCATCGGCAAAACGGAAAGGCAGGACAAAATCGACACCGTTAACCTGATTATCTGGCATCCAGGCACTACCGCCTTTCAACACGCCGTGCCCTCCCGCGCGGAATCCTTGTTCAGGCGCAGCAGAAAATGCAACCTGAGCATACAGTTCACCATCGCGTAAGTTCATCTTCCAGTCGGGTGGCACCAGCGGCTGGAATACGGTCAGTGATTGTTTAGGCCACCAGGCGTTACCGCGCAGACGAATACCGTCCCAGCGACCATTTACCCGAACCGGGCCAATCTCACCAGCATGTAAATCGCCTTTAAAGAGGAAATACGTCGGATCGCGCCCATCGACGCTAAATTTTAAGGTTGATGGCGGTAACACACTGCCGCCAGTGAACAGCGTTTGCCCGGCGTCCAGTGACAGCGCGCCGCTAAAGGAGGGATGCTGTGCGTCACGTACCCAGACGATGGGCTTGTCGAGAATTAATCGCGGCTTTTCTACCGTCATCGTACCGTATTGTAACTGGTCGAAACCGGTGGAGAGATCGGTCAGCGTAATCGTGCTGTCATGCCACTCACCTTTTCCTGCGACATCCCAGGTGGCATTCATCGGTGTAAAACTCCCTTTTCCCCAGTAGCGCCACTGCCAGCGGCCAGCGTCAGGGAGAAAATCATTCGCCAGCCCATCCATATGCAGCACGAAATCGCCCAGTTCATTTTCATGCGTCTGCAAGATGGCCTGCAAACGTCCGTCAACACCACGTTGGGTGACTTTTACACCCGCTAAAGGCCAGCGGATTTCATCGATGTCCAGCGAATCGATGACTCTTCCCTTTGAACGAAGTAACGCGCCTGGCTCAAAGGTCAGCGTTGGGTCAGACAGACTTCCACTTACCTGCGCAGGTAAACGGGCATATAAAATGAGGTCCGCCTGTTTCGCTTCACCGGTCAGCTGCAGAGGCAGCTGACTGTTATCCATGCTTAATTTTCCTGGGCCAAAATTAAGCACCGCGTTGCCCTTACCCGCTTGCCCCTGGGTCAGCACACTCAGTCGTCCGCTGACCAGAGCGTTCTCAAGCCCTGCCTGCCAGTTGTCGACTTTGACACCCAGTCGGCCACTCAAAGGAAAACCTGCATACGGCCAGCTCCAGCGACCATCGCTTACGGTCAATTGTTGACGAGTAATTTGCCACGGCAAATCGAGCAACGGATCGCCGTTATCCCGTGCCAGCACGATCAATTGCCCGCTATTTTCCTGCCAGTCCAGCTCGGCATCCACCAGTGACGGTTCCTGCGGCAAGTTTAACGTCGCAGTAGCATGCCCACTTACAGGAAGTCCATCCGGCACGAGCGGCATAGTAAATTCCCCCACCAGTTTAACCGGCGGCTGATTTTCAAACGCGACGACATCCAGTTCGCTGACTGTAAGTTGTTGCCCTTTCAGCTGGCCTTGAAATTTAACTTTTTCGCCCTGATAACGCAGTTGCTGGATATCAGAGGTTAATGCGAGAGAGAGTTTTCCCTGCCATTCCTGCCAGGGAGAAAAAATCAGTTTATCGATATTGATCCAGGTGTTAGGCAGCATGGACTGCCACTGCGCGAGGGTTTTTGGAGCAGCTGGCGATTGCTCCGTCTGCGGCAATTTCGCCAGACAAGCAGAATCAAGTTCTACCGTGCCGACGTTCAATAACCAGCGGCTGGGATGTGAAAGGCTGGCGTTGGTGATATGCGCAAGCTGACAATCTCCCACCAGATAACGGAGATCGGGAATGATTAAACCTTTACGCGTAATGCGTGGGCTTTCATCTAATGCAATACGTGTCCCGAGCGGTAGCCAGATGCCCGCCAGCGTGGGAACCCACAGCCCGAGCGTCATCAGCAGCGTCAACGGCACAAGAATAATCAGTAATAACAGCGCGAGAACGGCTTTATATTTACCCAGCATGGGTAGTTAATATCCTGATTTAGCGAAAAATTAAGCATTCAATACGGGTATTGTGGCATGTTTAACCGTTCAGTTGAAGGTTGCGCCTACACTAAGCATAGTTGTTGATGAATTTTTCAATATCGCCATAGCTTTCAATTAAATTTGAAATTTTGTAAAATATTTTTAGTAGCTTAAATGTGATTCAACATCACTGGAGAAAGTCTTATGAAACTCGCCGTTTATAGCACAAAACAGTACGACAAGAAGTACCTGCAACAGGTGAACGAGTCCTTTGGCTTTGAGCTGGAATTTTTTGACTTTCTGCTGACGGAAAAAACCGCTAAAACTGCCAATGGCTGCGAAGCGGTATGTATTTTCGTAAACGATGACGGCAGCCGCCCGGTGCTGGAAGAGCTGAAAAAGCACGGCGTTAAATATATCGCCCTGCGCTGTGCCGGTTTCAATAACGTCGACCTTGACGCGGCAAAAGAACTGGGGCTGAAAGTAGTCCGTGTTCCAGCCTATGATCCAGAAGCCGTTGCTGAACACGCCATCGGTATGATGATGACGCTGAACCGCCGTATTCACCGCGCGTATCAGCGTACCCGTGACGCTAACTTCTCTCTGGAAGGTCTGACCGGCTTTACTATGTATGGCAAAACGGCAGGCGTTATCGGTACCGGTAAAATTGGTGTGGCGATGCTGCGCATTCTGAAAGGTTTTGGTATGCGTCTGCTGGCGTTCGATCCGTATCCAAGTGCGGCGGCGCTGGAACTCGGTGTGGAGTATGTCGATCTGCCAACCCTGTTCTCTGAATCAGACGTTATCTCTCTGCACTGCCCGCTGACACCGGAAAACTACCATCTGTTGAACGAAGCCGCCTTCGATCAGATGAAAAATGGCGTGATGATCGTCAATACCAGTCGCGGTGCATTGATTGATTCTCAGGCGGCAATTGAAGCGCTGAAAAATCAGAAAATTGGTTCGTTGGGTATGGACGTATATGAGAACGAACGCGATCTGTTCTTTGAAGATAAATCCAACGACGTAATTCAGGATGACGTATTCCGTCGCCTGTCTGCCTGCCACAACGTGCTGTTTACCGGGCATCAGGCATTCCTGACAGCAGAAGCTCTGACCAGTATTTCTCAGACTACGCTGCAAAACTTAAGCAATCTGGAAAAAGGCGAAACCTGCCCGAACGAACTGGTTTAATCTTGCCGCTCCCCTGCATTCCAGGGGAGCTTATTCAGATAATCCCCAAAGACCTTTCATCCTCTATTCTTAAAATAGCCCTGAGTCAGAAACTGTAATTGAGAACCACAATGAAGAAAGTAGCCGCGCTTGTTGCGCTAAGCCTGCTGATGGCGGGATGTGTAAGTAGTGACAAAATTGCTGTAACGCCAGAACAGTTACAGCATCATCGCTTTGTGCTGGAAAGCGTAAACGGTAAGCCCGTGACCAGCGATAAAAATCCGCCAGAAATCAGCTTTGGTGAAAAAATGATGATTTCCGGCAGCATGTGTAACCGCTTTAGCGGTGAAGGCAAACTGTCTAATGGTGAACTGACAGCCAAAGGGCTGGCAATGACCCGTATGATGTGCGCTAACCCGCAGCTTAATGAACTCGATAACACCATTAGCGAAATGCTGAAAGAAGGTGCACAAGTGGATCTGACCGCGAACCAGTTAACGCTGGCGACCGCGAAACAGACATTAACTTATAAGCTGGCGGATTTAATGAATTAATAGCTGCCACAGCTCCCGGCGGCAAGTGACTGTTCACTACAGCGTTTGCCGTTGGGTAATGCACACATCCCAATCGCCGTACCATCCAGTTGACGGGCAACAGAAAGCGAACCGCCGATCATTGCACAATTTGCTTCTCCACTACTGGACATCGACGCTTTTAAACCTGGCGCTACGTGCGCCGCAGTCGCCTGCTGAACAGGTTCACTACTACACGCCGACAACAATAAAGCGGCACACCCTACCCAAAACGCTGCTCGCATCTTTTCTTCCTCTGATCTTCAAGCCAAACGACACCGCCATAAATAATAGGCAGCACAGAGGGCGGCGTCGAGAGCTGTCCTGCGCGTTGCCCCGCATTTTTACTTTTTTATGGCTATTTTTTTGCCCTCTGTTTGATCAAAACATTCATTACGCTGATGTGGGGGACACAAAAGCGAAAATGCAGAAGAAAGCCATTTGCTAAAATTGAAGGATTACTACTGGGCGCGCAGCAATTTCGTGCGCCCCTCATTTGCGCAATGTAAGGGTGTCATATGATTACTATTGACGGTAATGGCGCGGTTGCTTCGGTGGCGTTTCGCACCAGTGAAGTTATCGCCATCTACCCTATTACCCCCAGTTCCACGATGGCAGAACAGGCTGATGCCTGGGCCGGAAACGGCTTGAAGAACGTTTGGGGAGACACACCACGCGTGGTTGAAATGCAGTCGGAAGCGGGTGCTATCGCTACCGTGCATGGCGCTTTGCAGACGGGTGCCCTTTCAACATCGTTTACGTCATCGCAGGGTTTGCTGCTGATGATCCCGACGCTGTACAAACTGGCAGGCGAACTGACGCCATTTGTCCTGCATGTAGCGGCACGTACCGTTGCCACACATGCACTTTCTATTTTTGGCGATCATTCCGACGTTATGGCGGTGCGCCAGACGGGTTGCGCGATGTTGTGTGCGGCTAACGTCCAGGAAGCGCAAGACTTTGCTCTCATTTCGCACATCGCAACGCTGAAGAGCCGCGTGCCATTTATTCATTTCTTTGATGGTTTCCGCACGTCCCACGAAATCAATAAAATTGTCCCGCTGGCCGATGACACTATTCTTGATCTCATGCCGCAGGCCGAAATTGATGCTCATCGCGCCCGGGCGCTCAACCCGGAACATCCGGTGATCCGCGGTACGTCCGCCAATCCTGACACTTATTTCCAGTCTCGCGAAGCCACCAACCCATGGTACAACGCGGTCTATGACCATGTTGAACAGGCGATGAATGATTTCTCTGCCGCGACAGGTCGTCAGTATCAGCCGTTTGAATATTACGGGCATCCGCAAGCGGAACGGGTGATTATCCTGATGGGCTCTGCCATTGGCACCTGTGAAGAAGTGGTTGATGAATTGCTAACCCGTGGCGAAAAAGTCGGCGTGCTGAAAGTTCGCCTGTACCGTCCCTTCTCCGCCAGACACTTGCTACAAGCTCTGCCGGGATCCGTACGCAGCGTGGCGGTACTGGACAGAACCAAAGAACCTGGTGCCCAGGCAGAACCGCTCTTTCTGGATGTAATGACCGCACTGGCAGAAGCCTTTAATAATGGCGAGCGCGAAACTCTGCCCCGTGTCATTGGTGGGCGCTATGGTCTTTCATCCAAAGAATTTGGCCCGGACTGTGTACTGGCGGTATTTGCCGAGCTCAACGCGGCTAAACCGAAAGCGCGCTTTACGGTTGGTATTTACGATGATGTAACCAATCTGTCACTACCGTTGCCGGAAAACACTCTGCCAAACTCGGCGAAACTGGAAGCCTTGTTTTATGGCCTTGGTAGTGATGGCAGCGTTTCCGCGACCAAAAACAATATCAAGATTATCGGTAATTCCACGCCATGGTACGCACAGGGTTATTTTGTTTACGACTCCAAAAAGGCGGGCGGCCTGACGGTTTCTCACCTTCGCGTGAGCGAACAGCCGATTCGTTCCGCTTATCTCATTTCCCAGGCTGATTTTGTTGGCTGCCACCAGTTGCAGTTTATCGATAAATATCAGATGGCTGAGCGTTTAAAACCTGGCGGCATTTTCCTGCTCAACACGCCGTACAGCGCAGATGAAGTGTGGTCGCGCTTGCCGCAGGAAGTTCAGGCCGTGCTAAACCAGAAAAAAGCGCGCTTCTATGTGATTAACGCAGCGAAAATCGCCCGCGAATGTGGCCTGGCGGCCCGTATTAATACCGTCATGCAGATGGCTTTTTTCCATCTGACGCAAATTCTGCCTGGCGATAGCGCCCTCGCAGAATTGCAGGGTGCGATTGCCAAAAGTTACAGTAGCAAAGGCCAGGATCTGGTGGAGCGCAACTGGCAGGCTCTGGCGCTGGCGCGTGAATCCGTAGAAGAAGTTCCGTTGCAGCCGGTTAATCCGCACAGCGCCAATCGACCGCCAGTGGTTTCCGATGCCGCCCCTGATTTCGTGAAAACCGTAACCGCTGCGATGCTCGCCGGGCTTGGTGATGCCCTCCCCGTTTCGGCGCTGCCGCCAGACGGCACCTGGCCGATGGGCACCACTCGCTGGGAAAAACGCAATATCGCCGAAGAGATCCCCATCTGGAAAGAGGAACTCTGTACCCAATGTAACCACTGCGTTGCCGCTTGCCCACACTCCGCTATTCGCGCAAAAGTGGTGCCGCCTGAAGCGATGGAAAACGCCCCTGCCAGCCTGCATTCGCTGGATGTGAAATCGCGTGATATGCGCGGGCAGAAATATGTCTTGCAGGTGGCTCCGGAAGATTGCACCGGTTGTAACCTGTGCGTCGAAGTTTGCCCGGCGAAAGACCGTCAGAATCCAGAGATTAAAGCCATCAATATGATGTCGCGCCTGGAACATGTCGAAGAAGAGAAAATCAATTACGATTTCTTCCTCAACCTGCCAGAAATCGACCGTAGCAAACTGGAACGTATTGATATTCGTACATCGCAGCTGATTACACCGCTGTTTGAATATTCAGGTGCTTGCTCCGGTTGTGGCGAGACGCCGTATATTAAATTGCTGACTCAGCTCTATGGCGATCGGATGTTGATCGCTAACGCCACCGGCTGTTCTTCAATTTATGGCGGTAACCTGCCCTCTACACCGTATACCACCGATGCCAACGGTCGTGGGCCGGCATGGGCGAACTCTCTATTTGAAGATAATGCCGAATTTGGCCTTGGTTTCCGCCTGACGGTCGATCAACACCGTGTCCGCGTGCTGCGTCTGCTGGATCAATTTGCCGATAAAATCCCGGCGGAATTACTGACGGCGTTGAAATCAGACGCCACGCCAGAGGTTCGTCGTGAACAGGTTGCAGCTTTACGCCAGCAACTCAACGATGTTGCCGAAGCACATGAACTGCTACGTGATGCAGATGCACTGGTGGAAAAATCAATCTGGCTGATTGGTGGTGATGGCTGGGCTTACGATATCGGCTTTGGCGGTCTGGATCATGTATTGAGTTTGACGGAAAACGTCAACATTCTGGTGCTGGATACGCAATGCTATTCCAACACCGGTGGTCAGGCGTCAAAAGCGACACCGCTGGGTGCAGTAACTAAGTTTGGCGAGCACGGCAAACGTAAAGCGCGTAAAGATCTTGGCGTCAGTATGATGATGTACGGTCATGTTTATGTGGCGCAGATTTCTCTCGGCGCGCAACTGAACCAGACGGTGAAAGCGATTCAGGAAGCGGAAGCGTATCCGGGACCATCGCTGATCATCGCTTATAGCCCATGTGAAGAGCATGGTTACGATCTGGCACTCAGCCACGACCAGATGCGCCAACTCACAGCTACCGGCTTCTGGCCGCTATATCGCTTTGATCCGCGTCGTGCCGATGAAGGCAAACTGCCGCTGGCCTTGGATTCACGCCCGCCGTCAGAAGCACTGGAAGAAACGTTACTTCATGAGCAACGTTTCCGTCGTCTGAATTCGCAGCAGCCAGAAGTGGCAGAACAGTTATGGAAAGATGCTGCAGCTGATTTGCAAAAACGCTATGACTTCCTGGCACAAATGGTCGGAAAAGCGGAAAAAAGCAACACCGATTAAATGCTCTGGATAAGGATTATCCAATTCTAAAAAAAAAGCCCGGACGACTGTTCGGGCTTGTCTTTTTATATGTTGGAAAATCAGTGGCAATGCAATGGCCCAACAGAAAATAAAATCTGTGACAATAAAGGCATATAACCCGTGCAGAATAACGGGTGATGCTGCCAACTTACTGATTTAGTGTATGATGGTGTTTTTGAGGTGCTCCAGTGGCTTCTGTTTCTATCAG
>ENA-OQIQ01001105-OQIQ01001105.1-human-gut-metagenome-genome-assembly--contig:-NODE-1105-length-11025-cov-3.407563_pt1 | contig 11025 bp, 5 predicted proteins | sample MGYA00242584_ERZ504749 | MGnify/ENA primary metagenome ERZ504749 (study PRJEB26092, sample SAMD00036436) | human gut metagenome | host: Homo sapiens | study: EMG produced TPA metagenomics assembly of...
CAAAACCGCAGGGTTTATGGTAATATCGAGATGTATTTAAGAGATTTTCAAGGAAGCATTTATTCCATACAAATATTTCTCTCCTACTAAGATAGATTCATTTTTTATGTGAATAATCAGCCTCCTGTGATACGTCACACATATAAAAAGACCTTTTCCCTTCAAAGGAAAGGTCTTTTCATGTGACATTTTAAATTTATACGGATAAAGTTTCATAGATACGGCGCAGGAGGCGTTCTTCATTGCTGCCGTAGAAGTACACCGTCTTGACTCCGTATTGGGCCAGGTATCGTATCATGGCTCTTTCTCCCATGGAATGGCCTATGTATTTGATCGCCACCACAACGGTATCGGCATCCCGGATCATGGCTTTGTCAAAGTGAAGGTTTTCCGGCGGTATGCAGGTCACGTTGGGATACTGCTGTCGGAGTCTCGTCTGCCATTTGGGCAGTCCTCCCAGAACCACCACACGCCGTCCCGCCAGCAGGGCCTGTTCTTCTTCGGTCAAGTCCATGGTCTGTCCCTGTTCTTCTTCCTCGGCCATGCGTTTGTCCGCTTCGATCCCTTCCTGGATTTCATCCAGGGTACTGTCAAAGGACTGTTGGATCTGCCGGGTTTCTTCCGACTGTTTGTTCAATTCTCCCCGCAGCCGGTCTATCGTATTCCGGTCCTGTTCTTTCTGTTTTTCATATCCCTGTTTCATCTGCTCCAGCTCCCGGCGGAGCTGCTTCATTTCTCCCGTATCGGGAAGGTTTTTCTTCTTTTCTTTCTTTTTCTCTCTAATCTGTTTTTTCAGTGTCTCCAGTTCCTGCCGGGTTTTCTCTCCGGATTTCCACTGGCGTTTCAGTTCTTCTCTCATTTTCTGGTAGATCTGACCCATGGAAAGAAGACATAAATTACGGAGAAGCAGGTAGACGGCTTCCTGCTTCTTGGCTTCCGTGACCGGTTCCCCGTCTTTCATACAGATTGCCAGTACATCCAGCATCTCTCTCAGCACCTTGGGATCGCAGATTGTCTCATACAGGGTTTTTCCGGGGAATCCTCTCCAATGAAGCGAAAAAGTCCACGGTCTCATCTTGCCCCCGTCAAAACTGTTTTTGGCCGCTTCCATGGAGACGGGAACTCCTCCGAACGGACGGCATGCCGCATCCCATAAGATATCTGCTTTTTTCTGCTGCTCCGGTGTCAGTACGATGTCATGTCCCGCATTATTCATAATGTCTCTCTCACTGATGCAGCCGGGCAGATGCATGTTCAAGTCAAAGCTGCGTTCATCCATCCGTTTTCCCTGGGCATAGAGTATGGACCGGGCCACGGAAAATTGTTCAGGGGTATTTCGTATCAGCAGAATGGTATCTTTGGCTTTTCCCGGCAATTTTTTTAGTGATTCCTTCTGATTCTCCAGAATCCGCAGACTTTCTTCGGAAGCTTCCAGTTCTCTGCCTTCACTGCTCTTTTTAATCTTCTCGATTTCGCCCGGAGTTCCGACCCGGGTTTCCCCCACAAGGAACTGCATGTCCCGCACTCCAAAATAAACGGGAGATCTATGGGAATCAATAAATGCATATAATTCAGGCCATCCTGCTCTCAGTATATCCCGTATGCGCATCCGGGCCGCCTGCCGCCTGATGGTCTTTAGCCTCTTTATGCCAGAATGACAGCGCCAGAGGCTCTATCTGAAGGCACTTCCGTTCCTCCATGGGCTCCACTTCTTCGTAATATCTCTGGTATGCGGTCTTCACATCTTCCGGAAGAGTCACTGGTTCTGAAACCGGCCGTTCTTTCTCTCCCCGCAGAAATTTTTGATACGCAAGGTTATTGCCGGCCACGGCTCTCACGAGGAACGGTACCAGATCCAGCTGTTTTTCCATCTGCCGGATTTGTTTTATGGGAGAATCCATCTTCTCCGTTTGATCTTTTTCAGGTATGCTTTTGCGGGAATTTTCCGGCATTGATTTCTTCAAGTCTTCCGCAGAAGAAGGCTGTTCCTGTTTTTTGGCCTGTAATTCTTTTGTGTCTCCCGGGTCCTCCGTTACTTCCGCTGAAGTCCTTCTGTCCCGGGATCTCAGAACATACAGGTCCAGACTGACTTTACGCCCTCCAAAAAGATAGAGTTTTCTCTCATCTTCCGGCATGCAGTCAAATGCTCTCCTATAGGATTTCCAAAGAGCGTTCCCGCCCAAAAGCATAGAATACATCACTGTAAAGAAGGAACGGGATGACTTACACAAACCTTTTTCCTGCATGGCAGTCACAAAGTCCGTATTCCCTTTTGCCCGCCTTGCTTTCTGCACCGTCATATATCCCGGGTAACCCACAATTTTCACCGGATAGGGAAGGCGGGCAATGAGATCCATGATCTGGTTTCCTGTTTTTCCCGACAGTATTTGCCCGCTCTTCTTCTGGATCAAAAAATTTCCGGACTCATCGAAAGGCCCGCAGAAGTGAATGATCTCTGTTTTCTGCCGTCTCAGTTCCGACTCTGCTTCTTCCAGACGGCGGCAGGGAATGAGACGCACATCCACTGTGTCTCCCCCTTCTTCTTGCAGACTATGCAAGAGTTCCTCCGCCTCCGGATCTCCTTCATACTGTCCTGTCACCAGCGCCATATGAATGATCTCTTGATTTGATATTTGCTGTGCTTCCATTGCTCTCCCTCCTCCGGCCGGGCATTTTGGCCTGATAAAACAAAAAAGAATTCAATATCGGAATTTTTATAATCCATATGCAAAAATACAAAGAGGGGGAACTGCCGATCAGTCAGCCGCCCCCCCTGGATATACGGAAAAAGATTTTGCAAAAAGAAAGTACATGCTTTAGACTTATTGAATCATAGATGCTCCCTCAATACTGTTTACCTGATGAACTTCTGCCATTAGTTTTTGCTGACGCTGCATACAGGAAAAAAACAATGTTTTAAATAAAGAGGTATCATCCTGTATCTTCTTCTCATATAAACTGGCAGTATAAAGAAATATACAGAATTCGTCAGAAGAAATGGCGCTCCCCTTCCCCGGATCAGATGCAAATTTAGAAAAAATCGATAGCTTATCCTCTCTAATTTGAGGAGTTCCAGGTACAGTTCCTAATACACTGTCCATCAGATGTGACAGTCTCCGTTCTTTTCTTGACAGGGCAGGATGATTATCTGGTATCCGGCGGAAAGGATAGCGCTCTGTTTTTACGACACCATGGTCAACAGCCCGGTTGAGCCAAAAAGCATCAAAAGGTATCGTCCCTCTGCCCCCCGCTATATATCCATGGATATCCGGCCATCCCTCCGCCACTATTTCCTTAATGACTTTCGCCGCCCGGAGGCTGCTGTTTCCGCCCTGATCCGCCGCCATGACCAATCCCAGAATCTGAAAGCAATGGCCTATATCATCTCCCTGAAACATCTGAAAGCAGGGACGGTAGAGGGTCTGCCTCTTCTCAGACAATGTCACAATGATATCCTGCACATCTGAGACCTTTTCATCAAAAGACTGACATGCCCTGGAATTTTTTTGAATCGCTGATGCCACACAGGGCGCCATATAGAATTTTGCCACACGGCCCGTCCCCTTTCATAAAAATCATACAATGTCTGCCGTCAAAATTCCCATACAATAATTTCAGAATGAATACTTCACTGTCATATAGTAGGTCCGTCCCTGCTGCGGATACATCACATTCTCAATATCATAATCATGCAGATGGGAATAATGATTAATTCCACGATCCATAATCCATTTTTGATCCGGGCCTTTGTTAAACAGGTCATTGATGCCTGCGGTCAGTTCCACTTTATTATTGAAACGATATTTGGCACCAATATTGGTTAATATCAACGATTCATAATAAGAATGCGTCCCCATCTGATTAGAACCATTAAAGTTCCCTATTTGATCTGTATAATGCCGCTCCACAAAAGCGCTCAGGCGGTCTCCCGGAAAGAGATATTCCAGCCGTACATTGGCTTCCCACTTGGGATACCAGGGGAATGCGTTGCCCACAGAATCAGGTGCTGACCCCACAATGGAAGATTTTGGTGCTGACTGGGTAATCAGCGAATCCTGCCATGTCACTGCGGTCTGCAGTGTCAAACGGTGCCATTTCATGCGGTTTTCCAATTCAATTCCCTGAATTTTTCCGGCTGCCAGGTTTTCATAATGTCCCATGCCGGTATAATCCACCACATAAGTCTGCATGTGTTTCGCATGGCGGTTGAAATAAGTCAGTGTAATGTCTGAATCCGCGCCTAAGGCTTTACCCGTCCAGTTTGCCCCCAGATCCCAGGATATCCCCTTTTCCACCATATGACTGTAATCGTAATTTCCGAAATTAATGGGTACTTCCCAGGGAGAATGTACATTTACTCCATCTCCGAAAATCTCATAGAAGTTCGGGTATCTATAATATGTCCCATAAGTGCCCCGGAAAGTCCAGTGTTCATTCTGCACCTTTTTCAGAGCCAGACCATAGGAATATTTCCAGCTGTTGAAATCGGGAAGAAGACTGCTCGTAATCTTTGTGTCTTCCCCGCCGCCTACGCCAAGAGTCATTTTCTGGGCCCGAAACTGAGGCGTGAAGAACAGATTTCCGCTCCGGTTAAGTGTCACCGTATCCTGCATCTGGAAATAATAATTATCCGATTGATAGTGATTTTTGAACATTTTACTGTACTGCGTCAGATTGCTGTCATCAATATTCGGCCAATTCTGTGCTCCTGAAGAATGAACATTCATGGTCTCCCGGTTCACATCAAAGAGAAATTCCAGCAGGTGATTGTCCGATGCTTTCCAAGTACCGTCAACAGAAGCCCCATAACGCTTATTCCTATAAATCATATTAATCAGCGTAGATTCGCTGGAAGGGCTTAAAGAATTGACTTGATCTCCGACCGCCGTTTTTTTCTGATATGATCCGTAGACCTTCCAGCCCCATTCCAGGTGGCCTGAAGTCTGGCGCCGTCCCAGAGTCAGTTCGCTTTTCTTCGTTTCCAGATACCGGTTATAGTAAGTTCCTGCAAATGTATTGCCCGGTGTAATGGCATCTGCCCATGTCGAACCTGCCGCATTCGGAAAATGAGTCAGATCATCTTTATACGCAGCCTTTATAAACCAGTGATCATCCTGCCATTTTAGTAAGGCATCCGTATTATGGTAAGAATTCCACTGACGGTGACGGCGGCCTGTATTTTTCCATACTCCCGGAATACTTTGATAATTCCCGTGATTGTACGAAAAATCTCCATCTGACTGATCTCTGTTCACCGCCATCAGCAGACTTCCATTCCCCAGAGGGGATGTCAGTTCCAGATTGCCTGTATAGCCGCCGAATGACCGCATGCCATAACTGATGCTTCCGCCGGCCTTACTCGGTTTTTTCGTCACAATATTAATGGCGCCGCCTAAAGGCGCCCCGGAAAACCGGGCCGGCACATAACCCCGGTATACCTCAATATGATCTACGTTTTCAATAGAAATTGTCGACAAATCAACACCGGCATCACTCTGGGAGTTAATCAGCACTCCGTCCAGATAAATATTCGTCTGGGTGCCGGAGGCTCCGCGGATCCGCACATTGGATGTGTGTCCTGTCCCATTCAGGCGCTGGATATAAACCCCAGGAACAGTTTCCAAAAGTTCCGGAAGTGTTTTCATTTCTCCCAGATACTGAGGCACATGGATCACTGACACCGTGCCGGGCGATAGTTTTTTCTCCCATTGAGGCCGGGCCGCTTCCACCACCACGGGCGCAATATTATAGCTTCCGTTTTTGCTCCCTGTTACAGATGAACTGCTGGATGCGTATCCTCCTGTTTCATCGGACTGACTGTTTCCTGAATCTGAAGGCGTATAAGCGGAAGAGGACTGATTTTCTGAGCCGGCACTGGTTTCACCCGCAGGATACGCCGAAGTTCCACCGCCCGGCAAACGGGAAACGCCTGCTGTATGATATTTTCCTGCCTCAGATAAAGAATATTCTGCTTTTTTCTCCGGCGCGGAGATATTGTTTTTGGCCTGGTAAACCGGTGTCTGTTTGGAGGAAGGACCATTAAACCTCCATGACATCCCCGCATTAACCTGCCAGTCTGTATTGACCTTTCCTCCCGCAGTCTTTGTGAGCTCCAGGAAAGCATTCTGGCTCTTTCCTGTCTTCATATCCGCGCCCACAGTAAATTCCCACCATGTGTCTTTTCCTGCCAGCGTATCTACATCTATGGAAGATCCTGATTTCCATTTGGTGTCTCCTGATACGTCATTATAAGAATACATGGCATCCGCATAGGCTTTGCCGCCGTCTTTGAAGTCATGATTCACTGCCGCCTTGGCGTAGACTGTCCCCCTGTGTTCTTCACTGCCAAATGTCCGTCCGGCTGTGAGTCCCAGGTGTCCAATCAGCATGTCCACTTCTTTCTGGGTATAACGCATGTTGTTATCCTGCCAGTAATCATATTTCTTCATGCGTCCCCAGGACAATCCCGTATTCGGTTCCACAAACCATCCGCTGGGCATGTCTTTATGCCAGCCATAACGGAAAGCAGTTCCATAAGTCCAGGCACTGTAATTATTTTCATACATCTGATCATCGGAATCAGTGAATGTATAATCATTGGTCAGCCGGCTCCCGCGGACAATAAAATCCAAGTACTGTCCGTCATCCCGGTTCCATGTGAGATAGGCTCCGATTCCCCTGGCTTTTAGATCCCCTTTTGATCCGCTGTAGTCGACCTCATTAGTCTCATCATAAACAGCATGCTGATGGAAATTGGCATCAGAATCAAGAAGGCTCACAAAAACTCCTGTATAAATATTGCCTCCTCCATGCTTTCCGTCCCATTTTTTATCATACCCGGTCTGAATGCCGTTATAAGTCTGTCCGAATTTTGACCCTGACACCCCGTCAAAGTCATATTTACCCCGCCATACCTGCGCCCAGGCTCCGTCATTTCCTTCTGATTGCCCCAACCGTTCTTCTGACCGAAGCTGCTCTCCCCGTTTCCAAAAAAGATCATCTTCTATACGCCACAGATTCCGCATGGAGAGCTGCGCATTGGCAGCACTGTAAACCCCCTGAGACATGAGTGCTGTCCGGTCAGCCGTCCAATCTAAATTATAATATTTAGTCGTGCTGTCCTTATATTCTGTATTTAAATACGAAGTAAATTTATACTTGTACAAAGAACTATCCATATAATAAGTTTCCGGTGTAAATGTCAGATTTTTATCCACATCACTGGTCAAGTTATAAATATTGATTAAACCCTGCAGTTCTCCAGAATAATATAATCCGGAGGCTGAATTCCAATCTATACCTCCAAAATTCTTATTGTATCGAAGCTGAAGATTGACATCAACCGTAGATTCATCCGATGGCATTACTAAATTATAAAAACTAATACCTCCCCCTATATATGAACTTGTACCACTTAAATTTAACCGTATACTTGACCCATTATGCAAAATGGTAGTTCCCTTTGCAGCTAACGAATATGCATATTGACTTCCTGTGCTATTCCATTCGTTATCTGGATAATTTTCCCCATATTTATAGGATAGATTCAATAGTCCCCCATTTTCAATTTCCAATGTACCATATGTCTTCGCTGCTCCAGCAGAATCCATAGGTCTCCAGATGCCGCCTGTTTCTATCAATATATTCCCATTATACCTGCCCTGTTTTGAAAAAGATCCTCCATTTTCTGTCGTTGATGACCAGGTAGTAACTGACTCTCCTGATGAAACTGTAAAATTCTGATTAATCATATTCGTTAAATCTGGAGTTCCGTCATCCAATACAATACTTCCATATACAGGAAGATATAACCCTAATGAAGAAATAATCAAAAAAACAAGTTGGGGATATTTTTTCCATAACTTTTTCTCCCGCTTCATATAATACTTCTCCCCTCTTACTGCCCGCGAATCATTGATAAGATATCTCAAATCTTTATTCCCCGACCAGTGCTGATGATACTTTAAATACAAGAAGCCATAGATATACCGCATTTTTTATCATCCGCACCTGTACTCCGCAGGTATAAAGCTTTTTAGTCTCATTCATGACGCAGAGGGATGATTCATACAGGCAGTTCTTCTGACTCCAGTTCTTCCCCCTCGTTCCTTCCCGTTTCTAGTGGATTATACAAGGACTCCCTGCTACAGCAGCGGTACTGTTCCGGGTTTTGACCGGATTCTCTGTTAGGCCCTTTTGAGGCACCTGTATGGTATTGTTATGATTAAAATGGTTGATTTTCTGTCTTACTAATGAACATCCACATCCATTTAAAAGTTTCTCTTTCTATGTCATGTCTCCGCTATAAAGCGGAGACATGACATAGAAAGAGAAAAGAGCTAAAACGCCCTTCTCCCTTTTACTGCTGTTTATTTGCCGCCTTTTAATTTCTTCAGGAAACGTTCCCGTTCTTCACGGGCTGCTGCAGTATTAGAAGCAAATGCAGGGGCCACATAACCCCGCAGCGCCGCTGCCGTCTCTCCCTGATACAGAGAAATCGCATTAAGATAAGCGTTCGTTGACGTCAGCGTTGTCAGGCTGGCAATTCCGACAGCGCTTCCCACCTGTGCAGCAGAACTATACATAAGGAGCGCATTCCCCCGTGCAAACCATGTATCCCCCGTGCTTTCTGAATACAAAAGCGCCCAGAGAAATCCCGCATCTGCCGTTGAAGAAGATGCAATTGATATTATATCTGTATTTATTAATGAACTAATCAATGCACTTGATAACCCCAACAGGGTATCCATATCTGTATGAAACAGGTTCCAAACCATACCGGTATAAGCTGAATCATAACGGCCTGTCAAAAGGAAAGCACTGCTTCCGTCTTTGCTGAACGTCAATGCACGGAAATCAAAATTATCAATCGCCGTTGTGCTTGAGCTGGCCCCTGCAACCAACAATGTTGTTACTGCCAAATTGCTCAATGCAATTTTCTGGACGCAGGAGGACGGATTCCACGAACCTGCCTGCTGAAGTCCTCCGATCGCCACAAGCACCAGATAATCCCCGTAGCCCTGAATGGAGAACCCATTCTTTCCTACGGTGGTATCATAACCTGTTTCACTTCCATAAGGACCCACATGCGCCTGATGAACTAACGACATGTTCAATTCAACAATGGTGCTTGGATTGTAATTTCCCGATGTATAAAGATCATATCCACTATTAAAAAGCGCATATACCTTGCTGTTAAAAACCGCCACATCCACGCCGAATGCCTGAGCAGTAGTAGAAGGCACAGTAGGAACTGCAAAAGTAAATCCCGCATCGAATGTCAGTGTCATGGCTGATCCGGATACAGAAATTGTGGCGCGGAATACGGTTCTCGCATCGTAGTCAATACCAATCAGATAATTATCGGAAATGACTATCTTGTACAGATTGGCAATCGTAACGGTACCGCTTCCCACTACCGCCGTCCATGTGGACGGTCCATATACCAGTGTCCAGTTTGAACTTCCCGTATTTGCGGCAGCACCGGATGTATCTTGGTAAATCATATATTTGCACACCGACGTGCTGGTTGTTGAATCCCATGCGGTAGCCGCCACGAGTACATAATGAATGCTGCCATAGGAGAATGCGAAAACCTTTGTGTCTCCCGGCAGTTTATCTGTGACCCCTGGATAATTCTGCTCCATTCCCGCTGTGGGCGCAATCGAAGATCCGTCAAAATATGCGGTTCCTACATCACCTACTCCAGATGGATATGTCGTAGAAGAGTAATCGTTATAATTATATACAGAATATACCGTTTTGCTCGACATATTATTCACCCCTTATCTGTCAAATAATTCCATTTCTATGAATGTTTTCACAGTTCCGCCTGACATGAACGGAATGGGTAAGCAGGAAATTCCTGCCTCTGAAATGATCCTCTGTCCGTGAAGCGCTTTCCCTGTCGGTCGGCCTTTTTTATTTCCCCTTTCTTTTCGCCGCTTCCCGTTTCCAGCGGATTCTATGTCACCCTGTCAGCCCGTTATCGGCCGGCGGGAGTTCAGTCTGTTTGATATTGGTATAGTAAAAGCCCGGATTTCTCACGCAAACAGAGAATCCGGGCTATTGGTTTTTTCATGCATAGTATAAAAGTTTTCGCCAATAAGCAACCCGTCGTTCGCGGTAAGTCGCCTTCGCACGGCAACTTTCTTTACTGGCAGTTCTTCTGACTTGGATTCATCATCTGTTCTGCTCCTTCCCAAAGGCTTTTGTCCGGATTGCTCCAGACGCAGCTTCAGTGGCTGACATGTTTTTCATGTCTGCAGACAGACTCCTCTTCACAGCGGCGCGACCGTTCCCGGATTTTCACCGGGCTTGTCTATTAAGCTTACGCACCAGTACAGCTTTATATGGGAACCAGATGCTTTATCCTGATTCCGTTGTCTTCTTACGTCTCTTATTATACTGATCTTCATTAAAATTGCAAATTATATTTTTCTTTTACTATGATTTTTATTCATAACTTATTTTATTTTCTAACAGATGATTGAATTTTATTTCTATAAATTTCACATTTTTCGCTCTTTTTGTCCTATTATCAACACATTCCCCTTCTTCTTTATTGCTGGATTTTGAACCTGCTTACTGAACAAGTCAGAATATATCATATATTATCTAAAAAAACGGTCTCCCGGCAATAAATTGGAAAAGTTATTATGACTATTCCGCATTCATGCTCATGCTATTTTAACTTATTTTTGCTGGATTTATTGTCTGCAGACTATATTGACATACCTTTTCCCGCGTCCTGGCCCCTATTCATTCCGCACTCATTTCCGCAGTGTCTGACCTCTTTCCCATCTTATCAAGAGTCAATCCCGCTGCCCCGGGCCGTCTTACTGCTGTCATGGGCTCCTTCAGTATTTCCCAAGGTCTGTCAGCTGCTTTTACAGATATACAGGACAGATTATTCTTCCAGCTGCTTGATCAGTTCATCCACATCTTTTTCATCTTTACTCAGCGTCGGTCCCGCTGAAGTAACCAACCGCCCTTTACGGAAGAAATCTTTCATCATCTCATAAT
>ENA-OQIQ01001114-OQIQ01001114.1-human-gut-metagenome-genome-assembly--contig:-NODE-1114-length-10883-cov-3.991764_pt1 | contig 10883 bp, 8 predicted proteins | sample MGYA00242584_ERZ504749 | MGnify/ENA primary metagenome ERZ504749 (study PRJEB26092, sample SAMD00036436) | human gut metagenome | host: Homo sapiens | study: EMG produced TPA metagenomics assembly of...
ATATAAGTAAAATAAGCCTTATCCGGTCTGACCCAGAACATAGAAAGAAGCGCCAGGATCACTGCAATTGACAAAACAGTTTCTTTCCTGAAAAAAACATATAATTTTTGTAACATAATATTTCCTTTCCGGTCTGATACGACTGCGTATAAGTATATCACAGAAACATCCAGAAAAAAAGAATATCATTTTGTATTGTGGATTGTGTTTGCGATTACTGCCTCATTCCTGTATAACACCACTTTACAACTTTTTCATAAAAAATATCGTACAGGACTTTCTGATGTATAATGAAATTCAAAAATGCAGTACAATCATCTCAGATTGTACTGCATTTTTTGAATACAGGTGGCTTTTTCATTTTTTGTTATAACTTAATGTAACTTATCACCAGTAAACATACAACTTAAAGCCACTTTTATCCCATTTAATTTTTAAGCAATTATACTATTAGTATGATTACATTCTGTCGTGGAATGTTCTAGAAATAACATCCATCTGCTGTTCCTTTGTAAGGTCGATGAACTTAACAGCGTAACCAGATACACGGATTGTAAAGTTAGCATATTCTGGCTTTTCTGGGTGTTCCATAGCATCAAGTAACTTATCCTTACCGAATACGTTAACATTGAGGTGATGAGCGCCCTGATCAAAGTATCCATCCATAACATTAACAAGGTTGTTAATTCTTTCTTCTTCATTATGTCCTAAAGCGTCTGGGTTCATTGTCTGTGTATTAGAAATACCATCTAATGCCCACTCGTAAGGAAGCTTTGTAAGTGAGTTAAGTGAAGCAAGAAGACCATTCTGCTCTGCACCATAACTTGGGTTAGCACCAGGAGAAAGTGGAGTACCAGCCTTACGTCCGTCAGGCATAGCACCTGTGTACTTACCATATACTACGTTAGAAGTAATTGTAAGGATAGATGTTGTTGGCTCTGAATTTCTGTAAGTATGTCTCTTCTTAATCTTCTCAAGGAATGTCTTAAGTAACCATACAGCGATATCATCAGCTCTGTCATCATCGTTACCATACTTAGGGAAGTCGCCTTCGATTTCGTAATCTACAACGATACCTGTCTCATCACGTACTGTCTTAACCTTTGCATACTTAATAGCTGAAAGTGAATCTACAACGTGTGAGAATCCAGCGATACCAGTAGCAAATGTTCTCTTAACATCTGTATCAATAAGAGCCATCTCAGCAGCTTCATAGTAATACTTATCATGCATATACTGGATAAGGTTAAGTGTATTAACATAAAGATCAGCTAACCAATCCATCATAGCATCGAACTTATCAACAACTTCATCATAATCAAGATATTCTGAAGTAACTGGCTTGTAAGCAGGACCAACCTGTTCTCTGTTCTTAACATCTACACCACCATTGATAGCGTAAAGTAAGCACTTAGCAAGGTTTGCTCTAGCTCCGAAGAACTGCATTTCCTTACCTGTCTGTGTAGCAGATACACAGCAGCAGATTGAATAATCATCGCCCCATGTTACCTTCATAACATCATCGTTCTCATACTGGATTGAAGATGTATCAACAGAAATCTTAGCAGCATACTTCTTGAAGTTTTCTGGAAGTCTTGAAGAATAAAGTACTGTAAGGTTTGGTTCTGGTGAAGGTCCCATGTTCTCAAGTGTATGAAGGAATCTGTAGTCGTTCTTTGTAACCATTGAACGTCCATCGATACCTGTACCACCAACTTCAAGAGTAGCCCATGTAGGATCTCCTGAGAATAATTCGTTGTATGATGTAATTCTTGCGAACTTAACCATTCTACACTTCATAACGAAATGATCAATAAGCTCCTGAGCTTCCTTCTCTGTAAGAGTACCAGCTTCAAGATCTCTCTGAATATAGATATCAAGGAATGTAGATACACGACCTACAGACATAGCAGCACCATTCTGTGTCTTGATAGCTGCAAGATATCCAAAGTATAACCACTGAACAGCTTCCTTAGCGTTAGTAGCAGGCTTGCTGATATCATAACCATAGCTTTCAGCCATCTTCTTCATACCTGCAAGTGCCTTGTACTGATCAGATATTTCTTCTCTTAAACGGATAACGTCATCTGTCATTGTTCCACAACCACAGTTAGCGTGATCTCTCTTCTTTTCTTCCATAAGGAAGTCGATACCGTAAAGAGCAACTCTTCTGTAGTCACCTACGATACGTCCACGACCATAAGTATCTGGAAGACCTGTGATGATATGGCTGTGACGAGCCTTTCTTATCTCTGGTGTATAAGCATCGAATACACCCTGGTTATGTGTCTTATGATATTCTGTGAAGATCTTATGAAGTTCTGGATCTGGTTCATAACCATAGTTCTTGCATGCTTCTTCTGCCATCTTGATACCACCATAAGGCATAAATGCTCTCTTAAGTGGCTTATCTGTCTGAAGACCAACTACCTTTTCAAGCTCCTTCATAGATTCATCTATATATCCAGGACCATAAGCTGTAAGACCAGCAACAACTTTTGTTTCCATATCAAGTACGCCGCCCTTAGCTCTTTCTTCCTTCTGTAATTCCTGAAGTCTTCCCCAGAGCTTGTTAGTAGCTTCTGTAGGTCCTTCAAGGAAACTTTCATCTCCATCATATGGCTTGTAATTGTTCTGAACGAAATCTCTTACATTGATCTCTTCTTTCCAAAGTCTACCTTTGAAACCATTCCACTGATCAAAATTTACCATTATTGGTTCCTCCTTAATAAAATAACTGTTAATTTGTATAATAGTTTGTATATTGTATACAAAACTCTCAAAAAATATAAAGCGAAATGTTAATTTCTTAACTATCTCTCGCAAGGGTATATTAACATCCCTGTCAATTAATTTCAATACATTTTTTAGTTGTTTTTAGTTTTATACAATAAATGCGTATTAATTTAGAAACAATACCCCTAGTATTTTGGATAGTATTTTAAAGCAACTGTTTTATTGGGCTATAAACTCCATAATCTGTTTTTTATCTATATAGCCAATATTGGTTGCTGATACCTGGCCATTCTTAAACAGCAGCATTGTAGGTATTGATGCCACATTATATTTTAATGCAAGACTCATTTGTTTATCTACATCTATCTTACATATCTTTACAGCATCCTGTTCTGCTGCCACCTCTTCAAGCACCGGACCTACCATCTTACATGGTCCGCACCATTCTGCAAAGAAGTCAACAAGCACTGGCTTGTCAGACTTAAGAACCTCCTGTTCAAAGCTTTCTGTTGTTACATATATAATATTGTTCATGATTTCTCTCCTTTTCTGTCTGCCTTTTTTTATTACTATTTGTTTTATTTACTATTATCTGTTGTTCTTCATTGTTCATTATATTTTCATTTATTGTATTTTTATTTGTTGTATTTCATTTGTTATATTTTGCTTTTCATACGATACTCCATGCTTTCTTTTTCCATCTGTGCAAGTATTCTTGTTATCGTCCACTGACTGTTAGTCTTTGTCTTCACTGCCTTATAATCCACTTCACTGTTGCCTGTCCTCATCTCAAAAAGGAGCTTGTCTATATGTTTATCAGTAACATCACAGAATATAACAATGCCAGGCTTAGCTTCTGACTTTTCAGGAAGCTCATCACCTGCTTTGTAATCACTGGCACTTACAAGGATATCACCAAGCGTATCTGATAACATATCATCACTAAGTACTATACTTTTAATTCTCATGTTAGCCGCACATTTTATTATATCCTTAACATGCTTAACATTGTATATCACTATCTTTTCCATCTGAATACCTAATTCCTCACTTAACTATTTTATGAGCTTCTTAATCTCATCCAGTTCAGCCGAATGGCTTCTTGATACTGCTCCTGGATTACGCTTAACCATTCTGAATACACTCTTATAGCTTTTCTTATTATCCGTCTTAAGATTAACCTTTTCATTTTCAAGTGTTTCTAACAGCTGATTTGCGTACTTTTCATCCATAAGCTTATTCTTCAGGCCTTCAACTATCGTTTCACTCATCTTCTGCAGCGTTGCAAGCTTAACGCCCTTTCTTTCATCCATATTTCTCTCAAATGTAAGTCTTCCCTTTGCTTTACTTACATTATTCATAACTGTTGCCCTGCCCTCTGCAAGTTTTTCCTTCATCTTGTTATAATCATCTTCTGCAAATGCAGTTGCAACCTCGATTCTTTTTGCAATTGTTTTTATCTGCTGGTTACTGCTAGCTATTCTTTCAATAGTTGCTTTAAGATCCATAGCTTCATTGAATGACTGGGTGAAATCAACTGTCATAATAATAGCCACACCAAATGCAATAATATCTGCTATTGTTACTGGAATCATACATACAACGCTCTCTATAGGCCTGTGCACTATTCTGACAAGCAATACAGAAAATATCCCCCATCCTATTGAGGAAAAAAGACATATATGTCCCATAAGATTAAATGGTTTCTTACTATAATCCCAGTATCTGACTCCAAACATACGCTCCATACAGTACCCTGTAACAAACTCAAGTATGGTTGAAGATATCATACCAAACAAAAATATAAGTGGTATAGATTCTCTTACACCTATTGTGCTTACAAGTATCACAATAGCTCCTGAACCATATATAGGCAATGCTGGTCCATGTAAGAATCCTCTATTAACCCATTTGCCAGACTTAGCTGATACATAACAGCTCTCCCATACCCAGCCTATAAAACAATATATAAAAAAGAATAAAAACCACTGTGATACAGTATATGCCTGCATTATATTCCTCTTCTTTCCGAGTATATTAACAGAACATGCTAATGATACTTCTCTATTATTTATTTCACATTTTATATGAAAATATTCTAACACTTTCTTTATCATGCTGTCAAAAATTCCATGCCATCTTTTACTTTCTTTTAATAAAACGTAATAAAAACCGAGCTATAAAAAGGAGAAAGCCCTGCCATATGTTTATCACATATGACAGAGCCATATACCAGCACTGATATTATTGTAATGTATATAAATATCAACTCAATTCCACATAAGTTCTCTTACTTTGTGCTTACAGGTCTTACTACATATAAGTTCAGTTTCTTCATGCAACACTACGTAATTTGTATGCATTTTTCTTATTTTCATTATATTAACTATCTCTGATTCATTAACATATTCAAAACCGTATCCTTTCAATACATTATACACTTCCCCAATTTTCCCATAAAAACTATCCTGAAAACCATCGGTATGAATAGTTATAATCCTGTTATCGCAACTAATATAATTAATATCCCTGACTCTTATTCTTGCTACTCTTGTACTGTTTCCACATACAAGAATTCCCTCATTTTCTTTAATAAGCAGTTTACATTCTCCCATATGTGCTTTTATTTCTCCTTCGTAATACACGTATACGAAAGCAGGATTACCAACATTAATTATATGTTATGCAATACCTGCTGTAAATCAGCCGTTATGCAATATTTATATCAAAAATCCGTAAGTATCAAAGCTGGCGGCTTTTGACCCCGCATCAATATAACTAACGCATACATATATACACAAGATATATTGCGTATGAAACAAGCATCGCTACTCCATGCCATCTTACAAGCTTCTTTTTTGACCATGCAAATACCCATACTACAACACTCATGATAATAAGTATAATTATATCAATAATATTTTCTGATATGAATATTACAGGACTTATAGCACCTGCTACACCAAGCACAAGAAGTATGTTAAATATATTAGAACCTATAACATTTCCAAGTGCCATATCCACTTCATCCTTCTTTGCTGCAACTATTGATGTTACAAGCTCTGGAAGGCTTGTACCTAGTGCAACAATTGTAAGTCCTATAAGATTCTGGCTGAGTCCCAGACTGGAAGCTATGGTAGAAGCTCCATCTACAACAAAATCACCACCAAATTTTATAGCAACAGCGCCACCTATTATATAGATTAAGCACTGCCATACTGGAAGTATCTTTATCTGTTCATCAGCTTCTTCTGCTTCTTTACTTAATGCTGAATTTCTTGCACTTAATGCTGATTTTATCATCCAGCCAAGATATGCTGCGAATAGAACAAGGAATATTATTCCATCTGCCCTGCCAAGAATCATTCCAAGCTTTCCAAATATAACAAGAAGAACAGCGCATATTATTGAAAATGGAAATTCCTTCTTCAATGTATCTACTGATACAGCAAGTGGAACAAACAAAGTACATACACCACACACAACCATAAGATTAAATATGTTAGAGCCTACAACATTACTTACTGCAAGTGCGTTATTGTTGCTAAGTGATGCTGTAACACTTACGGCACACTCTGGCAGACTTGTTCCCATGGCTACTATCGTAAGTCCTATAATCATAGATGGTACTCTTAACCTTTTAGCAACTGATGAGCTTCCATCCACGAAAAAATCTGCTCCTTTTATAAGAAGCACAAACCCTGCAACGAGTAATAATAAAGCTATTAATATTTCTTTCATAAAACCTCTTTCCTTTCATAACTCATATTATATGATACCCATACCATCAAGCAGAATCTTTACACCTATTAGTATAAGTATTATACCACCACATAACCCGGCTTTTGACCTATATTTATCACCAAATATACTTCCTATTTTTACACCAGCTGCTGAACAGACAAATGTTATACAACCTATGAATGATACAGCTGGGATTATGTTCACTTTAAGAAATGCCAGTGAAACACCAACCGCAAGTGCATCAATGCTTGTTGCAACAGCAAGTAAAAACATATTCTTTACACCCATATCTGCATTAACATTTTCCTCTTCATCAAACGATTCCTTTATCATATTTCCGCCGATGAATAAAAGTAAAATAAAAGCAATCCAGTGCGAATACTTTGTTATCATGTCAGCAAAAAAGCTGCCAAGAAAATAACCTATAAGTGGCATAAGTGCCTGGAAACCACCAAACCACAATCCAGCTATAAGCATATGCTTCACTTTTATTTTTCCAAGTGACAAACCTTTGCATATTGATACTGCAAAAGCATCCATCGAAAGTCCGATGGCCAGAATAAACAATTCAAAAATGCCCATAATAATCCTCTTATTTGTATTTATCCCTCACAGGCAGACATAATCGTTCATATTACTTTTGCATAGTTACTTACGTAAAAAAGACTCAGGGACAGCAGAAGAAATTCTCTCTTACTGTCCTTGAGTCTCATCATTTAAAGTAATACCGGGTTTATCAATAACCGTGTGATTAAATATTAATCATTATGTCGATATAACTGCATATTATAATGTCAGATGCAAAATACCTTTTAATCCTGACATCATATTATATGCCGATTACTCCCTCAGGGGACTGTTTTATTCATTGTTGATATAATATCATCAATAAGCTTTACTTGCAATGTTTTTATTTTGATACATTTCACTTAATACATTTCATTATATATTACTCTTCTTATGCACTCATTATCTCATAACAAAACCATAAATATCGTATGTGTGATTAATGCTGCTATCCATGCTATACAGCATTGCATTATAACTACTCCTGCTGCATACCTTCCACCCAGTTCTCTTTTTATTGATGCAATCGCAGCTATACATGGTGTGTATAACAGACAGAACACAAGAAATGCAAGTACACCTGCTGGTGCTACTGCTTCGATTATCTCTACTGTACTGCCAAAAAGAATAGATATTGTTGATACTACACTTTCCTTCGCCATAACTCCTGTAAGAACTGCTGTCGCTATTCTCCAGTCTCCAAAACCAAGCGGTCTGAATATAGGTGATATCCAGCTTGCAATAGCAGCAAGTATACTATCCTTAGAATCCGTAACAACATTAAGTCTTATATCAAAATTCTGTAAGAACCATATAAGAATTGTTGCAATAAATATTATAGAAAAAGCTTTCTGTAAAAAGTCTTTTGCTTTCTCCCATAGTAACTGCATAACATTCTTGGCACCTGGCATTCTGTAGTTTGGAAGCTCCATAACAAATGGAACTGGTTCACCTTTAAAAAGTGTCTTTTTAAATATAAGTGCCATAATAATTCCTATGACTATTCCTACAAAATACAAGCCTATCATAACAAGTGCCGCATGCTCCGGGAAAAAGGCTGCTGAAAAGAATGCATATATAGGCACTTTAGCTGAACAACTCATAAATGGTGTCAATAATATGGTCATCTTTCTATCGCGGTCAGAAGAAAGTGTACGGCTTGCCATAACACCTGGAACGCTGCAGCCAAAACCAATAAGCATAGGTACAATACTTCTTCCTGACAATCCAAGCTTACGAAGCAGCTTATCCATGATAAATGCTACTCTTGCCATATATCCGCTATCTTCAAGTATTGATAAAAAGAAGAATAATGTAACAATAACAGGCAGGAAACTAAGCACACTTCCCACACCGTTGAATATGCCATCAGTAATCAAAGCATGTAATACAGAATTAACATTTAATGCTGTAAGCGCATTATCTACTACTTGTGTAAGGGCAGTTATTCCTATATCTAGTATATCTGATAACCATGCTCCTATAACATTAAAGGTAAGATAAAATACAAGTGCCATAATAGCAACAAAAGCCGGAATACCTGTATATTTACCGGTTAATACCTTATCTATTCTCCGGCTTCTTATTCTTTCTTTGCTTTCTTTTGGCTTTACTACTGTATTTCTGCATACATTTTCTATATATCCAAACCTCATATCTGCCATAGCAGATGATCTGTCCATGCCACATTCATCTTCCATCTGGAGTATGATATGTTCTATCATCTCCTTCTCATTCTGTTCAAGCTCAAGATGCTTAAATACTATTGCATCTCCCTCAACCACCTTTGATGCTGCGAATCTTTCTGGATAGTCTGCTTTTTTTGCATGGTCGCTTATAAGCGCCATAATACCATGTATACATCTATGAATTGCACTGTCATCAGGACAGAAATCCATTATTTCCGGTTTTTCCTGATATTTTGCAACGTGAATAGCATGCTGTACCAGTTCTCCTATACCCTCACCCTTAGCTGCTGATATAGGAATAACTGGAACACCTAACTGTCGCTCAAGCTCATTGATTCTTATTGAACCGCCATTAACTCTTATCTCATCCATCATATTAAGTGCTACAACCATAGGAATATTAAGCTCCATAAGCTGCATTGTAAGATAAAGATTACGCTCTATATTAGTTGCATCAAGTATATTTATAATTCCCTTTGGCTTATCATTAAGAAGAAACTGCCTAGTCACAATCTCCTCACTGCTATAAGGCGACATTGAATATATACCTGGAAGATCCGTAATAAGTGTATCAGGATGTCCCTTTATCACGCCATCCTTTCTATCTACTGTCACACCTGGAAAGTTACCTATATGCTGGTTAGAACCTGTTAAAACATTAAAAAGTGTTGTTTTGCCACAGTTCTGGTTTCCTACAAGTGCAAATGTAAGTGTAACATCATCAGGAAGTGGATTCTCTGTTTCCTTATCGTGGAAACGCCCACCCTCACCAAGACCTGGATGCTCAGTTTTTATAAATCTGATATCTGTTTTTTCCTGCTTTTCATTATCGTGTACAGTACTTACCTCTATCTGTGCTGCATCAGCAAGTCTTATCGTCAACTCATATCCATGTATTCTTAATTCGACAGGATCACCCATAGGTGCATACTTTATAACTGTGACCTCTGCGTCCTGTATAAGTCCCATATCAAGAAAATGCTGTCTGAGTGCGGCTTCACCGCCAACCTTAAGAATCGTGGCAGTCTGACCAGTTTTCATATCCTTAATAGTCATGTGTTTAACCTCCGTATATCTTACAGATGCTTCCTGAATTCATTTCATTCTCACTTCTACACCTGTTCTAAAAAGCATCACTATGTTTTCTTCCAGTGCATATGTTAACACATAACTAAATGATAATAAATATCAATAATTACACATTTATGTACATTTTACATCTTTTTTTGTATATTTTTCATTGATTTTTCTGCTCTTCGCCTGATATTAGTCCATCTTCCACTTTCTTATCTGTGATTTCTGTATTGTAGTTATGTCCACGTCCTGACAAGCTTATATGAGTAAGCTTTACGATTCTGTCATACAGCATGTTTCTTGTATCACTAAACAGACATAGCAAAAGATCGAATGCCATATAAAAAGTAATAAACAAACATACAATAATCCCAGCAACACACGCATAAAATCTCCACTCACCACTGGAAATGTCCGAATTCATCATAAACTGATATATAAAATATGCATATGCAGCAGATGGCATGCTTATTACATATAAGATGATATATCTTATGGCAAGCCTTAATATTCCGGCTCTTTTATAACATTTTTCCTCATGCTCATCTTTTTTATCATATACCTTTACAAGCCTTATATTAACAAGCGCTTTTCCTATCGTTCTTCCCTTACTTATTGAAGCTGCTGCCGTAAACATCACCGCTATATAAGCACCTGTTATAACTATATACTTAGAATTATAGATAAATGCTGCTATATCCATATTGTTATATAATACATATATAAATACAGGAAGCATAACAATAAATATATCTATACACCAGGCAATCCCACGTCTGAATTCGGATACAATCTGTCCCTTCTTATATGCTATTTCATCTATTTTATTTCTGTCTGGAAGAAGAAATACAAGAAGCGGTGTTACCATATAACCAGCGATTCCACCCAGAGTATTACATATAAGGTCATCTACCTCAAAAAATCTGTATGGATATTTATATATTCCATACAATCCTGACAGCTGTGTAAACTCAAAAAACAAGCTATAAAGAAAAGAAAATATAAGCACCTGCCACCATGGTCTTTTAAAATAATATCTAAGATATACGCCAAAAGGCAATAATAATAAAATAT
>ENA-OQIQ01001117-OQIQ01001117.1-human-gut-metagenome-genome-assembly--contig:-NODE-1117-length-10843-cov-3.592978_pt1 | contig 10843 bp, 16 predicted proteins | sample MGYA00242584_ERZ504749 | MGnify/ENA primary metagenome ERZ504749 (study PRJEB26092, sample SAMD00036436) | human gut metagenome | host: Homo sapiens | study: EMG produced TPA metagenomics assembly of...
TTGATGACACAGGAGATAAACTGAGTTTTTCACTGACTGTCATGGATGGAATGAATAATGGTTTTGTCCTTTCCTCATTGGTAGGACGGGAGAACTCACGAATCTATTCCAAACGGATTATCGGAGGCCAGTGCAAAGAAGCGCTTTCTTCTGAAGAAGCGGAAAGCATTAATCTGGCGCTTCAGAGCAGGGAAAATATTGCGGCTGCTGAAAAAAAAGAATCCTCATCCCGTTCAGGAAAAGGAAAAGTACAGATTAAGATTCCTAAAGAAGGACAGGAAAGTCTTTTTCAGGGGCTGCCCTTTTTTACTGAAGCATCAGGTAAAAAAGATAAGAAGGAACAGGTGAAAAATGAGGCATCAGGAGAATAAGGAAAACGGAAATGTTACTTTTACATTTTCGAAAAAAGAATTCTTGATCTTTAAATCAGCTGTAGCGGCTGCCGCTGCAGTCTGTGTCATTTCAGCCGGATCAGCTATTTATGCGGTATCTTCTATGTCTACTTTATCTTCCGAAAATCAGCTGTACCGCAATCAGCTGAAAATTGCAGAAGATAAAATGGGCAAGCTCATTGAAAAATCTGATACTGTGGATAAAATGAATAATGAAATCAAACAGATGGTACAGAGCGGTCAGAACGGGCAAAAGAATTCTGACAACGGACAGGGCGGTGCTTCCACTGTTCCCGATAAAGCAGATCAGGATGACAGCGGTACAAATATATCGACACCTGAAGATTTATTGGAAAAAATGGTGGAACTCGATCAGAAAATGGATCATCAGATCCGTGTTATGGTGGGACTGCGGACAGATCTGATGGAAAATTCCTATGTTCTTCATACCATAAAGAGTCAGACGCAAAATAGTTCAGTTCCTTCCATATGGCCCACAACAGGAAAAATTTCCAGTCTTTTCGGATGGAGGTCGAGTCCGGGCGGCGGTATCGGATCTACCTATCATGAAGGTGTGGATATTGCCAATGACTATAATACGCCCATTCATGTGACGGCAGCAGGTACTGTTACACAAGCCGGATGGACAGCAGGTTATGGATATCTGGTGGAAGTCAATCACGGCGGAGGCATCGTAACACGCTATGGACATAATTCATCTGTTCTTGTGAGAGTGGGACAGCATGTTGATCAGGGAGATCTCATTGCACTGATGGGGAGCACAGGCAACAGCACAGGGCCGCATTGCCATTATGAAGTAAGAGTCAATGGAACAGCCGTGGATCCGACGATGTTCCTCCCTATGGGAAAATAATTATAATTCCGCAGAGTTTTTTATAAAAGCAGGCAGTTTATTTTTTAACTGCTTGCTTTTATTTTGGTTTTTGATTAATATATAGAAATAGAAGAGAATAAAAATAGATTTTATTATATTGAGATAAATGAAAATTCGAAAATATACTATAATTTTATTTTTTTATATGGAGGTATCTCTTGTATTTCTTAGGACTTCTTATAGGAATGTGTCTGGGATGTATAGCAGGGTTTATTTCATGCAGAATCCAAAAAGAAAATTCATTTTTTCCATTTTCTTTATATCCTCTCTTATGGAAAGATATGCTCATGAAAAATGATCTATGGATTTTAATATGGGGCATATCGTTTTCCTGGATTTTGATTTTTATGGAGCAGGAGCAGCAATTATGGATGCTTTTGCTTTTTTCTGCATCCTGTTTTCCGGCACAGATTGACAGTCATACGGGTTTTATTCCTGATTTTTGTCTTTGGTGGCTGTTTTTAATGGGGGCTGTATCTTCTGCAGCCGGAGGAAGAGATTTTGTTACTCATCTCATTTCCTGTATAGGAGCTTTAATTTTTATGGCGGGAATTTACTTCATCTGTTCTGGAAAAATGGGAAGCGGTGATATTTTCTTCGCTTCAGGGCTGTCTCTCTGGATGAATCCGGAAGAGGCAGCCGTTTTTTTGTTTTTTTCTTTTGCCTCAGGCAGTCTGTGGGGAATCTTTTTATGTATGATAAAGAAAAAATCTTTGTACAGTTCTCTTCCCTTCGGTCCTTTTCTGGCGGCAAATTCATGGATGGCATATCTTTATGGAGAAAAAATCTGGAGAGAATATGAAACTATCTTCTTATAGAAAAGGATTTATATTGTGGGAAATTCTTTTTTTCACAGTTCTTTTTATTTCTGTCACGGCGCTGTGTATTCCTGCAGTATGGGATTCATCACAAAAAATAATTTTGAAAATGGCCGCAATAGAACTTCAGTCTTCTGTCAGAGAAGCTGAAATAGAAGCAGCCAACAGCTATGACGGAGATTCATGGGACATGCCGTCATACCGGTACTTTACCTGTTTTATGGATCATGGACAAATCCGATATTACACAAGAAGCGGAACAAAAAGACTCCGTCCGAAGGGAACACTGAGTTATTTTTTAAAGATTCAGCCTTCTTTTATAGAAATGGGATTTCAGAAAAATGGGAGAGGAGGATCCCGTGAAGATTTTCGTTTTCAGGTTCTTACCAAGGATGAGAAACATGCTTATGAAATCATTATGGCGGCGGCAACAGGAAGAGTCCGTTATGAAAAAATCCGGTAAAAGAGGATTTTTGATAATTGAGGCATTTCTTGAAGTTATGGCGGTTTCCCTGATCATGACGGCAGCTGTGACATCCTTGGCAGAAGCATTTCGTTTTTCCGAACAAACACGCCGCAGAGCCGGACAGATTTTTATTTTTCAGGATACGATGGAAAAAATAAAATACAGAAGTATATATAAAAAATCTGATCCTGAAATTATGAAAAGCATGATATTAAACGGAGAGACTTATACCATAGAAATCAAAGAAGAGAATTGTCTCATAAGGGACATTCCCATTAAAAAAATAAACTGTGCTGTAATTGATTCTATGGGATACAAAATTCAGGGGGCAACAGCTGTGCCGGGGGACAGAGCATGAAAAGAAGAGGATTTTTTGAACTGGATGCTTTTTATGCATTATTTATTACGGTTTTGATGACGGCTTTACTGTCTCCCGCACTTTGGAATATGAACCGCCTCATTAAAGAGATTTCATATCATACAGTCTGTACCGGCGAAGCGGTTTTTGCAGGACATGTAATCACTGAAAATATGAGAAATCAGGCTGAGAGGTCATCTGTCTCCCATATGATTTATTCAGATTCATGGAGTTATTCTTTTAAAAGTGACCAGGAAATGAAAAGGCATGCATTTCTGATAGACAGGGAAAAATTAAAAATTCAATTTTCTGACGGGCAGAGACAGCCCGTTACCGGAGAATCTGACCAGGGAAATTATGAAATATGTGCTTTCAGAAGCGGAGATCCTTCGTTTTTTACAATTTATGACAAGGGACTGATTTCTTTTTCATATCGGTTTACCTGGTGGATGGGAGCTTATGACTATGAAATCAGGTCTTCCGTTCTTTCTTATGCGGATTATTTTAAAACAGGAGAAGAATATGATCCATAAGGAAAAAGGCAGTATAGGGATGGCTGTTCTTATTCTTCTCTGCGTACTGGCGGTGGCAGGGATTTCTATGACGGCCGCTGTCAGCCGTATAGGCAGAGAAACAGAATCCTACAGAAGGGGGATTCAGGCTTCCTATGCGGCAGAAGGCGGCGCCGTATGGGGATTGTCTTTTTTAAAGAAATACGGAATTCCGGCAGAGAAAAAATGGGAAATTTCTCTTGATGAAAATCAAAAGGCCGAGATTTATTTTCTTCCTCCTCAAGGGGAGAATATTTCTTCAGATGAAGGAGGAATTCTTCTGTCCAAAGGAATTGAAAAAACGTCGGGAACAGCCAGATATGTCAAACTTTCTTTTTCAGCAGTCAGGAAAGAATCCGTATTTCTCGTGACAGTTCATCAAGCGGAGAGTGAGCCATAATGAAATATTTACCATATTCAAAAAAGAGGACCGTCCTTTTTACAGGCGTATCTCACCTGTGGGCGGCGGAGATCAAAGAATGCAGGAGTACGGGCATGGTATCTTCTTATCTGATGATACCTGGAGCGGTAAAGCCGGACAAGGGAGACCCGCCCGGCGGATTTATTGATTTTCTTCAGGCCCATCATATGGATATCCGGCATATCTGCTTTGTTATTCCCATTGAAAGATACCGTATGAAAAGGATCCGGTTTCCTTTTATGACACATGAAGAACTGGATGATACCTTTCAATGGGAAAAGGAAAGACTTTTCCGTACTAAAAAAGAAATGCTTTTTGATTATGAAATCCTCGAAGAGAATGACGAAGGTTATGAACTGCTGGCCTATGCCTGCGAAACAGAATTTTTGACAGGATGGAAAGAGGCAATAAACAGGGAAGGAGGACATATAGAGTCTTTTATTTCTGAGTCATCTCTGGCAGCAGAATTTTTTTCCGGACGTTCAGGGCTGATTTTTAAAAGCAGTGCTGACGGAATTTTTATCAGTTTTTTTCGGAAGGGACAATGGGAAGATCAAAAATACATCAGGAAAAAAGAGATACCGCATACGCAGGAGGAAATCAAAAGCCTGATAGATCCGGTCTGTCAGGCTCATGGAATAAAACCCTCGCTGTATATGAAAATTGATACATCCGGGAATACTGATTTTGATTTTTTCTGGAAAGAAGCAGAGGCGGCTTATTCTTTTATATTGACAGAAAATCCCCTTATTTCACAGGCTTTTTCAAATAAAGAAAGAGATTTTCTTTCTGTTATTTTCGTTCTGTTAAGGGGGATTCCATCCTGCCGGAAAAAGCAAATTTTCTTTCATTTATCTAAAAAAGAGAGAATCCGTCTGGCAGTTTATCATATCCCGGTTATGAGAATTATGACAGGATGTGTTTCTCTGTTCTTTGTTTTTTCCGTTTTTTCTTTTGAGCAGGCATGGACAGATATGAAAAAAACGGAGGGGGTCTATCAAAAGCAGAAAAAAATCAGAGAGGACATGCGCATATATAAAGAGACACGCAGAAAAAATGAGGAAGTCAGAGAGGAAATTATTCATTTGGAAGAGCAGAGCCTGCATTGGGAACAAAAGCTGGCAGAGGCTGCGGATATATTGCCTCCGGGGATTGTATTCCGTTCCATAAAATCAGAACCGCCGGGGATACAGATTGAAGGAACGGCTGTCCGCATGGCGGATTTAATGATGCTGCAGAAAAGGATTTCATGGATATGGGAAGGAAACGCCGTTATTGCATCAGCATCCCAGCCGGCAGGTTCTGCTTTGATTTCTTATTCGCTGCGTTGGAATCCTCCTGATTTAAAGAATGGGAAAAAGAAAAAAATAAAGGAATTCGGTAAAAATGAAAGACATTAAACGAAAAATAATCTTTCTTTTGATTCTGGCCGGAGCAGGGATTTCTCTTTTTTTATTGTCTTTATCTATCAGAAGTGAAACAACCCAGAAAAAAGAAGAAATTCAGACAGCGGAAATATGGAACCAGAAATCGCATAGAATACATGATGCTGTTCTTTATCAAAAACTTTCATCAGGAGATCAGTTTTCTTTAGAACGGATAGCAGAAAAAGCGGGAGAAAAAGGAATTTATATAGAGAAAATTGAAGAAAAAGAGCCTCTGATGCAGGGAATATGGACAATACGGCGGATTCAGATTTCAGGGGAATCATCTTTTTACCGTATTTTGGATTTTTTTGATATAATACAAGATGAGACAATGTGGACATCCCTGGAGTTTCACCGTTTGGAAAGAAAAAATAACAAGCTTTTTTTTGAAGGTGAAATTCAAACTTTTTACCATCGAGGCGCCAATGAAAAAGAGAAATATCGTCCTGATCGGGCCTATGGGCACAGGGAAGAGCCGGGCCGCCAAACTGCTGGCTGACGGACTTGAATGGCAGCTGGCGGACACAGACCGCATTCTGGAGAAAGAAACCGGAATGAAGATGGCCGTTTTCTGGAGAAGTGCCGGACCCGAAGCTTTTGCGGAAAAAGAAAAAGAAATTATTGAAAAAGTGCGCTATTATCATGAGGCCGTTATTGCCATGGGCGGTAATTTTCCCATGACCGAAAAAAAATTTGAAATGCTTTCTGAATTCGGTGTGGTAGTCATGCTGTATGCCCGTCCTTTCCGTCTGGCAGAAAGGGTCAGGCGGAGAATTGGAAAAAGGCCTACTATGGATTATGCCGATGTGGACGGATTTGTGAGAAAAATGCGGACACAGTGGGATACCTGGATGAAGCGGGCGGATCTATGCATCAATACCACAAACCGCCATCCTGTGCAGGCAGCTCTTCTGATTGCCCGCTATATTGACTGCCACCATATCCAATTTCAAAAAAGAAATAAGAAGGAATCATCATGAAGCAGCAGAAAAAACATCTTGCCGTTTTAACCAGCGGAGGCGATGCGCCGGGCATGAATGCGGCGATTCGGAGCTGTATCCGCACAGCCTTGGAGGAAGGCTGCGGAATAACCGGAATCATGAGAGGCTATTCAGGACTCCTGGAAGAAGACATGCATGAACTGGATACACGGAGTGCCGGCGGTATTGTCTATCTGGGGGGAACTGTCCTGAAGACGGCCAGATGCCCCGCTTTTCTAAAAAGTGAGGTCCGCCAGAGGGCCGCTGATATTTTAGTCAGACATCATATTGACGGGCTGATTGTCATCGGAGGAGACGGATCCATGGCTGGTGCAGAAGGTCTGTCTTCTCTGGGAATTCCTACAGTGACGGTTCCGGGTACCATTGATAATGACATGAATGGAACAGATTATACGATCGGTTACGATACAGCTGTTAATACAGCACTGGATGCCGTAAGAAAGATCCGTGATACGGCTTCTTCCCACGATAGGGCCGCCCTGGTGGAAGTGATGGGAAGAAAGGCAGGCCATCTGGCACTTTCCACAGGCATTGCCTGCGGAGCTGAGTATGTGCTGGTTCCGGAAATTCCTTTTGACAGAGACAGACTGTGCCGGGAACTTCAGTCCCAGGTGGCTGAGGGAAGGACAAACAGCATCATTATCTGTGCAGAAGGGGCTGCTGACGGGCGTGAGCTGTCTCAATATATTGAAAAATGCACCGGAATTGATATGTGTACTACCATTCTCGGATATATCCAGCGCGGAGGAGCTCCTGCCGCAGAAGACAGCATCTGTGCGGCGGTTCTCGGGGAAGCTGCTGTCCGGGCGCTGCTGCAGGGATGCACCGGACACCTTGTGGGAATGGAGAGGCAGGAAGTTAAGATTACTCCTTATGCAGAAGCAGGCCGTGAGAAAAGAACACTGGATATGAGAGGCTGGAAACTGTTCCGAAAATTGAGCGGACTGCATGGACAGAAAGACAATTTTTAAAATTTATTGATTTTTAAATTTCTTTGCCAAAAAAATTTTTATAAGAAAGAAAGAGAGTCATTTTGGCTCTTTCATTGACAGGGCATGTTTTTTTCACTATAATAAGCGTGTTATGGTATGCAGAATCGGCATTGCCATGTCATTATGTAAGGGAGGTGTGACATATGGCAAAAATGACATTTCAGCCTAATAATATATGGCGTAAAAGAACTCATGGGTTTCGGGCACGGATGAAAACTCATGCTGGCCGTATTGTGTTGAGAAGAAGAAGACTGAAGGGCAGAAAAGTATTGAGTGCCTGAGATGAAGTTATCTGAGAAGGAAGAGCGGCATTACAGACTGATCCGATCCCGCCGTATTTGTGAAAACCGGGAATACCGTAAGGTTTATAACGGCGGAAAGCGGTACAGCAATCGATGCGGATTATTATATGTGATGCCGGTTTCAGGTGCATCAACCCGTATTGGGTTTGTAGTTACTAAAAAGATCGGTCATGCCTTTGCCCGGAACAGGGCGAAAAGACTGATGAAAGAGGTTTACCGCCTTCATCAGTATGATATGGCAGAAGGGTATGATCTGGTTCTTCTTGCAGGGCGTTTTCTGACACAGGCATCCTATGCTGAAGCAGAAAAAGCCATGCTTTCACTGTTTCGCAAAGCAGGTATTATGGAGAAAAAAATATGAAAAATTTTTTACTGGCTGTAATACGGTTTTACCGTACATGCCTGTCTCCTCTAAAACCTCCGTGCTGTCGGTTTACCCCCACATGCAGCGAGTATGCAATGGAAGCTATTCAAAAATACGGACCTGTCAAAGGCAGCTGGCTTGCGGTTAAACGGATCGCTAAATGCCATCCTTTTCATAAAGGCGGCTATGATCCTTTACCATGAGAAGGCTGCTTTTTCTGTTGGCAGATTTACTGAAGGGCAGTCTGTTTTTTTTACGGATGAAATGGAGGCCGTAAAATAAGGAGTTGAAATATGGAAATACCGATTTTAAGTACACTGGTTGGCTATTTGGCTGAATTAATGCGCATTGGACTGACGGCCTGCTATCATGCGACAGTGGCGATGGGAATCCCCAGTTATGGAATTGCCATTATTGTTCTGACACTGATTATCAAGCTGCTGCTGCTTCCTCTGGCTTTAAAACAGATTCATTCGATGAAAGGCATGCAGGAACTGCAGCCGAAGATTCAGGCACTGCAGAAAAAGTATAAAAATGACAAGAAACAATTTCAGATCGAAATGCAGAAGCTTTATCAAGAAAACGGGGTCTCTCCTCTGTCCGGATGTCTCCCGCTGCTGATCCAGATGCCGTTTCTGATTGCCATTTTTTATGCGCTGCAGGGATATCCTTATGATCCGAATCATCAGAGTTTTCTGTGGCTGTCCAGTCTGGCTGAAAAAGATACGACCTATATTCTGCCGGTTTTGTCAGGACTGTCCACCTTTGTGATTTCATGGCAGACGACACCGAAGGACGCGCAGAGCAATCAGAAGATGATGCTGTACATCATGCCTGTTTTTATTACCTATATCAGTTTAAGCTTTCCCAGCGGACTGGTTATTTACTGGGTAGTGTGCAACGTGTTCCAGTTCGTCCAGCAGTTTTTTATGTTTAGAGATAAATCAATTAAGAAAACAATTGATTCCCGTACGGAAGGGGTTGTCACCGTCCATAGTGACGGCAAAAATCCCAGTCAGGGGAAGGGCTCCGTTCGAAAAGCAAACGGAAAACCATCTGAAAACAGAAATAAAAAACGTGTAAAAAAACCTGACCCCTCATCAGAGACCGCAGAAAAAGAAGACCATAACGGCCAGAAGGGCTCCCCTGCCAAGGAATCTGTGGAAGGAAAGGAGACTGCGGAACATGAGTCAAACGATACGGGTCACAGGACGGACGGTCAATGAAGCAGTAGAAGAGGGGCTGAAACAGCTCGGAATTTCCCGGGACCAGGCGGCCGTTCATGTGCTGGAAGAACCATCCCGCGGACTGATCAGCCTGATCAGAAAAAAACAGGCTGTTGTGGAAATCACACCGGTTGTTCCTGAACCAGAAAAAGACGGAAAACCGTGTGATGAAAAAACAGAAGCTGCCGGGTCAGAAATTGAAGAGGTTCCTGAACCTGCCGGAGAAAAAGAAGAGATTATTTCCGGCGGAACACAGGAAGCGGACCAGGCTTCCTGTGAAAAATCAGATATCGGTGAAATGCCTTTTTCTGAAGAAGATCAGGAAAAAACTGCAGAAAAAGCCAGAGAATTTCTTACAGATGTTTTTCAGGCCATGCATATGGAAGTTGTCATTGAAAAAATGATGTCCCCTGAACGGATTCTCTTTAATCTCCATGGAGAAGGACTGGGTATTCTGATCGGCAAACACGGACAGACACTGAATGCCCTGCAGTACCTGACCAACATGGCGGCGGGAAAAGATTTCAAAAGAAAGTATTTTGTTCTCATTGATGTAGAAAATTACCGGGAAAGACGGCAGAGCACATTGGAGTCTCTGGCGCACAGACTGGCAGGACGGGTTAAGAAGACCCATGAGCCCCTGGCTCTCGAACCGATGAATGCTTCAGAAAGAAGAGTCATCCATATGGCACTGCAGGATGATGAATCAATTACCACAGACAGCGAGGGCGAAGAGCCTTACCGCAAAGTGGTGATCCGGCCGAAATAATCACCGGATCACAGAGGAAGAACCGGCATGCTCTGATCAGATTCGGAGCGTGCCGGTTCTTTGACAAAAGATTGATTTTTTTCTATACTCATATAGTTAGAATTCAAACAAAGGAGAATGGATTTGGGATGGAAATATAGCCGGCCTGTTTCACAGTCTTTTTCATATTATGAACAGGGAGATGAACCGTTCTCTTTCAGAATTCGGCCTCACCTGTGTGCAGGCCCGTATTCTTCTTTTGCTTCTTCAAGGAGACAGAAAGAGAGAAATTTATGATCAGAAAGATATTGAAAAGATGCTGGACATACAAAAATCATCGGTTACCTCTTTATTAAAGGCTATGGAAAAAAATGGATGGATACAAAGGGTAAAGGACGGCAGGGACAGACGCAGAAAAAGAGTGACCGTGACAGACAAGGCGTGTTCTTTTGAAGAAAATGCCGTACACCGCGCAGGACAGGAAGAAATGCTCTTCCGGCAGCTTCTCAATCCGGAGGAGGGACTTGTTCTGGAGGATCTTCTCCAAAAGCTGCTGACAGGCATGCGGAAGGGAAAAATAACGGCATGAGTGAAACTTCACGGTATGAAAAAATTAACAAAAAACTGATTCTCTCTGTTTTTGCGGCGGGGACTATGTGCCTGTGCGGAATTATTGTAGAAACAGCGCTGAACATTGCTTTTCCGACACTGATGAAGGAATTTTCCGTATCCACATCGGAAGTACAGTGGCTGACCACGGGTTTTATGCTGATGACGTCTTTCCTGGTTCCGATATCCTCTTTTCTCAATGACAGATTTTCCAGACGGAGTTTATTCCTGACAGGCTTTTTTTTATTTCTTGCCGGGATCTTTATGGATATA
>ENA-OQIQ01001132-OQIQ01001132.1-human-gut-metagenome-genome-assembly--contig:-NODE-1132-length-10676-cov-4.253703_pt1 | contig 10676 bp, 12 predicted proteins | sample MGYA00242584_ERZ504749 | MGnify/ENA primary metagenome ERZ504749 (study PRJEB26092, sample SAMD00036436) | human gut metagenome | host: Homo sapiens | study: EMG produced TPA metagenomics assembly of...
TATACACCGGAGCAGAAAGAGGAAGTGAAGAAGGCACTTGCCGCAGGAGTTGCTAAGTCAACGATTCTTACTTACTTCTATCCGGAGGTTACTGTGGAGAGGATGAGTTTATATCGTAAGAAGTAGTAAATGTTATCGCATAGACACAGGATTATGTTATACTGTGTCTATGCGACATTAAAGAAACTTACAAATCGAAGTTTGTAAGGAACAGAAACTTTGAAGTTTATGGAGAGGAGAAGAATATGATTTTTCACTATGCTGGCAAATATAATGGAGATGAGAGTAGTCTTCCATACAAGGAACATCATCCTAATGCAACCCCGTTTAAAGAACCAGAGGATACGAAGAAATTATCATTAATTGCAAATGTGGGATGTATTTTGATAATGGGTATATTAGCAATTCCATTTTTAATACTGGGAATAGAATATATTCCTGATAATGCAATATGGATGATGATAGGTGGAATTTGTGGCGGATTATCTATGTTGCCACATGAATTGCTGCATGCAATATGTTATAAAAAAGATGTATATATGTATAATGATTTGGCACATATGTTGATGTTTGTGGTAGGAACAGAGGATATGAGTAAAGGGCGTTTTATTTTTATGTGCTTGTGCCCTAATCTTATACTTGGCATAATTCCCTATATTTTATTTTTGATATTTCCGCAATTTGTTGGATTGGGTTTATTTGGAATTATTTGTATTGGAATGGGGTTTGGGGATTACTTAAATATTTACAATGCAATAAAGCAAATGCCGAAAAATTCCAAAACATATTTATGTGGAATGCACTCATATTGGTACTTGTAGAAATGCCAAAATTTCAGTTTCATGTTGCTTTTAATAATTGAATATTGAATGATTTTACATAGCCGTTAAGGAGTAATTTTTGTTCCCTAGCGGCTTATTTTATTTTTCAAAGTAGTAGGTGAGAAAATTGAAAATTAGAAAGGTTGATGACAAACCGATGGTCATTCACACCAAGGAGAAAATCCCTTTCATGTGTATTCAAAAAAAGTTAAGGCAGGAAGTGGTCTAGAATATAGAGAAATTTTTAAGCTGATTGGAGGAACAGAAGTATGCACATATAGATACAGTCACTCCCAGGAGCGTGTGTCGGATAAAACAAATTAACAGGAAGCAGATAAAGCGATATATGTGATATTCTATTTCACAACAAAAAAAGGTCTGTTCACAACATGGTGGCTAGCTATTTAAAGAACTTTTCCGATATAATAAATATAATTGTATGTAAGTAAGGAAGTGACAAGATGCAAATAGCAATCTGTGATGATGAAAAATCTATAGGATTGATATTAGAAGAAAAAATAAAGAAATTATTACCGGATGCAGTAATAGAAAAATATTTATCTGGTGATGAATTGATTGCAAGTGGTTGTGAGCCGGATATTCTATTTTTGGATATTCAGATGCCAGGAATGGATGGAATGGAAACGGCAAGGATTCTGCGTCAGAAAAATGAAAGAATGGTATTGATATTTGTAACTGCTGTGGAGGAGTATGTTTTTCAGGCATTTGATGTTGCAGCATTTCATTATCTGGTTAAACCATTTTCAGATGAAAAATTTGAGGAAGTTGTGAAACGTGCAGTCAGAAGCATTGAAAAATATTCTGAAAATCAATCGGATGAAAAATACATGATGGTGCAGTCCGGAGGAAGCCATATGAAAGTGTTTTTGAAGGATATTGTGTATGCCGAGGTATATAATCGAAAAGTCATTATTCATACACGGGATACGAATATTGAATATTATGGAAAATTGCAGGAACTGAGTGAAATTGCGGGAGCAGATTTTTTTCGTACACACAGAGCCTACCTCGTACATTTCAAATATGTTCAGAAATATGATGCAAATTGTGTAACAATGGAAAATGGAACTGCATTGATTGCAAAACAGAATTATTCTGAGTTTGTAAAACAATATTTGAAATATAACCAGAGGAAAGGAAAAGAAATCGGATGAGTTTGATAGAAAAATGCTGGATGGTTACATCGAAAATTTCTGTTATTGCACTCCTTATGATTACAGGAATCTATTTTGGAAAATTTGTTTGTCCCTATATAAAAAAGAAAAAAGGGGCTGCGGCAGTCAGTATTGTTTATATTACGATTATGCTTGTTTTATATATGATTCCGCCACAGATTGATAATTTTTCCGCATATCTGATTGGAGTTATAGCAGCGTTTCTTGTGATGTATGCAGAGGACAGAAGAAATATATATCAGAAAATATTTCTTGCAATTACTTTCTTTTCTATCCGATGGTTAGCGGTTGCAATGGCAGCCAGACTTGATGATCTTGTTACAAAAGCACTTGTATTTCGGAATATGGGTGCAGAAAAAGTGTGGCTGCAATACGGACTATATGTTGGAACCAGAGTTTTGGATATTGTACTTTGTATTGCTTTTATTGCGGTTGCAATAGGACTGATCAATAAAGCGTATATATACAAAAAAGATGAAATGAGTGTCAAAGAGATGGTAATGCTTATTATACCTTCGCTTGTAGGCGTCACTGGGTATGGCATTTTACAATATTATCTCATGATATACGAAAGAGATACTGGAAAGAACTTGATTGATACATATGGATTTTATGGAGCTTTAAGCTTTTTACACTATCTGATTTCCATAGTCGCTATTCTTGTTGTGATTGTAATGTTCCAAAACTGGAAAGAGATGCAGGAAGAACAGCGGGGACAAGAGCTGCTATTAAATCAGATCAGTGACATGAAAAAGCATATCGGGGAAGTCGAAAAGTTGTATCGGGATATCCGCTCCATGCGCCATGATATGGGAAATCATATACAGACACTGGAACATCTGGTGGCACATAATAATATGGATGATGCTACAGAATACTTGGAACATCTGAAAAATGAATGGGACGAGGTATCTCCGGAAATAAAGACAGGAAGTCCGGTAATTGATGTCATTTTGATGGAAAAGCTGAGAGAAGCAAAAGAAAGGCAGATTCGGTTTCTGTCGGATTTTCATTATCCGCAGAATACGAAGTTAAATGCATTTGATTTGAGTGTGATCATGAATAATGCCTTGAATAACTGTATGGAAAATGTAAGTGGAGATGATCCGTATATCAGTATTTCTTCTTTTCGGAAAAACAGTATCTTTATGATAACCATAAAAAACAGTTTTGGGGGTCAGCTTAATTTTGGTGATAGCGATTTGCCAGAAACAACCAAATCTGGGAGGGAACATGGAATGGGTTTGAATAACATTCGCCGGGTTGCCAGAATGTATATGGGAGATATATCTTTGGAGCAGGGAAATGAGGAAGTAATCCTTAGCATTATGATGCAGGTAGAATAAAGAAATAAATTGGCACTATGTATTTTGTAAATTACAGAAATTACAGAAATATGTAGTACTTTTTTTGCGCAGGTAGCGATGAAAATATGTTGCTTGCAACAATATTTGAGGAGCACTGCGACAGTCTGAAAAGCATTTTCAGACTGCTTCACAACGAAAAAAGGGCGGTTCACAACATCACAGTTTATTGTGAAGAAAGATATGCCGAAAGAAAAAATAAAGAGAAATCATGTTATACAGATTTTCAGGAAACGGATTTCAGAGTATTAGCTCAAGGAGGTAAAATCCTCTGCTCCTGTATGGACAGTCGCATTTTGCTTCGCAAAACAAGGAGGATTAAAATGATGAAAATTAATGGATTTAACGGAACGAATACGCAGACAGGAGCAATGGGAATGGCACAGGCGAATGATTCTGTGAGCAAAAATATTCAGAATCAGATTGCAAATGCACAGCAGAAATTGCAGGACTTATCATCAAATGAAGAACTGTCATTAGAGGATAAGATGAAGAAACGTCAGGAGATACAGCAGGAAATTACAAATCTCAATCAACAGTTAAGACAGCACCAGATTGAACAGAGAAAGGAACAGCAGAGTAAAAAATCATCTATGGATGATATGGTGGCTGGTACAAAAAATACATCTGCAAAGAAAGGAACAGGCTTGTCACAGGCAGGTATGCGGGCAATGATTTCCGCAGATTCATCTATAAAGCAGGCAAAAGTACAGGGTAGTATGGCAACACAGATGGAAGGAAGAGCCGATGTGCTTGAGTCTGAAATCAAGCAGGATGCTGGAAAAGGCAATACCGAAAAGAAAGAAGAAGAATTGGCAGATTTGCAGGCAAAAGCGCAGTCTGCAACAGCATCACAGATATCTTCACTTTCAGATGCAAATAAATCTATGGAAGAAGCAGCAAAGGCAGACAACCGTACAGATGCAGCAGAAACAAAGAAGGATCAAACGCAGAAAGCAGAGAATACACAGGAAAATGCAGATGTTAAAACAGAAACAGCAGAAACAATAAAAAATCCAGCATCAGAAAGTGGACAGTCGGTAGTATATACACCGATAGATATACGTTTATAGTTTGGAAAGGAGACTGGTGTTATGTCAGAAATCAAAAGTTTTAGTGATTATACAAGTAAATATAACAGCAATGTAGATTTTTCAGCTTTGTTTAGTGGAACGTCAGATAGTTCATCAATAGGCAATACAAATATGCTTTCTGATTATGCTGCAATCAAAAATGGAAGCTATGGAAAACTTATGAAAGCATATTATGCAAAACAAGATGCTGAAAAATTATCGGGAAAAGGTGATACTTCACAAAAACTTACCTTGATGAAAACAAGTGCAGATTCTCTGAAAAAATCAGCAGATGCTTTGAATGACTCTTCTCTTTGGGAAAAAAAGAAAATAAAAAAGAAAGATGAAAAAACGGGGGAAGAGATTGAGGTAGAGGATTATGACTGGGATAAAATCACCAAGGCAGTAAAATCTTTTGTTGAAGATTATAATGATGTAGTTAAGGAAGCAGGAGAATCGAATACAAAGGATGTATTGCGAAATGCTTCATGGATGACTGGAATGACAGACAAAAACAGTAATATGCTTGCCAAAATAGGTATTACCATAGGAAAAGGAAACAAGTTGGAATTAGATGAGGATGCTTTAAAGCAGGCAGATATCAGTTCGCTGAAAACGGTCTTTACAGGATATAATTCTTTTGTAAGCAAAATATCGCAGAAAGCAACTGGTATATCGAATGCTGCAAACCGGGCGAGTGCAACCTATACAAATAATGGTACGTACTCTAAGACGGATTCTTCTTTGACATCGAGCAAGATAGATAAAGAAGTATAGAAAGTGTGGACTAACTTAGGGAGGTTGCTATGAAAGTTCAAGGAAATAGGTATATTAATAATCCAGAGATGATAAAAAATAAGGTTGAGAAGAAAACAACTGTTCCTCAGAATATTATTTCGGAGGATGATGTGAAAATCAGTGATTCAGCAAAAAAATTAGTGAAGACTGCCCGTGATAAAGTCTCAGATTTTCAGGCAATGCATTTTTCATCAATCAATGGAGGGATAAAAGAAATACCAGCAGAATACAAGTGTGAGAATTTGTTTCAATTGGAATTAAGGGCGTCTTCTATTTCAGGAGATCGAAGTGTCTTTGAGGGACATTCTGAGAATCAGGCTGCGGTTTTTGAGAAGTGGATAGATGAAAATGCGGCAGAATATTTATCAGAAGATGAAAGAAATACATTAAAAGAGCAGATCGGCACAATGGTGGCAGCGGTAGATGACTTGAATGCCAGGGAAGGGTATCGTGGCACTTCATTTGAATCGGTATTTTTATTAAGTGCAAGTGAGGCTGGATTAAACAAAATATATAAAATGTATGTCCCGGAGCAATTACAGGCAGGTTTTTCAGATATGATTGACGAATATGTTCATTTTAATGAGTCGGCACGCAATTCTATCATGGAGAGAATGACACCGGATTATATGGTTGTTGGAATTGGAAGCAAAACAGAATCTTATAAGTACAAGTCAGAAATAATCTCAGATGAGACAGCTTTTTATGCAAATGAGAAGAAAGAGATAAGTGGTATCTGCAATCAGTTTTTAAATGGTAAAACAGATCAAAAATTATTTTGTAATGAGATGAAAGACCGTTTAAATGATTACTATGGAAGCAGGTATGAATTAAGGAATCAGCCAGAAGCTGTTGAAGGCAGAGTAAATAATATGCTGGGCATATTGCAACATATGTTTGGCATTTAACGTTGAAAAAGGGTTTGGAGAATAATTATGAGGACAGTGACAGATGTAAACACAGTAAACCAGCTATTGACATATTCAAAACAGGCAGAGGCAGGAATACACCAAAAAGCAATACAGATGTTGCTTGGAGCAGGAAATAATAAAAAACAGGACAGTTTAAGTATTTCTGATGCTGCACGAGGCTTTTCAAAGCAATCAATAGCTGCACTGATAGATAAAAATGCGAATATTTCTAACAGCGAATTGGCTTATTATTTTGCAAACTATAATAATTCAAGTGCTATTTTGGATGCAATCAATTTTGGGGAGAATGTTTCCTGTGGATATAATTCTGATTTTAAGGAGTATGGGGTTATTTCCTTTGACCTTAATGGGAGCAGACAGGTAGTACCTAATTATGCAGTACCGAAAATGAATGCAAGCACCATGTCAGGTATTTGTGCTGCAAATAATTCTTTGGTATTAAGTAATAAAAATTATTATTCATGGACAACATCAAGTGGCAGTAAATATACATGGACGGTCAATAATGGAAGGATAGGCTGGGCAGCCTCGGAATCGTTGCTTGCAGAGAATACAAATCAAAAAGGAACAAATTATAAGTGGGAAATGTGTAAGGCAGGCAATATCCTGTCGGATCTGGCACAGGGAAAGAGTGTGTGTGGGTATCTCTACAGCAATGAGGAGGTATTGTCCGTCTGTGAGAAAGTCGGGATTTCTCCGGGATTCTTTTCTATAGATGCGGGAGCAGGAAAACACACTTATTTATTGCAGGAATCAGGAAAGACCATAAATGTTGACGCAAAGATAAAACAGTTAAATGATATAAACTGGATAGAAATCGGATATAAAGAAGGAGATACGTTTTCTGTTTATGGTAAAGAGTATGCCATTGACAGCAGTGGGCATATCAATGTTTCGGCAGAAGATGAATTTACATCAACGGAAATTAAATATCCAAGTCGTTCAATATAATAGAAATTATTTTAAGTTTCAATAACAGGGAGGTAGGATTATGGCAATTACGGGTATCAATAACAGCAGTTACACATCGTATTATGCTTCAAATTATAAGAATACTGTAAAAAAAACAGATAGTGAAAAGGATAGTACAAATACAAAAGATGGCAACGTGACAACAAGTACAGTTGAATTAAAAACATCACGTCCCGGTGTGACAAAAACAGAGCAGATTAAGACAGGGTATAGTAATGTAAATGATTATTCAAAATACTTGCAAGGAAAATACCATTATATGAATATAGGGCTGACTTCAATGCAGGGTATTCCGACAACGGTATCTGTTTCAAGTGCATTTTTACAAAAGTGCATGAATGATCCGGAAAAAGCAAAGTATTTGGAGGAAAACTTAGCAGCCATTCCGGATTGTACAAAAGATACGATTAATGGATGTTTGGGCACTGTGACAAATCAGAGTTATATGATTGATGCAAACGGAAATATTATAGAGACAGCATCTTGTACAAATGATCCAGATGGGAAAATAGCGAAAGAGAATGCTGAACGAAAGGCAAAAGAGAACAGAGAAAAAGAGAAAAAAGTAAAAGAGAAAAGAGTTGCTAAAAAAGCAGAGGAAGAAAAAGCTGCAAAGAAACGTGCAGAAAAATCGGCAGAAAGAAAGGAAATGGGTGATTATACCTTATCCATAACTGGTACTGATGTAAAGAGTATGACACAAAGCCTTGTAGCAGGATCTGTGAGTATTTCTGCACCTGATAGATCAAGTTTTGATATTAAGGCATAAGAGGATTTGATAAAAGGAAAAATTTACTATTTTAACATTAAGAGGTTATGGTGTTCAAATTCAGAGTCAGGGTGTGAATGTATTGTTAAATACCGGTGCCGGCTGGGGATATGAAATGACTCCGGCAGAACTTACAAGAAAAGATGAATTTTATTCTATTTACTGGAAGGAATATAATGCAACAAAGAATGATATGAATTCTGAATTAAGAGAATTACCTGATTATCTGGAGAAAAGACCAGTTTTTGAAGCGAAAGCCTAATGATAATAATGCAATTCAAGTAAAGAGGAGTATTGATATATGCAGATTAGTTCTAACTATTCTATGAATGGTGTGTCATATGAAAACAGGCGCAGACAGAATGATATTCCTCTATTTAACACAGAACGTGCCAAACAGGAAAATGAGAGTATAAATCCATATATGGCAGATGTAGATTTTGACGAAAAAGCATTTGATATGATTGGTCCGAATGCTCCGCAGGATGAAAGAAAGAGAGTTTTATGTTGCTTTTCTGGAAAAATTAGAAAAACTCAAAGTGAAAATTTAATTATAGGTTTATTAACTGAAAATTCGTACATACATACTTGACAATATCCCTTTGAGGCGAACAATAATTCGGATGTTACCATAAAGGGAAGATAAAATAGCAAAAAAATGCGATGGATGCGAAGGGAAAATTTGATGAAAGTTATTGAATGGAATATTAATCATAGGTATGGACATTCAAAAAAGAAAATGCCAAAATGGATTAAAGATGTGATTGATGAAGAAAAAGCTACTATTATAGTTTTGACAGAAACTTCATTTAAGATACCAAATTGGGAAGATGAGTATCGCAATTTGTTTGATCGTAATAAGTATTATGTCTTTTGTAGTAATAATACAGCTGTCGGAAATAACGAAGTTACTATCACAATAGAAAAGGATTGTTTTAATATAGAATACATAAAGAGCTATCTTTCATAAGGACATCTATATCCTGATCACCTAGAAGTACATTGTATACATAAGATTACAAAAAAGAAATTTGTGGTTGTTGGTGTTCGAATTCATGCTATGAATATAAGCAATCAACAGAAAAGAGAAGAATTTAATACTGTCTTGGAATCTGTAAAATATGATGAAAATGTTATGATTGTTGGAGATTTCAATAATTATAGAAGAGGATTTGATGATAGCTATTGGTGTCTAAGTAAAATAGATGAATTAGCAACTAAAGAGGGATTTTCCATGTATACATCACAAGGTGGAAGTATATATAAAGATAATGATGGAGCTTATTCATTTCCGGAAGATCATATTTTCATAAAAGGTCAACTTAATATTAATACTTGCAAATATGAAAGATCATTATTTACCAACAGAGACACAACAGTATATAAGTGGAAAACTGATTTTCAAAAATATAGGGGTAAAGATAAAAATGGAGAATATTTGTATGATAATATCGATGATCCTTTTCCAGACCATGCTATAATTGAGGCTGGAATACATCTTCCACCAGCATATTAAAGTACTTTGATATCCGCAGCATAAATTCGGCAGATTGGGTACTGTCCCCACGCTATATCCTGCCGACAGTTTTGGTGCTGTGAAGTATAACGGTATGACCGCAGAGAAAGCAATCTATGCGTGGATAAAATCGGAGTTTTTAATGCCGAAGAAGCTGGTGTTTCATTCTACCAATGTGTATTACGAACTGATGAAGTCAAGCATTGAACAGAAGCAGAAAGACCATTTCCGAGAATCTAAAACATAAAATGAGATTTAAGCTATTGACAGACAAGTGCTTTCTGAATATACTATAATGATTTAGCATTTGACTAGATGGGCGGCTTGGGAAGAAAGGAGAAATGTTAATATGTATAAGTATGTGGAAGACAAACAGTTTCTGAGCCGTATGCGTTCGTTATGTGGAGAAATAATGCAAGACCTTTGTCATACGCTTAAAGAAGAATATGATATTGGTGCTTCATTCTATCTCGTGGGTAGTGGTGCAAGAAAACTGATATTACAAAATGCTAATCGACCGATTGATTTGGATTATAATCTTGAAATTACAAGAATAGATGATTGGGAAGATTGCAAAGAAATCAAAGAATGTGTCAGAAAGGCTTTCAATATTGTTCTTAGAGAATATGGGTGGAGCGACTGCCAAGATTCTACCTCATCTTTGACAACGGAAAAGCGACACTTTAATCAGGGAAATAGTACAGAATTTTCAATGGATATTTGTATTGTCTGCGAGGATACAGACGGAAACTATCATCGTCTTATTCACGATAAGCGATATCTTCCAAACAGATATTTCTGGAATCAAGCACCCAATTCAAGAAACATTAGAGAGAAAGCGAAGTGTATCAAAGAAAAAGGAAAATGGACATTAGTTAGAGAGCAGTATCTGAGAATAAAAAATCAGTATTTGACTTCCAACGATTACAACCATTCCTCTTTCATTTGCTATATTGAAGCAGTCAATAATGTATATAATTCAAGAAAGCACTGGAACTAAATAAAACCAATTTGATGTATCGTCACTAAAATTAGTGGCGATATTTTTTTACCATAAAGGAGGTTATGAGTTTTTATGATTAAGACTCTTACGAACCTGTTTAAGCAGGATAACTGTTCCGTATGATATGGAGCAGCAGAAGAAAGAAATGATTTTCAACGAGAACGGTATCTATTACGGTCAGAATGTTATCAGCAAAAATATGATTATCGCAGACCGTAAGCAGCTTTTGAAT
>ENA-OQIQ01001150-OQIQ01001150.1-human-gut-metagenome-genome-assembly--contig:-NODE-1150-length-10515-cov-4.255413_pt1 | contig 10515 bp, 7 predicted proteins | sample MGYA00242584_ERZ504749 | MGnify/ENA primary metagenome ERZ504749 (study PRJEB26092, sample SAMD00036436) | human gut metagenome | host: Homo sapiens | study: EMG produced TPA metagenomics assembly of...
TGTAGATGAATGTATCAAAGAGGATATTCTATCAGATTTCTTTATAAAGCATAGAGAAGAGGTGATTGATGTGAGTATATTTGAATACGATGAAGAAGGCGTTATGGAGATTCTCCGTGAAGAAGCCCGCACTGCTGGACTTGAAGAAGGACGTATAACCGCAGCTATCGATGCCATTAAAAATATCATGACAAAGCTTGGCAAATCTGCTGATGAAGCTATGGACATACTTGATATTGATATTGATAAAAGAGAGGCCATTAAAAAAAAGCTGCAATAGTTATTTACCCGATTAAATATTAAACAATAAGTGGGGCGTAAACATTAAGAACATATTTCTTAATGCTTCGCCCCACTTATGTACTTTATCTGACAAACTCACAACTGTTATATTTTATATCTTCCTAGAACTGGTTATCTTTAAAGAATTCCCGCTTTCTTTCAATCATCTCATCTATTCTGCTGATATAATTCCTTACATCCTTGACATTCTCTATTCTCTCAATCCTTACTGAATGATTATCATCCGACTCATTATGGAAAACAACCTTGCTGCTTGCTCCAGCTCCACATGCTATTATAGTCTGTTTCTCTTCCATAATAAGTATGTTATATATACACTCCTTACCTTCCTTTGAATATCCTACATTTTCAAAGTTTCCAGCCATATTCTTCTGCCTGTACATATAATATGGTTCCATATCAAGCTTTTTTGCTGTTTCCTCTGTCATTCTTATGATCTCATCCGTATTTTTTGTTGACAGCTGCTTGTACTTATCTCTCCATATATTAAGCGCGGCTGCTCTCTTTATGGCAAGTGAATGTACTGTAAGACTTTCTGGATCCATAGCCTGTATCTCACTAAGTGTATGCTTTACTTCGTCAACATCCTCACCGACAAGACCAAGTATTATATCCATATTTATATTATCGAAGCCTTCTTCTCTTGCCATATTGTATACATTCTTTATCTGTTCTACAGTATGCTTCCTGCCTATCAGATCAAGCGTTTTCTGATTCATCGTCTGTGGATTGATAGAGATTCTTCCAACATTATGTTTCTTAAGCACCTTAAGCTTATCAAGTGTTATACTATCTGGACGACCTGCTTCTACTGTGAATTCATGGCATCCATCTATATCAAACAGTCTTTTAAGCTCCGTTATCAGTCTGTCAAGCTGCACTGCACTAAGTGTTGTTGGTGTACCACCACCAAAATATACTGTATCAAGTCTTCTCCCCTTCATGGCTCCTGATACGAATTCCATTTCCTTAATGAGTGCATCAAGATAACTGTCAACATAATCTTTATAGGCTCCTAGTGCATATGATGAAAATGAACAATACAAGCATATACTTGGACAGAATGGAATTCCTATATACAGACTATAACCATTTTTATAGTCTATACGGTTTAGTATATCCATTTCTTTTCTGGCTACCTTAAGTGCAAGCTCTGCCTTCTGCCCACTTGCCTTATGCTTATCCATAAAATGTCTTTTTATCGTTTCTTCGCTTTCACCATCTTCAAGCATCATATATGCTATCTTACTTGGGCGCACTCCCGTAAGATATCCCCATGGAAGTGTCTTTCCAGTCTTTTTACTAAGATAATCATACAGGTATGACTTGAACTTATCATGCATCTGGCTCTTATTAAGGCCTGTAACATCTGGTACCTTTATGTCTATAATCGTATCAATAATATCCACTGATGTATATTTTGAATCGTCTTCTATACTGTCTTTATGATTATCTTTTAGATTCTCTTCTGTACTGTCTTTATGATTATCTTTCGGATTATTTCTTGAATTATCGCTTTCTTTATATGCTGTAACCTCTGTTCTTGGATAGAATGAACGCACCAGCACTATGGCATCATCATAAAATCTATTATCGTCTATTTTAATATATATCATCATTATTCCTCTCTATATACAGCTTCCCAAAAAAACACCACCTGCACACAATATTAAATATTCTGTCTAGTCTATATATACATAAAATATAAAATTTATAAATCAATTCTAAATTGAAAATCTTAATTCACCAGAAACGGATTATTCACTCTTTCATAACCAACACTTGTGCCTTCTCCGTGTCCCGGATATACCTTCGTATCATCAGGAAGTACCATTACTTTTTCTTTTATTGAACGTACTATTTCGCTCATGCTACCTCCAGGAAAATCCGTTCTTCCAACTGAGCCACAGAATAATGTATCTCCTGAAAAAAGCACTCCTATTTCTCTTATATAATAACAGCTTCCACCTTCTGTATGTCCCGGAGTATGAAGTACTTCTATATCAAAGCCTGCAAGTTTAAGTATTTCGCCATCTTTATGCCATACATCTGCTTTTACTGAAAGCTTAAGCCCATATGCTTCACCAAGATTAATATGTGGCTGTTCAAGTGTATTCTTCTCATCACATGATGCATATACTTTAACACCATATTTATCTCTTACGGCATCTGCTGCCATAATATGGTCAAAATGTCCATGTGTTAACAATATTCCCTTAAGGCTGCATCCTGATTCATCTATCATTCTGCTTATCTCATCCTGGCTGTCTGCTGGATCTATAAGTACACACTCTTTAATATCCATATTACACAACAAATAGCAGTTAGTACCTACCATTCCTAATATTCTTGAATCTATTTTATACATAACTTTTCCTTTTCTTTATATTATTATTTTTAATATTTGCCACCGATTGATGCATACAGTCAGACCCATTGCTTCGCAATTTATAAGAATCTATATATCATCGTAATATCATTATATGCTATCAAAAAGCCGTTATCAAGAATAATCCCGACAACGGCTCTAAACTATGACATTTATACGCTATATTTTACACATTATGTTTGTTATTTACATTCTCTATTGCTATATCCACTACACACAAGCTTCTGCATTATCTAAATTCAGATAATACCTTTTCTGCCGGTACTTGTCTTTATCAGCCCGTAGCTCTCTCAATATCTGTGACACCATCTATTTTTCTTAGCTTGTCGATAAGTCTGTTAAGCTCTTCCTTACCTGATACCACAAATCCTAAGTTAATAGTTGCAATATTCTTCTTGTTTACACGGCTGTTCATGAATCTTACGTCTATGTTAGCTTCTGTAAACAATCTTGATATATCAACAATAAGACCTTTTCTGTTACCTGCAAATATGTTAATCTCGGCACTGTATTTTTCATCTTTGTTCTCTGTCTGTTCCCACTCTGCTTCTATGAGTCTTGCACGCTCACTTGCCGGGAAGTTTAGTATGTTGATACAGTCTGTTCTGTGGATTGAGATACCTCTTCCTCTTGTAACAAAGCCTACTATTTCATCACCTGGAACAGGATTACAACATCTTGAGAATCTTACAGCAACATCGTGGATTCCTTTAACAACGATTCCACCCTTGCCCTTTTTATTGTCCTTCTCCTTTTCTTTGCTTTCACTTGCTGCTATCTGTTCAAGTGCCTGCTTGTCTGTAATCTCAGACTTCTTTGTCTTTAAGTATTCTTCATTAAGCTTATTGACTATCTGTCCTTCTTTTAAAGCTCCATGTCCAACGGCAGCCATAATAGAATCCCAGTCCTTATAGCCATATTTTCTTAAAGCCTTCTCTACGAATTCAGGTTTATTTATCTCTGAAAGAACTATACCCTTTCCTTTACAATAGTTAGATATAAGCTCCTTACCCTTTATTATATTGTCTTCCTTAAGCTCCTGCTTAAACCACTGGTTAATCTTGTTACGTGCCTGTGTGGACTTAACCATAGATAACCAGTCACGGCTTGGTCCCTTTGAGTTCTGTGAAGTTATAATCTCGATTCTGTCACCATTTTTTATCTCATAATCAATATTAACAAGCTTTCCGTTAACTCTTGCACCTACCATCTTATTGCCTACAGCACTATGAATACTGTAAGCAAAGTCTATAGGGTTAGAACCTGCTGGAAGTGTCTTTACATCTCCTGTAGGCGTAAAGCAGTATACTGAATCAGAGAACAGGTTAAGGTCATTCTTAATCGATGATAAGAATTCCTTGTTATCTGACATATCTCTCTGCCATTCAAGTATCTGTCTTAACCAGCTAAGCTTGGCTTCTTCACTCTTGTTTGTCTCACCTGTTTTGCCTTCTTTATACTTCCAGTGAGCTGCAATACCATATTCTGCTATTCTATGCATTTCATATGTTCTTATCTGTACTTCAAAAGGCTGACCATTGGATGCTATAAGCGTTGTATGAAGTGACTGATACATGTTAGGCTTAGGCATAGCTATATAATCCTTGAATCTTCCTGGAATAGGCTTGTACATCTCATGTATTACACCTAAAGCTGCATAACAGTCTTTAACTGTATCAACCTTAATACGCACTGCAAATATGTCATATATCTGATCAAGTGTCTTATTCTGGTTAACCATCTTTCGATAGATTGAGAAGAAATGCTTAACTCTTCCATCTATCTCTGCTTCTATGCCGGCATTGCTTATATGCATACCGACTTCCTTGATTATACTCTTTATAAATGCTTCTCTGCCCGGTCTGTTGATATCCACCTGCTTTACAAGGTCATTGTAAGTATCAGGCATAAGATATTTCATGGAAAGATCATCTAATTCTACCTTAATCTTAGATATACCAAGCCTATGTGCTATAGGAGCATATATATCCATAGTCTCTCTGGACTTTTCCACCTGCTTTGCTGGTGACTGGTACTGCATTGTACGCATATTGTGAAGTCTGTCGGCAAGCTTTATAAGGATAACTCTTATATCCTTAGCCATAGCAAGAAACATTTTTCTTAAGTTTTCTGCCTGCACTTCTATCTTGTCATGCTGATAGTTAAGCTGTGTAAGCTTTGTAACACCATCTACCAAAAGTGCAACCTCATCGCCGAATTCTTTTGCCACATCTTCACTTGTCATAACAGTATCTTCAACAACATCATGTAAAAGGCCAGCTATAATAGACTCTTTATCAAGTTCAAGCTCTGCTAATATAATAGCAACACAAAGTGGATGTATAATATATGGCTCACCTGACTTTCTAAACTGGCCTTCATGAGCCTTTTTTGCAACCTTATATGCACGTTCTATATCTGAAAGGTCAGATGATGGATGGTACATTTTAACTTTTTCTATAAGGTCATTATAAAGCTCCTCCGGGCTTGTAAAATCCGCCGGCGTATCCACTGATTTTTCTACTTTGCTTGTCTTAATATTCTTGTTTCCTGCTAATTCTATATTGCTCTCTGGCATATAATCTCTCCCCTCGTGTATCTATAATCCGGGTGCACAGCCTGTATATGACTGTTTTATTATATTATAATTTACTCTTTATCTGCTCCTATACTCACGAACCCGCGCTATCGCGCTCTTTCGTCCTGCTTCGCATGACTGTTCGTTCGTTAATGGTTATAATTATACCTCAGCGTATAACTTTTCCATAAATTCTCTTGTTGCCACTGCATTTTCTGGAACAGTATTCTCAAGTGTACAATGAACATATGGCTTATATTCCTTAATCTTCTTAAGCAGTAGTGGATAATTAAGTCCACCTGTTCCTGCTGCTATAGACTTAAGTTCATCACCTTCTACTACATAATCCTTGCAGTGGACTACTGCTATATCCTTTAATAACAAGTCAAATGCCTTTTCTATAATCTCATCCTGTTTATCAATGTTTCCTGTATAAAGAAGGTTAACAGGGTCAAATATAATCTGAAGGTTTGGAGAATCTATAGCATCAAGCACCTTTCTTGCCCTCTCAACTGTGTTGACTATATGCTTCCATACAGGCTCTATAGCTACTATAACGCCAAACTGTTCTGCATATTTAACTATAGGTCTTAGGTTATCTATAAAACACTGAAGTGCCTCATCTGAATGATTCGCTGGTTCATACTTGTACTCTTCATTGACAGCACCTGTCTCTGTTCCAACAACTCCACATCCAAGTATACTTGCAAATCTTATATGTGCTTTATACTTCTCGACTATCTCCTTATGCTTTTCAGGATTAGGATTGCAAAGATTAAGATAGCATCCAAGAACTGCCACATCAACCTTATTCTCTGCACATAACTCCTTAATATACATAGCAAGTCCAGGTGTCATAGTCTCAACTCCCGGCTTAAACTCCTTTATAGACTTTGAAAGTGCTATATGCATACAATGAAATCCCTGCTTATGTATGTTAGGGATAAGCTCATCAAGTGGTGCATATGCAACATCATGTGCTCTGATACCTATTCTCATAATAATCCTCCATTCTTGCGTGCGAAAAATCTTATTTTCACACTAATCCTCTTTTCTACGCTCATTTATCACTAAACTTCTTTTCTGTGCGTGTTTAATCTTGAATATTTTATATGTCTTACTATATTCATACATCATGCTATTTAAAATCTACAGATTTATTTCAGTTTAACATATCAATGCCCAAATGTCACTTATAAGTTCAATTTAAGCTTGAATTTAAGCTTGAAATATAAGCTCTATTTAAACTTTGACCTGATACAAAAGCCCCTGTAATGATAATAATTACTGTATAATTAATAAATACTACCATTACAGAGGCTCTCTTATTTTATATAATCTATTAATGTACTAGATTGTACGATTAATTATAACAGAAACAATTAGAAGCTCATATCATTCTTACTTACAGCATTATAAAATGTAGTCAGTGGTATAAAGCTCTGTGCGAAGCCTTTTCCTGAATCACCCTTACATATGACAGCATCGTCTGTTATTGTCTTTATACCTACTGCTCCACCAGATGCTTCATTTATAGTTTTTCTGAATGTTTTAAGTCCATACTTCAAATATGAGGCATCTCCTGTAAGCTCATAAGCTATCGCAAGTGACTCAAGCAGAAGTGTGTTGTTACCATTTCTTGCAAGACTAGGAAGTTCCTTATAGTAGAACAGTCCGTTATCCATATAGCAGTTCTCTACAAGATCATCCACAGCATGTATTAACATCTGTTTTACATCCTCTCTTGGAAATACTCTGTAGTATCTCATAACACTTCCGACTGCAACTGATATCATGAAACCTACTCTTATTGCTGTATTATCTGTGTATGGTGATAACCAGTCTCCATATTCTTCTTCCCATTTCTTGAAGCTGTCTATGATCCAGTCGCATTTAGTAAGCCACTTCTTATCATTAGTTTCTACATAAAGTGCTATAAGTGTACGAAGTGCCCAGCCTGTTTCCCTTGCATTGGCTTCACCTGGCACCTGATACATCGGAGTTTCAAGAAGTCTTAAGACATTTTCACCGATTCCAACAGCTGTCTCATATCCTCTCTCATCTCCTGTAAAATGATAATAATCAAGAAGACCTTCAACCCATTCATGTGAGCATACCATAACACCATTCTTACAATGCCCTGCTGTATGCTCCCATTGTCCACCAATTCTTAAAGGATTGCTGCTATAGTGGCATACATCAACATCCATCCAATGTTTTGCTGCTACTATCAAATAATCAAGGAGTCTTCTTACTCCTGTTCTTGCATACATAAGTGCGCAGGCATGCGGATAGTCATATTCATTGTTGCTCCAGACCGGTTTTCCGCCACCTCTTCCCTGGACTGTGTAGCCCATATCTACTGTATCACCCCAGTTAAGCATACCATAGCATCTTGAATGTCCATCTGCTTTTGCCATAAGTGCTATTTCCACATCTTCATCATATTTATCAGGAAATACATCAAGCATTGCACCAGACTCTTTAAATATCTGAGGTGCTATATATGGTCTGTCTGGCATCTGATATATAAGACTTCTGTTATCCAGCTCCCATATATGAGTTTCCGGACTATGCCAGTGTATAAGGAAGTTCTGTTCTTTTGCCATACCTGACTGCATAGTAATCTGACCTACACCTTCTGGCACAAGCATGACCGCTACACCCTCTGCGCATGACTTGATTGCCTTAGGATAATTCTGCTGTGCCTGATGCACTGTTACGCAGAATCCATCATCAGAATCTGTATAGTCAGCCATAAATGTTCCATATAACACTTCTGCATAATGTTCATTAGCCTCTTTTATAAGATAGCTGTCATCTATGGTCTCATTTACTTCTTCACCATTCTTACCTATGATAAAGCTTGTCTTATAGTTTGAAGTGGCAACTATAGTCCTGATATCTGAAACAGGAGCCCTGTGTTCTATCATATCAAGCTCTCCTATTCCTCTTGTCATAAATATAGGTCCATTGTTCTTAGAATTGTCTGTAAGAATATCTCCACATCCAGTTGAATCGTTGCCAGCTGCCATATCTATATGTACAAGCTTATCTGTTATCCTGCTGTCCTTTGATTTCTTAATATAAAATACAAGTGATTTTATATTAAGTTCTTCGTCTGATGTATTGATTATTCTATATGATATGTTTACCCATGGTTTTCCTGCATAGGCTGTGATTCGTATCTCAGACTCTATTTTCTTATATTTTATATCTTCTTTATCTATAGAAGCTGTATTTCCGCCTTTATCAGTTTTATTTTCATCTTTATCAGCCTCAACAACATTATAAGCCTTAGCTGAAAGTGTTACCTCTACAGGACCTGGCTTTACTACACGCCACTCTCCTATAGACATCTTATAATCATTTCCTTCTCGGTCCTTTAAAACCGGTCCTTCAAAGTTCTCTTCGGTATATATCTTTCTTCCATCAACTAACCTTGTAAATATACTTTCAGAGTTATCAGATACATCAAACTCTAATTCACCACTGTTTACTGTATAACCTGCTTCTGTCTTCTTTACACACACTGCAGCTTTGTATACATTTACATCCTTTTCTATAGGATTATCATAAGACAGCTTAGAAGCTTCTACAGCTTTATCATACTCTTCACTGCTTACAGAAAGAATCACTTTTGTGCGCTTGTTAGCTGGAAGATCTGCCATAAAGTTTATAAATAGAAACTTAACACTTCCATCATCATAGCTCGATGTCACTTGTGGCTGTATAATACATTCCTTTCCATTCTGTAATACTGCTATCTCTGATATGCTTTTAAGTTCACCTTTCTTAAATGGAACTGCTACGCTGACACATTCCTGAATCCTTGGATACCTATATAACTTATCCAGATAAATATCTAACATGCTTTATTCCTCCTTGTTATTCCACTGTGCAAACCATTTTTAACACAACAAAACTGTATTAATATGGGTTTTTACCGGTTTTTTTTCATATTTAACTTATATCTTATTATACTCACATTAATATCTGCTAACTACTGTTAAGATTGTCCTTTTTATGATATTATACATATTAATTGACCTTTACCTGCTTCAAGTCAGCAATCAGTACTAAGCATGAAGGTAAATTTATTCACAGAAAGGACTGTACACTTTGAATTATGCTGAAATAAAATATAATGATATCGCCAATGGTCCCGGCGTAAGAACAAGTATATTTGTAAGTGGGTGCACTCATCACTGTAAGGGTTGCTTTAACGAGGTTGCATGGGATTTTAATTATGGCATGCCATTTACTGATGAAACTATTGATGAAATAATAGAATCAATGAAGCCTTCTTATATAGCAGGATTAACTCTCCTTGGTGGTGAGCCCTTTGAGCCAGCTAACCAGAAAGGACTTCTTCCTTTATTAGAAAGAGTAAAACATGTATATCCTGATAAGAATATATGGTGTTTTACAGGCTATCTATTTGATAAAGATATTATGGAGCGTATGTATAACACATACCCAGAGACTGCAAGAATGCTGTCTTTCATCGACATATGTGTTGATGGGAAGTTTGTTGAACAACTAAAGGATATGATGTTAAAATTCAAAGGATCATCTAACCAGAGAACTATTGATGTACAGACCTCGCTTAAGGAGGGGCATGTAGTCATAGCTGATGGTTACTAAAGCTATTTATGCTAATCACAATATATAGAAATGAGGATTTATTTTTATGAAACAAAATGTAAATATTAAAAAACTTACACCTGATGCTATTATACCAACTTACGGAACTGAATACTCAGCTGGTGCAGACCTTTATTCAGGTATGACAGAAGCAGTCACTATAAAACCCGGCACAACTGAATTCATCAAAACAGGTATTGCCATGGAGATACCCGCTGGTCTTGTTGGTCTTATTTATGCAAGAAGCGGTATGGCATGCAAAAAGGGTGTTGCTCCTGCCAACAAAGTAGGTGTTATTGATTCTGACTACAGGGGAGAGATAATAGTTGCCCTATACAACCACTCTGATGCTGCTGTTACTATAGAACCAGGTGACAGAGTTGCACAGATTGTACTTGCTCCTTATATAACAGCTGCTTTTAATGAAGTGCAGGAATTAAGTGATACAGTTCGTGGAGATGGCGGATTCGGTTCTACAGGAACTAAGTAGGAATGTTGTTGTTTAATTGAATATTAGTTGGTGACGAACGGACGACAAATATAAGCTACAGGCAGTCCTGCACACTATGTTCAATGCCAGAAGCTTCAATCGGCTGTC
>ENA-OQIQ01001151-OQIQ01001151.1-human-gut-metagenome-genome-assembly--contig:-NODE-1151-length-10510-cov-2.641618_pt1 | contig 10510 bp, 10 predicted proteins | sample MGYA00242584_ERZ504749 | MGnify/ENA primary metagenome ERZ504749 (study PRJEB26092, sample SAMD00036436) | human gut metagenome | host: Homo sapiens | study: EMG produced TPA metagenomics assembly of...
AGTTCGTCTTTTTTCATACGCTGCATCAGTTCATCCACAGCCTGTTTCGGGTTTTTGTTTTCAAACAGAACCTGATTGACGGCCTGAATGATCGGAGTTTCGATTCCGAATTTTTTCGACAGGGTAAGACCCGCTTTTGCGGAATAGACGCCCTCGACGATCATCTGAACCTCATCCATCGCCTGCTGCATCGTTCTGCCCTGGCCGATCAGGTATCCGGCTTTCCGGTTCCGGCTGTGAACGGAAGCACACGTTACAATCAGGTCGCCGATACCGGAAAGACCGTAGAAGGTTTCCGCATGGGCCCCCATCGCCGTGCCGAGCCGTGCAATTTCCGCGATCCCGCGGGTAATCAGAGCCGCTTTCGTATTGTCGCCGTAGCCAAGACCATCCGCCGTTCCGGCTGCCAGTGCGATGACATTTTTCAGAGCTCCGCCAAGTTCAATTCCCGTGATGTCCGGGCTTGTGTAAACGCGGAAGACCGGACTCATGAACACATTCTGCACATACAGTGCGCTCTCGCGGTCATGCGCGCCGACAACGATCGTGGTCGGCAGGCCGCGGCCGACTTCCTCTGCGTGGCTCGGTCCGGAGAGAACAACGACATTCGCTCCCGGCACTTCCTCCTCGATGATCTGAGACATCGTCATCAGGGTATCGGCTTCCACGCCTTTTGCCACATTGACGATGAGCTGGCCGTCCGGAATATCCGCCGCATACTTTTTACATGTGGTTCGCACGTACGGGGATGCTTTTGCCATTACAAGGATGTCCTGTCCTGAAAGGGAGCCGCGCACATCGCAGGTGAATTTCATTTCATCCGGCAGTCTGACGCCCGGAAGCTTCGTCAGATGCTCTCTGTGTTCCTTTAAGCTCTTAATTTCCTTTTCATTTTCCGAGCAGATCGTCACGTCATGCCCGTTGTTGCAGAGCAGGAGGCCGAGGGCGGTTCCCCAGCTTCCTGCTCCGATGATGCTAATCTTTGCCATATTTTATTTCTCCGACTTTTTGGATAAATACGTTTTCCGCTCTGTTCCCGCGATGAGACGCTTGATGTTTGCACGGTGCTCCCAGAAGGCAAGCACGGCAAGAAGTGCGATCACCACGTACAGCCCATAAAGATAGGGCGGTTCCAGCGCAAAGCAGCCCGCCTGTCCCATGATAACGGCCATTGCAAAAAAGACAACGTAAACCATCATGGAACCGAGGGAAACATAGTGTGTTACTGCAAGATTCAGGAAAAACAGCGCTGCACAGACCAGCGTGATTCTCCAGTCAAACGAGATAATCAGACCCGCGGTCGCAGCGATTCCTTTTCCGCCGCGGAAGCCTAAGTAAAACGGGAAGTTGTGGCCGAGAATCGTTCCGGCCGCAGCATACACCGTCAGCAATTTCAGCATTTCCGGGTGCGATGCACCGAAGATCAGGCGTACCGTCAGGACCGCCAGAATGCATTTGATGCAGTCGCCGGCAAGCGTGATGGCGCCTGCTTTTTTCCCTAAAGTCCGGAGCGCGTTGGTCGTTCCTGCGTTTCCGCTGCCGTGTTCCCGGATATCAATTCCCTTCGTCCTTCCATAAATATATGAGGTCTGAAAAAGGCCAAATGCGTATCCGATCAAAAGGCATATGATCCGTACCATAACTCTTTACTGCTCCTTCTCTTTTCGTTCTCTGATGATGAATTTCAGCGGTGTGCCGCGGAAGCCGAACGACTCTCTGATTTTATTCTCCAGATATCGAACATAGGAGAAATGCATCAGTTCTTTGTCGTTGACGAAAATAACAAATGTCGGCGGTTTGACCGAAACCTGTGTCATGTAGTAGATTTTCAGTCGTTTTCCACGGTCTGACGGCGGCTGCTGCATTGCCATTGCCTCGGTCAGAATCTCGTTCAGGACACCGGTCTGTACGCGCAGGTTCTGGTACTGCAGAACCATGTCGATCGTCTCGAACAGCTTCGGAAGACGCTGTCCTGTCTTCGCAGAGATGAACAAAAGCTCTGCGTACGGCATGTAAGCCAATGTATTTCTTACTTTTTCGGTAAAGCGGTAGATCGTCTTGTCATCTTTTTCCAAGGCATCCCATTTATTTACCGCAATGATCATACCTTTTCCACGCTCATGGGCGATACCGGCAATTTTGGCATCCTGCTCGGTGACGCCCTCGGTTGCATCGATCAGAAGAACAACGACATCTGCGCGCTCTACGGCAGATACGGTACGGATGATGCTGTACCGCTCCAGCTCCTCTTTGATCTTGTTTTTCTTTCGAAGGCCTGCGGTATCGATGAAAATATATTCATTTCCATTGTGCATGATCGTGGTATCGATCGCATCGCTCGTCGTTCCGGCGATGTCGGATACGATGACACGGTTCGAGCCCAGCAGTTTGTTGACCAGGGAGGATTTTCCGACGTTCGGTTTTCCGACAATGGCGATGCGCGGAATCTCGCTCTCCTCCTCGTTTTCCATCTCCGGATCAAAGTAACCTGTCACCTCATCGAGCATATCGCCGATGCCGAGCTTTCCGGATGCGGAAATGGCGTGCGGCTCTCCGATGCCGAGGTTATAGAATTCATAAACATCCATCATCTGACGGTCAAAGTTATCTACCTTGTTGACAACGAGTACAACCGGCTTGCGGCTTCTTCTCAGCATGTCTGCCACTTTTGCATCCGCATCTACAAGTCCCTGACGGACGTCAGTGATGAAGATGATGACATTTGCGGTATCAATGGCGATCTGCGCCTGGTCTCTCATCTGGGAGAGAATGATATCTTTGGATTCCGGCTCAATACCGCCGGTGTCTACCAGCGTAAATTTGTGGTTCAGCCACTCCACGTCGGCATAAATACGGTCACGGGTTACACCCGGTGTGTCTTTTACAATCGAAATATTGTCTCCGGCTAATACATTAAACAGGGTGGATTTACCCACGTTCGGCCGGCCCACAATTGCTACAATCGGCTTGCTCATACATTGTTCTCCTTCTGTGTATCGTCTCCTGGTTTTCCTCCACAACGGCTTTCACCAGGTCGCTGCCCGGCTCATCGATAATCTGTACCGGTGTTTTCAGGCGCTCTTCCACCTCTTCCACCGTCACATCGTCGAGAAAGACGTTTTTTCCCGAACGGAGCATGTTGCACGGAAGCAGCAGGCAGTCGCCAAGATCTCTTCCCTCTAACTGCTCCATCAGATCCTTTCCGGTAATCAGACCGGATACGGTAATGGATTCTCCAAAGAAATAGTTGATAATCGTGACAACCTCCGCCTGTACATTCGGATATTTTTCACGAATTTTCTGCATGTGTTTTTCCAACGACGGCGCCGCAGCTTTTCCGGTCGCAATCGTTACATGGCGGTGACGGTCATCCCCTTCTCGTTTCGAAAGTTCTTCCGCAACCTCGTCCTCCAGAAGCCGGAGCATTCCCACTCCGTTTTCCAGCTGGATATAGCCATCGTAATTTTCCTCCTCCGGGATCGGCTCTCCCGCCAGCAGATACCATTCATCACCAGCATGGATAAAGTGAAGTCCCCACTGTTCATACAGCTTTTTCTGCCATTTGTGAATCGTGGCAAGAACTTCTTTTGCATCCTCCCTGGTAAACGGTTCCAGAGGCGCCAGTCCGTCGCGGTACTTCGAAAGTCCGACCGGGACAACCGAAACACTTTTCAGATGCGGCAGATATTTTGACAGATCCGAAATACTGCGCTCCAGCTCTGCGCCGTCGTTGTATCCCTTGCAGAGCACAATCTGTCCATTCATCTCGATTCCCGCCTCGTAAAGGCGCTGGACCTTCGGAAAGATATTGCCCGCAAAACGGTTGTGCAGCATTTTGCAGCGGAGCTCCGGGTTCGTTGTCTGGAACGAAATATTGATCGGTGCCAGATGGTAGCGGATAATCCGGTCGATATCGTGGTCGCTCATGTTGGTCAGTGTAATATAGTTTCCCTGCAGGAAGGACAGACGCGAATCGTCATCCTTAAAATACAAGGTGGGACGCATTCCCGGCGGCATCTGATCGATGAAGCAGAAAATGCAGTTGTTGCTGCAGGAACGGTACTGATCCATGAACTCGTTCTCGAATGTGATGCCGATTTCCTCGTCATACTCTTTTTCGATTTCCAGGTCCCATTCCTCGCCGTCCTTTTTCCGGATCGTGAGTTCCAGATACGTGTCGTTGGTCTGGAAGTGGTAATCGAAGACGTCCTCGATGATTTCCCCGTTCACGCGGAGCAGTTCATCTCCCGGTTCGAGTTCCAGTTCTTCGGCAATACTGCCCGGTTCTATTGTCTTAATAATGTGTTTCGTCTTGTTTTTCACAGATCTTACGTTTTGGCCTTTCCATTTACTTCTTTATAACTTCTCTTTGCCCAGTAAAAAGCGTGCTTTTTTTGCATACCTTCCGGACATTCATCCATTATAATAACAACAACCTGCACAAAAAGCAAGGATTCTTTCGTTTTTTGCTTGACGCGCCCTTTCCCAAGATGATATAAATAGGAAGTAAATGGTTTGTAAAAAATGTCGATTACTGGAGGTTTGTATGGCTAATTTAGATTTACTTGAAAATTCCATTCCGGTTGCTCCGTTAAAGCTCGCCGCTCTGCCGGGCAGCATGGAAATGGCAAAAAAAGTCGATGCGTATCTGGTTCAGTTCCGTAAAGAGCTCTCCGAGCGCCGCAACGGAGTTCCCTTTTCCGGATATTCCGAGGATTCTTTCCTGATTGACTGCGAGTGCCCGCGTTTCGGCTCTGGTGAGGCAAAAGGAAAGATCAACGAATCTGTCCGTGGTGCCGATCTTTACATTCTGGTCGATGTCTGCAACTACAGCATCACCTACAAGGTATGCGGCTACGAGAACCACATGTCACCGGATGACCATTATCAGGATCTGAAACGTATCATCGCTGCTGCAACGGGAAAAGCACATCGGATCAACGTAATCATGCCTTTCATTTATGAAGGAAGACAGCATAAGCGCACCAAACGTGAATCTCTCGACTGCGCACTTGCTCTGCAGGAGCTGATGAATATGGGCGTTTCCAACTTCATCACCTTCGACGCGCACGATCCTCGTGTCATGAATGCAATTCCGCTCGGCGGCTTTGACAACTTCATGCCAACCTACCAGTTTTTAAAAGCCCTTCTTCGTTCTGTTCCGGATCTGACGATTGACAACGATCATCTGATGATCATCAGCCCGGACGAGGGAGCGATGGCGCGTGCCGTATACTTCTCCAACGTGCTCGGCGTCGATATGGGTATGTTCTATAAGAGAAGAGATTACTCCACCATCGTAAACGGAAAGAACCCGATCGTGGCACATGAGTTTCTCGGTGATTCCGTAGCAGGAAAAGATGTTGTCATCATCGACGATATGATCTCCTCCGGTGAGAGTATGCTCGACGTTGCAAAACAGGTCAAAGAACGCGGCGCGGAACATGTCTTTGTCTGCACCACATTCGGCCTCTTCACCGACGGTCTTGAGAAATTCGACGCTTACTATGAAAAAGGCTATATCAGCAAGGTCATCACCACCGACCTGACCTACCGGACACCGGAACTCGTTTCCCGCCCTTGGTATGAGCCGGCTGAAATGAGCAAATATATGGCAAGCATCATCGATACGCTTAACCACGACGTATCCGTTGCAAAAGTACAGTCTACGACAGAGAAAATCAATAAGCTGCTGGCAAAACACAGATAATCGATTTTGTGTCCGCCGGATGCATACAGCAAAAAAACGGATCTGTTTTTTCCAGGTCCGTTTTTTGATGCTTTCTATTCTGTTTTCGATCCTGTTTTCAGACCAGGGAAAGGAATGCCGCGAGGTTTCCTCTTTTTCCCTTCGATGCACGGTGGGAATACAGGAAATCCGGGTTGCAGCAGGTGCAGAGGTTCGGCAGATGAATCTGCTTCTCCGGCACTCCTGCTGCAAGAAGGATCTGATGATTCGCCTCCCAGAGATTTAACTGGTATTTTCCATCTGGTTTTCCGTAGAACAGTTTCTCATGCAGTGTTTCCGGGAATGCTGCCCGGAACTCTTCGATCACGTCACCGCTCACCTCGTAGCAGTCCTGGCAGATCGACGGGCCGACGGCTGCGATCACATCTTTTGCTTCTGTTCCAAACCGTTCGTGCATCGCATCGAGCGTTGCCTGTCCCATCTTGTGGACCGTTCCACGCCAGCCGGAATGTGAAAGTCCAATTGCACGGTGCACCGGGTCGACAAAGTAGAGCGGCACGCAGTCCGCATAGAATGTCGCAAGTACGACGCCCGGCTCGTCAGTGATCATACCGTCAATATCATGAAAATCGCGGTCTCTTGTCACGCCGCTGCCGCAGTCTGCTTTCGTCACATAACGGACCTTCGTCGTGTGTGCCTGATCGGAGGTAACAATGTTTTCCACTTCAAACCCCGCCGCCTCACAGAATCTTCTGTAATTCTCCCGCACATTCGCCGGATCGTCGCCGCGCGAAAAGCTGAGATTCATGCTGGAAAGATGTTCCTTACTCACCCCGCCGATCCGTGTGGAAAATGCATGGCGGATGCCCTCAATTTTCTCAATCGCCGGCCAGGTCAGATAGACCACGCCGTTTTCCGCCTCGTTGACATGCATCGTTTTTTTATCGTTTTGTTTCCATTGAATTGGTATCATAAAAACTCCCTTCCTACCAGCCGCTCCCCTGATAATAAAACGCGTTCGCATATACGCGGATCTCCTCCGGTGTCTCTGCCACGACGTCGAAACGGCAGGGCACATCCATCGGGATCTGGTGGAGCATGCGGTAGTAATCTGCTGTTTTTGAAATTTTCTTCTGTTTCTTTCCATCCACGGCGCTTGTCGGGTCTCCGGCTGTCCGGCCGGTGCGGTATTTTACTTCGATAAAAATGTATGTGTCGTCCTGTTTTGCGATCAGGTCGATCTCACCGAAGCGGCACCGGAAATTCCGCACCAGGATGTGATATCCAAGACTTTCCAGATATTCTGCCGCACGGCTCTCCTGTCTCGTTCCTACTTCCCGCTGGTTCAAATGCGATACCCTCTCCTTTTTTGATGCGGTGCCTTTACACGAAATGGCCGATAAACGACTGCCGGTGGATCGGTGACGGGCCGATTTCTTTTAAAGCAGCGATATGCTCTGCCGAACCGTAGCCCTTGTTCGATGCAAAACCGTAGCCCGGAAGCACCTTGTCGTACTCTTCCATCAGGCGGTCCCTTGTCACCTTCGCAACAATACTTGCCGCCGCAATCGAAACACTCTTGGCATCTCCCTTGATGATCGGCACCTGGCGGATGTCCACCTGCGGGATTTTCACCGCATCGTTTAAGAGTACATCCGGCTTCACGGAAAGCTTGCTGATCGCCTCCCGCATCGCCTCGTACGTTGCCTGTAAAATATTGATCCCGTCGATCCGCGCCGGGGAGGCATAGCCGATGCCGACGGCCACTGCCTCGCGCATGATCACATCGTACAGCTCGTCGCGTTTTTTGGCCGTCAGCTGCTTGGAATCGTTCAGATACAGGATTTTACTGTCACGCGGCAGAATGACCGCACCTGCGACCACAGGGCCCGCCAGAGGGCCTCTTCCGACCTCGTCGATGCCGCAGATCCAGCCAAGATCCTCATATTTGTGCTCGTAGATCTTCATCTGTTCCGTGCGCTCGCGCTCTTTTTTTAAGGCCTCTTCCTGTTTCTGGTATTTTTGAATCAGATTTTGTACGCCGGCACGGGAATCCTCTTCATATTCCAGATAAAGGGCGGGCAGCTCCGTCTCCGAAGCTGCCGCAAAAATTTCCCGTATGGCGGATATCGATTGTTTTTTCTCTGTCATCGTTGTTCTCCGCATTTTTTATTTTGATAAATCCATTTATTCCGGTTTTTCCAGCGTGATTCTGCCGAGCTTTCCGCTCCGGAAATCATCCATCAGAAGCCGTGCTGCTTTTTCGTAATCGAGCTCATTTCCCTTTTTCAGGCATCCGCGCACACGCGCAATCTCACCCAGGATTTCCACACGATCCGTCACACCTTCAAAGCCAAAGCGTTTCTCCAGCGTTCCCGGATACTCTGCCGTCAGATAATCGATGACGGACAGCGCCAGCTCCTCCACGTTCAGGATCTCATCGTTGATGGAACCGATCATCGCAAGATGCAGTCCCACCTGCTGGTCCTCAAACTTCGGCCACAGGATACCAGGTGTGTCCAGAAGCTCCAGCTGTTTGCTCAGACGGATCCATTGTTTTCCCTTCGTGACGCCCGGTTTGTTTCCGGTTTTCGCACAGGCTCTGCCCGCATACGCATTGATAAATGTCGATTTTCCGACGTTCGGAATACCGACAACCATCGCGCGGACCGGACGGTTCAGGATGCCGCGTTTGCGGTCGCGCTCGATTTTCTCTTTGCAGGCCTCCTGTACGGCGCTGTTGATCGCTTTCATGCCGGCTCCGGAACGGGAATTGACCTTCACAACAGAATATCCCTTTCCCTTGAAATATTCCATCCAGGCATCGTTTCCGCGCTCATCGGCAAGGTCCGATTTGTTCAGCAGAATCAGCCGTGCTTTGTTCTTTCCAAGTTCATCTATATCCGGGTTGCGGCTCGCTGCAGGAACTCTCGCATCGACCAGCTCAATCATCAGGTCGATGAGCTTTAAGTCTTCCTGCATCTGTCTGCGGGCCTTCGTCATATGACCCGGGTACCACTGATAATTCATGTTTCTTCTCCTTCTATGCTGCGTTTACACGAAACCGATTTTCTTCCACGGCGAAATCGTAAACCAGAGCTTTCCGACAATGCGGTCCGAATCCACGAGTCCCATGCCGTTGTGGCGGCTGTCCTCGCTGTTGTTCCGGTTGTCGCCGAGTACAAAGTACTGTCCCTTCCCGACCGTGATCGGCTCGGAGGCAAGTCCCGCGTTTGTGATGGCCGGAAATTCATCTTTTTCATTATAGACTTCCCCGTTGATGAGGATCTGTCCGTCTTTGATCTGTACCGTCTCGCCCGGCAGCGCAATCACACGCTTGATGTGGATGCTCGCCTTCTTGTCCTCACTCGTCCGGAACGCGATGATATCCCCGCGTTTCGGAGAACTTAAGCGGTACCAGGCGGAGTCCATCAGCACACGCTCCCCCGGCACGAGAGTCGGCTCCATCGAACCCTCCTGCACCACGACACTTCTGCAGAAAAACCAGGAAAATGCCGCGGCAAGAAGAATCGCCGCAATAATTTCCAGAATCCATACAAACGTGGAACGGATCTTTTTCTTGTAGAAATATTCCTTTACATATCTGGTATTCATACCCATAGTGTAATTCTCCGTAAGACAAAACCGGAGAAACACAATTGCTTATGTTCCTCCGGCCATCCTTTTAACGACTTATTATTTTACCAGCTCTTTTACTTTCGCTGCTTTACCAACACGGTCTCTTAAGTAGTTCAGTTTCGCACGTCTTACTTTACCACGTCTGATAACTTCTACTTTCTCAACGTTCGGAGAGTGTACCGGCCATGTTTTCTCAACGCCTACGCCGTTGGAGCTCTTACGAACAGTGAAGGTCTCTTTGCTTCCGCCGCCCTGTCTTTTCAGGACAACGCCTTCGAATACCTGGATACGCTCGCGGTTACCCTCTTTGATTTTACCGTAAACTTTAACGGTATCACCAACGCGGAACTCCGGTGCTTCTGCTTTTAACTGTGCATCTTCGATTTTCTTAATAATGTCGTTCATTTCTTTATCTCCTTTTTTTACCCTGGATGTTCTTAATGCCTTTTTGCAACAGCGGACCATCTCTTTACTCACAACAAGATATATTATACTATAATGCATCCGCAGATGCAAGTATTTTTTTCACTTTCCATTCGCCGCTGTACAGCAGACTGCGAAGCGCGAAAGAAAACCGCTGCAGGCCGTCCGCGGACGGTATGCCGGTAAGCCGTGCGACCAGACGGAAACCGTTTTTTTCCAGCTGCTCTTCGAGTTTTTCTTCCTCTTCTGAGAATCCGTCCGGGCACAAAAACACCAGCGGTGTTTCTTTTCCGGCAAAGCTTCGGATATACTCGCTCTTTGCTTTCATACCCTCCTCAAGCGTTCCCGGAAGCTGCAGAATCAGCAGATCATGGTCATCAAACAGATTTTTCTGTTTCCGGATCTTCTTTCGTCCGAGATCAAGGCTTACACCATAGCGTGTCATGCCTGCCAAAAGATCGTGCGCCCAGGCAGACGATTCCTCTTTTTCATTGCATGCGCAGGAAATCTGGAATGCATTTTCCAGAAGGTCCGGCCGCCGCTCGGCTGTCCGCACCAGGGATGCCTCATGACGCCATGCTTCGATCTTTTTGTGGTCACCGGAAAGAAGCACCTCCGGAACTTTTTTCTCGTGCCATGTCTCCGGTCTTGTGTAATGCGGATACTCAAGCAGGTTGTCCTGCAGTGACGCAAACTGCGAAGATTCCTCGTTGCTTAAGACACCCGGCACAAACCGCGATACCGCATCCACCAGCACCA
>ENA-OQIQ01001158-OQIQ01001158.1-human-gut-metagenome-genome-assembly--contig:-NODE-1158-length-10442-cov-3.722045_pt1 | contig 10442 bp, 8 predicted proteins | sample MGYA00242584_ERZ504749 | MGnify/ENA primary metagenome ERZ504749 (study PRJEB26092, sample SAMD00036436) | human gut metagenome | host: Homo sapiens | study: EMG produced TPA metagenomics assembly of...
AGAAATTTCCACCGGATTATAAATCTGGATATTCTTCAGCCGATCTGAATACAGGGCCACATCCGTAACAATCCGGTGAAAACGGCTGTCTAACTTTTCTTTTTCCGACAGAATCTCCTCCAGTTCCTGCCGCAGGGAATAGACAAAATCTCCCTGTTCATGATTAGACAGAAACGCCGCAGCCTGACTGACCGACGCAATGACTACCTCCTTGCCCTGTGAGACCTGGACCGCCTGCTGTTCCCTCAGGACGGCAATGGCCTTCCGTATGGTTTCCGGTGATACGGAATACTGCCCCGACAGCAGTGTACGCCCCGAAATTTTTTCCCCCTCTTTGAACTCCCCCTGGACAATCCGCTTAGCCAGATCCAGGGCAATTGTCCGATAAACCGCCTGTAATCCCATTCTATTCCTTTCGTTGCAACAGACTCTCCCAAACCTGAAGATATCCGGCTCTGGGAAGCCGGACATTCCCTGTATTAAACCGTCAAATCCCGGAGAAGATCTCCCACATGAGATGCGGCTTTCACATGACGGTACTCTTTAACGAGAATGCCATTCTCATCAATAATAAAAGTAGACCGCTCAATCCCCATATATTTCTTTCCATACATACTCTTTTCCTTCATGACGCCGTATAAGTTACACACCGTTTCATCCGCATCGGAAAGAAGAGGAAAGTTCAATTCATTTTTATCCCTGAAATTACAGTGCTTCTTAATACTGTCACGGCTGATTCCGATCACCGCATACCCCATTTTCTGAAAATCCTCAAGATGATCACGGAAAGCCTGCGCTTCCATGGTGCAGCCCGAAGTATTGTCTTTCGGATAAAAATATAAAATAACCTTTTTGCCGCGGCAGTCCTTCAGCGAAGTCATTCCGCCCTGATCATCCGGAAGCGAAAAATCCGGCGCTGCCTTTCCTGTTTCGATCTGACCCATAAGAAATTCCTCCCATTCTAAAACCAATATATCTGATCAATTTGTCTGCCGCATCCCATTATATTTATCATACACACTTTCCCTGTGCATCACAACCATTCTTCACCGCAGATAAACCGACTCCTCCGGCCGCCCGCTTATGCGCCTGTCTCCGGCATTCTGACAGGAAAAGACCGAATAAGCCATAGTAGAGAAAATAACCCGGCGGATTGGCCATATCCACAAGTCCGTGAATCGTAAAAGAAGCCAGAACCGTCCACAGCGTCACTGCCAGAGCCGCATCGCCTGAATCAATCCCCGCACGGTACGTCCCAAGCCCCAGACAGACAACATAGAGAATATATCCTGCCCCGCCCAATAAACCGGCTGTAGAAAGAAAATACATAAACACATTATGAGGCATTTTCAGTCCTTCCTCCCGGCTTTCGGCCGGCCGGTAATCCCCGTAATAATTCTCTTTCCAGTGAGAAAGTCCCACACCGCTCAGCGGATGATCCTTCCACATATCAAAACTGGCCTGGAGCATCATGACCCGTTCTCCCCCCGGATGAACCTCCCCCTGTTCCACCCGGTGACTTCCTAAACCGTAAATCATGGAAATTCCTGCCGCCAATATCAGAAACGCCGCCCCTATGAACCGCCTCCGCATCTGTTTCGTCATACACTTTCTGCGGCACAGCGTCCACAAAACCAGAGAACCGGCGCTTCCGAAAGACAGCCCCATGACCGTTCCGCGGGATTCCGTCAGAATCAGACAAAAAAATAATCCGCCCAGGATAGTGGCTATCATTATTTTTTCTGCTTTTCTTTGAAAATAAAAAAGGCAGTAAACGAGAGCCGGGATCATCAACTCGATCATAAAACCGAACTGATTGGGATGAAGATAAAAGCTGTCAATCCGTGTTCCCTCAGGCTGTGTAGTCCACTGAAACAAACCGTACAGACAAGCACCTGCGGCCCCGACGGCAATCCCACACAGCGCCCCCTCCTTAACAGAATACCGATGTCCCATGGCAGCTGTCATATAAAAAAACAGGGCATACACTGCATACATCAGCCACAAGACCAATGCCGTCATATCGCGGTTCAATATAACGGCAGCCAGCACCATGCCATAAAAAATCAGAATGCCCCCGTTCACCGTCCGCGGAATATCGGTGCCCAGCCCCTTTTTAGCCCTGATCCAATGATAAAACCAGAAAGTCAGAAAAAGCAGGATGCTTCCAAGGAAAACAATCATAGGAGAAGCTAAACAAATCAATAAAAAAATAATCCCCAAAGTCAGCCCTGCGGCCCGTCCCATTTCTGCCTCCACGTGTTATCCCTGCTTTCTGGCATAAAAATAGAAATTTCAATTTTTCTCTGGATAGACCTGATAAATTTCTTTATGCAAAACAGGTTTATTTCCAAAAGGTTGTTCTTGTAAAACTCTCAAAACCATTTCAGGCGGCCAATCTAAACAATATAGGTTATCCCGATCACATTCTGTAAATTCTCTGGGTGCACTTCTACGGTGATGACAGCCTGCGCAAGAAAGGACATCTGTATTTTTCCACATAACCTTCGTGATACTCCAGTCATGAATTCTAAAATTAGGGCAAGTACATCCAAAAATAATAAAGCAGGGCATATGAATAGATTGAGCAAAATGCATAAGTCCTCCGTCCATTCCTATATACAAATCACACTCCGACATTAATCGGACAGTATCATGGAGCGCAAGTCTGCCGTAATAATTTGTTCCTATCCCTAAATAATGCGCTGGATCTCTCCCGATTTCAGCAATGTCATACCCCGATTGCTTTAGATACATGGCCAGATCTTTCATATGTGGATAAGTTCTCGATTCCCATGTTCCTTCATTATTAATACAAATTTTTTGAATATGAGATTTATTCCCCGTATATCTTATATTCTTATCATAAATAGGGCATTTTTCCTCTGATGTCAGAGTAAAATCAGGAATCGAATTTCGTACTTCTTCAGCATATGCATCTACAATAGGGATTAAAGGTCTGCGCTCATATGCACCATTTAAATTAATACGAATAAGTTTTCTTTTCCATCTGAAAAAACACGACTGTTTCTTTATCATTTTTATGATGTCATGATGATAAACATAGACCTCACCACAGTACGTTTGTATATAAACATAAAAACCTTTGTTATATAATTTCCTAGCAATGGGTTCTGTACAAAGAACATCTCCTATTCCTGCACTTCTATTCAGTAATACACTTTTCGTCCACAAACTCGCCCATCTAAATGGCATTATTGCCCCCCGGTAACATTACATTGATCAATAGATTATTCCACTGATCCCAAATCTTGTTTGCGCTATATTCACTGATAGCTCTTTGTCCATTTAACCCGAATACTTGTCTTAAATGGACATCCGCCATTAGTTTTTTTAGTGAATGCTCAACAACATCATCACTGATGGCCAAATAACCTGTTTTTCCCTGTTGAATCAAGTCATTTACACCAAAACACCGTTTCAATCCTACCGCCGGTAAGCCTGCTGCCATAGCTTCTGAAAGTGATAAAGGAAACCCTTCACTTTGGCTTAACAAACAAAAAATATCACTCCGTGCATATACATCCCCAACATCTTTGGTTTCCCCTTTGACAAAAATTCGAGAATCCCATTGATGCTCATGAATCTCCTTTATTAACTTCACTGCATATCTTGAAGTGCAGCGTCCCCATAACTCCAAATCCCATTGAGGGAATTCATCCAAAAGTCTTCCAAAAATTTCCACCAATAATATCTGGTTTTTTCTCTCACAAATATTGCCTACGCAAGAGATAACATAGCGTTTTTTAGTGCTTTGCAAATCCGCTTTTTCTTCTGCTTCAAAAACTGCATTTCCAATCACTGCCAACGGAAGATCCGGGAAATACTGCCGTGCGGTTTCTACTCCCGATGGAAGCAGCAGCTGCATCACTGTACTTTTAGCGGCTGCCCGTTTTTCAATATCAGACAACTTAGGAAACTGTACTGCTGGATCCGCATGAATCATTGTCACCACCGGTCCTTGATATCCCGCATCCTCTATCACATATTTCGTGGAGGGAATTGAACAGGAAAGCACCACATCCGGCTGCAGTTTTTCCAGCCACCGGTGAATAGATTGCCCATACTGCTTCCCCTTGTACTTAGCATTTACCGACTGTGCTGCATTCTGGCTAAAAATACGTTTTATTTCTCTATCGAGACGCAACATCAAAGGCAATTTTTCTGAAATCTTCTGCACTCCATTCTCAAAAAAAATATTATGCTGTTCTACTCGTGAATCTAAAGAAAAATAAGGCTTCCCTTCTTTAGAATCTCGATAAAGGATAGTGACCTTATGCCCCTTCTCTGTCATGGCATTGGCCAGATTGCATGTTACCTTCTCCACCCCACCCGGCATTCCTACATAATAAGTACCAAAATGAGCGATAACTATATCCATCAAATATTTCCCCTCGATTTAAACCTTTGAATTGTATATTCGATTAGGTCTTCCCATTGATCCCATACTTTATCCGGCGCATATTTTTTCATTGCATCATGGGCATTATTTCCCATCCATATTCTTCGTGCCTGATCTTCCATTAACTGCCTAAGACCTGATGCCAAACTATCAATACCATCATCTACCAACACTCCTGTAACATTATTTTGGACAATTTCATTAACCGCAGGGCAAGACTGAAAAGCCACAACCGGAAGTCCGGCACTCATCGCTTCTGTCATACTAAGTCCAAATCCTTCATAAGCACTGGGAAAACAGAATATATCCGCTTTTAGCAAAGCTTCTTCTATTCTTTCAGTAGTCCCCTTAAGAAAAACTCTTTCCTTTAATCCATATTTTTGAATTAATTTCTTGATTTCTTCAACATACGCTGGATATGTTTCTTTGTCTCCCCATAATTCTACATTCCATTCAGGAAAGTCTTGACTGATTTTTGCAAAGGCTTCAATAAGCAAATGTTGTCTTTTTTGGTCTTTATTAACTCTGGCAATATTAATAATCGTTTTTAACGGCCTATTTTCTCGTTTCTTTTCATCATAATAAAATTGTTCTACATAATTAGGGATAAAAACTGTCGGTATGTTTCCGCAGTAATGTTGAATAGTTTTCTGGAAAGAAGGCATGAGAACTTGTGTTATAGTCCCCTGCTGTAATGCAGAAATTTCTATTTTCGGAGCAATCTCAAGTATGTGAGAAGGTTCCATATGAAACATGGTAATAACTGGCAATTTACAATATGTCTGTTGAATATAATAAGTCATATCCGGTCCAAATGAAATAACAACATCCGGATGACTTTTAATTAACTCATTTTTTAAATTTTCACGAATTAATTGAGATTTACAGCATTCATTCCATCCTCTTGCATAAGACCGAGAAAAAAGACGCAATACCTCTCTGAATGCCTTTTGTCTTCTTGTAATACATCTTCCTAAAACAGGTTTTGAAAATAAATGCCCCGTCATAAGACTATGTAATGAAATACTTTTTTTGTATGAATAGAACGGTCTCTCTTCCCCTTTGTAACAATAACCCACAGTAACATCATGCCCTCTGTCGCACAATGCATTAGCCAATGACGCACATACTTTTTCCATTCCTCCACTACCGATCAAGATTCCCGGATATGCCAAAAATATATTCATCACTTTACTCTCCATTTTTCAACAAACGACATCCCTCACACCAAAGAATAAAATTAATTTTGTTCTTATATGCCCATAATAATATTTTCTGCCCTGGCGCCAATTTAATATGCGTATATTTTTTATCCGTAAATTCCTCGATAAACCGATAAATGTTATAAATTTCAGGTCTACTTAAGAATGGGCGGAATTTATTTAATGATAAAACTTGCACTGCCCTTCGTATGGCTCGTATTCTCCATATATCAGGAATTTCTCCCATAAATACATATCGATCTTCTATTACTTTCCAAGAATAATATATCCTGTCTACAACAAATTTGCTTTCATAAAAATCATGTTCCTGCAAAAATAATTTTATCTCTTTTTCTTCTGTCTTGCCCAATTTATGATCCAGTTTACTAAGCATGCAAGCATCGAGAGCTGACAATATACAATAGTCTTGAAATAATTTCTGCAATTCTCTTTTATATAATGGCGGAATATCCATATGCAAGCACTGCTTCCAAGCCATAAAATCACAATATGAAGATGCTGAGCTCGAATATTTTGTTAAACTTTTGGAATTCTCCTTTTCATAATAATAATATTTTCCATCTAAGAACTGCACATTATAAGATGGCTTCAGTATTTGTGCCAAAGTATAACGATCCTCCGCAAAATTCATATTTTCAGGAAAAAAGACATTATCCCAAACAATTTTTTTATAGACCTTTCCCCAAACTGTCGGATAATAACTGCACCAAAAGGATTTTTCCAATGTATCTTGTGTTAAACATCCCCAATTTGAATATACTGATTTAATTTCTTTATCATCTGGACTATTAACACCAAATACTAATATATCAATTGTTTTATGAGAATTTTTTATAAATTCCATACACTGGGAAATAGCCCCCGGCAATAGATAATCATCTGCATCTACAAACAGAATATACTCTCCTGTGCATGCACGCAACCCTGCATTCCTTGCCGCACTTACCCCACAATTTTTTTGACATATTAAATGAATTCTATTATCTTGATTAGCATATTCACGACATATATCATTTGAAGAATCCGTAGATCCATCATCAATTAAAACGATCTCTATATTAAGATAATTTTGCATGATGATACTTTCAATACATCTTCGTATATATATTTCTGAATTAAATACAGGAACAATCAATGATACTTTGCCATATTTTCTCATATTACGTCTATTTCCTTTTATTTTTAATTAATTTTTTACCTCTAATTGATAGAAAAAATTTTACATTCCTCATAGTAGAATAATATAAAATTTTTTGGCCTAACGTTAAGTGTTTTGGCCCTATTTTATTTAAAACATATTTTATCTTATTTCGCAAATCATTACTCATAAAGGAACGATAGGCATCTATTGCCAAGCAATGCATACCTGAACGTAAAACTCTAATTGATATTTCCGGATAACAATCACCGATTAAATACATTAATTGCAACTGACGACGATAATCAAAATATCCCGCAGTATATCTTACTAAACAATTATCAATATCATAATCATACAAATAATCCAACATTTTTTTTCGTTCATCATCAGATAAACAGAAGTCTAAATCATTGAGAATCACGCTATTTAATGCGCTTTTAACCATTGATATTTTAATGTATTTCAAATAACAACTTGAATAATAAAATTTCCGTTCCTCATTATGAGATAAAATATCTAGATATCTATTCCATGCCAAAAATTCATAATAAAATAATTTAGAGTTTTCCGAATGAACAATACTTGACGATGAAGAATTTTCATAAAAATAATAGGCTTTCGAATTTGCAACCATTCTTATATTATTATCGAGCAGTGTTGGTATAATATATAAATCTTCATGCAATACTCCCTCGGGAAATCTGACTCTTTCCCATACTTTACTTTTATAAAATTTCCCCCATGCCATGGGGATGCATCCACATGATAATATACGAATAAGACTTTCTGTATTCATTTGATCCTTAACAGAAAATCCATATAAATTCCTCACATGACTACCATATACAACCATAGAATTAAATATAACTATATCTGCATTTACTTGTATAGCCAATTTAATATTATCTACTACCATTTTCTCATTTACATAATCATCAGAATCTACAAAGCAAAGATATTCACCAGTACAAAAATCTAACCCTGCATTACGCGCTGCACTCAAACCTTTATTCCTTTGGTGAATAACTTTTATACGCTTATCTTTCTTCGCATATTCATCACATATATTTCCACAATGATCTGGCGACCCATCATCAATCAATATTATCTCGATGTTTTTATAATCTTGATTTACTAAACTATCAATACATCGATGCAAATACCTTTCAGTTTTATATACAGGAATAATAACAGATACTAAAGGCATATCTTGCATAATAATCTCCTTACACTTTGCACTTCATACCTTTTCTGCGAAATACTTGCTGTACCACCGGATCATATCTCCATAACGCCCTTCCATGCGTGCCGTCCGGGCCGCCTGATGGAGGTTTTTCTTTCCCTTAGGCAGAACTACGGGCACATTTTTCCATGGAGTCTGCCCCTGCAGCGCCGCATATTCCTGTACAACAGGCCATTTCTGCACCCAGCTGTGCCATGGCTTGGCATGTCCCGCAAAATGGATAATGACCTGTTTTTCATAAGGCTCATTGACAGGCTGTTTTTTAAAAATAGACTGCCGGTCCAGGTTGTATAAATAGTTATATTTTTTAGGAAGGAAAAGAACTTTCCCGTCCAGAAGCACATTCTGAATATCCTGATCATGGTGGGACAGCCTTGTCCCCACTTTTGCCACATTCTGCTGTGCCATCAATACAACAGAGTCAAACAACTGATCCTGTTTCCATTGCTTCACATTAATCAGCATCATTCCCGCGTTAAAATAGCGCCCTGTATGAACCCGCTGTATCTGGAGCACTTCCAGACGGTCTGACACCACAGCCGCCGCGTAACCATCCAGATCTGCATCAGCCAGTCCTTTCAGAGAACCGCGGCACATCATATCCCCGTCCAGATAAAGCACCCTGTCAGTAATCCCCTCCATCGCCGGAGGAATCAAAAACCGGTAAAAGAATGCGGCTACCCGGTCCGACAAAAGAAGTGTTTCAAAAGCACTGTCATCAATAATATGCACATATATTCTGGACTGGATCTCTGAAGACACCATCTCCAGATTTTCTTTTTCTTTTTTTGATAATTCATTGACAAAGAAATGAAATGCCATAGGAAGATCCGGGTTATACCGGACTGCCGACATCATAACCACCCCCATATGGGGGATATAATCAGCTGTCCCTGTCATTGCAATATGAAATACATTTCCCGGAATATCCTGATGACCGAGAATATGAACTTCTTTGACTGCATGTGTTAATACATTGTCCATAGCATCCTCTTTTCACAGAAACAGACCCTAATTCTCATTTTTATATCATCATATCACACTTCTACCGGTTCAGTCTCTATAGAGAACAAAGAAATGCAAGAATTTCCGGCACCTCCTTATTACGGTGCAGCATATCAATCCGTTTCGGATGATTATATTCTCTTTCTGGAATACAACAATCCTTCCGAAGGTATAGAATAACCGGAATATAATTTTCTCCTATAAAAATAGAATCTCTGTTTCTCTCAATAAAGAATCACTGCTGTTTCCACTGAAACGGCAGTGATTGCGGAAGAACTATTTTGAAAAATCAGGATCCTCAGAAATATGTCTTTTCCCTGCCAGTGTCATAGCCTGATCAGCCGTAACAGCATAGACAGGAGAAGAAAAATCATAAGAAGCCTGATAAAAATTCGTCTGTGCCCCCAAAATGCCGGACAGCGTATCAAAAATCAGATCATTGGTAAATACCCTGTGCTCATGACTCTTCAGCGTTTCCATCAGCCCCGGGTGGGATAACTGGTAATCGGGAGACAGATACACAAAGAACGGAATATGAACCATGTCAAAGAAAAACGGCGATGCTGTATGATAATGCTTCATATTTTCGCCATGATCAGAAAAATAAGTCATTGACTGTAAATTCATATTCTCTCTGGCATAGTTGAAAATATCCTTCAATACCTGGTCAGTGTAGGCAATTGTCAGATCATAATCATAATAAGGATCCTCTGAAGAAATGCCCAGCCTGTCTCTTTCTGCAAGAGGAACACGGGAAAGATACGTATAATGACTGCCTGCAATATTAATAAAAATGACTCTTTTTTTCGAAGGGGGTAGTTTTTTTATTACCTCCAGCGCATACCCGTCGGGATTCTGCTCCCAATAAGAATGGTCAGAACGTTCTGCGATCATCGTCACAGCGGCTGTAGAAAGAGAACTCCTGTTTTTAAAGGAGATCCAGTCCGTTTCATACCCCGCTGCCCGGACGGCATCCACCAGACTGACCACATGTTCCAGCGACATGTCCCCGTACTGGTTGGCGCTGGTGAGGGCATAGCTCAGTGACATCAATGTATTGGGGAAACTGGAATAAGCCTTATATCCCATGGCAAAATCAGGAGTGCCGGCCATGGAAGAAAGCCAGGGCGTTGTCTGATAAGGATAATCTCCCGTGAAAGCCTTCATATGGTCACGGTCTGCGCTTTCCCCGATCACCACAATATGAGTTCCCTCTCCGCCGTTATCCGGAATCAGAAGATGCATATTTTTCACATTTCTGTCCAGATTTTGATCCAGCTGCTGCAGCATTTGAAACTCACTGCCCCGGCTGTTGAGTGATTTATAGACGCTGTAGGGAAAAACATGAAGCATCATGCGGATAAAACCGCCCGTAAAGAGGATAGAAAGGAAAACCAGCAGAATCCG
>ENA-OQIQ01001165-OQIQ01001165.1-human-gut-metagenome-genome-assembly--contig:-NODE-1165-length-10347-cov-3.085297_pt1 | contig 10347 bp, 11 predicted proteins | sample MGYA00242584_ERZ504749 | MGnify/ENA primary metagenome ERZ504749 (study PRJEB26092, sample SAMD00036436) | human gut metagenome | host: Homo sapiens | study: EMG produced TPA metagenomics assembly of...
CCCGCTGGAATAACACCAATCAGTGTTTCCCCCATAACCCGCCCCGTTAAAAAAAGAACCGCTGTCAAGATCCCCCGCCATGCCTGAGGCACCATGAGAAGAAAAACTGTTTTTTCATGACTGATGCCCAACGCGCGGGCTCCCTGATAGTATTTCCATGGAACGGAGAGGACCGCAGAACGGCAGCCCAGGCAAAGTGTGGGCATGACCATCATCGTCAGCGTCAAAGATGCTGTGAGGATGCTGCTTCCCGTGCCTCCTATCCAATGATGTATAAAAGGAACCACTGATGTGACTCCCATCACCCCCAGCACAACAGCCGGAATCCCCGCCATGAATCTTGTTATAAACAACATGTACTTCTCCTGGCCCGGGCGGCTGAAATATATCATATAAACCGCAGTCAGCACTGCAGGCGGTACTGAGAGAAAAAGAGTGCTTACCGAAATCCAGAATGTGCCTGTTATAAATGGGAACAGCCCAAATGACGGAGGTATATCCGATGGGGCCCATCTCATGCCAAATAATTCTGCAGACCCCCATGTAAAAAGCTGCGGTATCCCTCTGAGAAGTATGAAAACCGCCGCCGAGACTGCAGCCATAAGTGACAAAACACCGGCTGCCGTCATGATATAATCCAGGATCCGGTCTTTTATCAGTTGTTTTCTTTCGTACCCGGCCATGTTGTCATTCTCCCTGTATAAATACTTTTCAGTTCTTCCTCAGATATGTTTTCTATAGGATTTTGGGGATTCACCACCACTGCCACCGCCTGTTTGGCCATCAGCCAGGACCTGGCTCCCTCTTTTTCTTCTTCTGCGGTGAGAGGCCGTGACAAAAGCCCTATGGAAATCGTTCCGGAAAGTACCATATGGACTCCCATCAGAGAATCTCCATCCTGGAGACTCACACGGACCCGGGGCTGATAGGCTTCATAAGATGCAATCATAAGCTGCATAACAGGGCGGAGAGAAGACGATCCTCCCACTGATATATTTCCAGACACGCTGCGCGGACGATAAGCGGACTTGCTCTCCCAGGCAGGACTGAACCCTTCTTTGATCAAAATACCGGCTCCATCCCTGCTCTTAATAAATTCCATAAAATCAAGAACAGCCTCCTGTTTTTCATTGCCCCGGAAGATCAGATACACCTGACGTGTCAGGGGGTAGACTTCGGCCCCTGTCAGATCAGACGGAGGTCTGACTCCATTGACGGAAAGTATTTTCACTTTTGAAGTTACAGATCCCATAGAAACATATCCGATGGCATCACGGTCACGGGACACACGCATGAGAACCTGATCTGTACTGTTCATCACCAAAGCAGAATTCACTGTCCTGTCACGCTCTCCGCCCGCCAGGGGTTCATTCAAGCCGGTCATGGCATCAAAAGAATATTTTGTGCCTGACCCGCTTTCCCGGTCAATGACAGTAATCGTCCGCAGCTCCTCTATATAAGATTTTCCCATGCACCCTGCAGTGATCCCTGCCAATATCAGCACCGCTGCGCACTGCACCCATTTCTTCATAATTCTCCCCCGCCCTGCTGTCTCTTCCTATCATAAAAATACTCTGTAAAGTAATTCCACATTTCTTTGTCAAAGACATGTAAAATATGACATTTGTCCTTTTGATATAAACAATTGTAAAGAAAAAGAATGATCTGTGCAATGGTCTGTCGGAAAAACCTGTATATTTTCCCGCTGCAGTGCTGTCCGGTCATAATCAGGTATATATAAAACAGCCTCTCCCGCCATGATATACCCCGCTCATGGTAGGAGAGGCTGACTGATTATAACCAACCTTATTTCAAAAGAATATAGACTTCGAAAACATGATTTTCATAAGTTACCTTCATCATGCCGCCTCTTTCTTCGGCAAAATTTCTAACCGAATCAAGACCTATGCCGAATTGTCCATTTTTCCTTTTAGAAGAAATAAAATGGCCTTCTGTTTCCAGAATTTCGCCGCTGTAGCTGTTCCGTACGACAAACATCACCATAGTGTCATGAATCACTTCTCCCTGAACAGAAATAAAGCGCTCTCCCTCTGTCTGGCGCCGGCAGGCCTCCAATGCATTTTCCAGAAGATTTCCCATAACGCTGACAAGATCATTCTCTGAAACAGGAAGATTTTCAGGAAAATCCACTTTGATCTTTAATTTAATTCCTTCCTGCCCTGCTTGGGAAAAGTAGTGCTGCAGCAGAGCATTGACCGCAAAGTTGTCACACAGCATGAAGCGCTGCGCCATGTCCGGCATGGATGCATAATCTTTCATATAATCACGAAACCGTTTGCCATCATGATTCTGTGCCAGATTTTTCAGTACCAACAGGTGCTGTCTCATATCATGACGCATTTTCCGTGTTTTTTCAATGGTTTCCTGCATGCGCTCATATTCTTTTTTCTGTCTGTGCAGATTTTCCGAGGCCGAGTACAAATCATTCTGTGCGCAGGCCCTGAGCAGTCTTTCTCTCAGTATCATGAGAAACAGCATACAGGAAAAAAGAGCTCCTATGGTCCATACCACATGAATTAAAAGAATTTCTGTAAAAGTACAAACCCTGTAGGTTGCCAATTCATCCCATACCAGAATACTGCAGAAAAGAAAAAAGAAAACAGCCGGCACATACCATAATTTAGCCCAATATTCAGAATGTTCTTCGATAAAAAAGACCGGAATCAAATATTTATCCTGCATGTATATAATAATGGGGACTGTCACTAAATATAAAACTGACGGAAGAAGAACCGGATCCGAACCGCCTGCCAGCATATTCCAGTAGCCAAAACGAAATGCTATCCACAGCCATATCTCCATTTCCCAGATATAGCATTCTATAAAAAACAAATGAAACAAAAGTTTGGAAAGAAGAATGCGGCGGGATGCCCAAAGCACTGCAAATCCGAACATCACGGTAAAAAAGACTCTGAAATCTGTCCATCTGGCATGCCAGAATGTGGGAGAATTCATAAAGAAACTCCCCATAACCCAGAGAAGAACTATCCCTCCCGCCATAATCATCCAGACCTTTCGGTCCAGTTTTCCATCCCGGAGATACAGGGGTCGGAGAAGAATATATATAAAAACGGCAAACTGCATTAATTCCAGCCGCAGCCCATAAAGTTCAGTCATCCATGATCAGTCCCGGCCATTTTTTTAAACACGTAGTCTGCATATGCCTGCCGTATTGCCCTGTGATCAGCTTTTTTAATAGGCACATACTCGCCGTTTTCCATAAGAAATCCCAATTTTTCAACGCCCTTAATACGGTCCATGTTCACCATGCAGTTTCTGTTGCAATAGAGAAATCTTGGATCCTTCAGCATAGTTTCCAGTTCATCAAAATACATTTTACTCCGAATAATATCACTGTCTGTATGAATCTGCACATAGTGATTATGATAATCCGCGTACAGGATTTCCCGGCACATAACCCGCACATGCATGCGGCTCGATTTAAGTTCAATGTAGGAGGCATCAATATTCAAGCTCTTTACACACCGTTCCATAGTTTCAGCAAACTGGTCATATGTATAGGGCTTGATGAAGTAATCAAAGGCCTGCACCCGGTAACTGCGGACAGCAAAATCATCACTGACGGTTAAAAAGATCAGACGGCATTCCTGATTGTGGTGCCGGATACACTGGGCTGTTTCAAATCCATTAATACCTTCCATGCATATATCAAGAAGGGCAATATCAAATCCGAAATCCTTCCGCCGCAGAAACTCGCTTCCTGAAGAAAAAACGGCCAGCTCATACTTCATCTGATGCTCTTTAAAAAATCGTTCAATACACTCGCAGACATACTTCTGCTCAGATGTCGTATCATCAACTACAGCAATACGCATAAGCTTCTCCTTTCAAAATTCATCCCGTTATGAACATTCCATAAAACTAAATAATTTTCTTTTCTTGTATATTTATTTTAATACAAAACAGGCTCTTGCAACCAGTTGAATACAGCGTCGTTTCAGTATCAACTGTACCATTTTAGTATGGATTCCATATATAATTCATTTCGGAAGACCTTGGAGATCTGACTGATTTTTCGCCAGTGAAGAAAGTATTCCCGCCTTCAATTCTATGATGTAAATCTTTTTTCTCTTTACAGTAATTATATCATATTTTAAAAAAATATAACTAAAAAATCAGCGGATATCCGCCACTCTCATGCACTCTTCCTCTGTCAATATATGAAGTGCCACAGGAAGTGATCTAAGAACAGACAGTACTTCATCTCTTGTATCTGGAACGGCACGGATTTTCACCAGTGCTTTCCTGGGATCTATAGTTGTTAAGACTCCCAGATATTCATAGCCTTCCAAAATTCTGTTGACATAATTCACATCACCAGGAAGCAGTTCTACATAGATATCACTTGACATGACTGTTTTTCCTCCTCAGAATCGTATCTTCAGGCAGTTCTTCTTCACACCGCAATGCCACGTGCTGCAGCGGATGAGGCGCTGCCGTTATAAAGAGTCCTTCCTGATCCTTCATTTCCTGAATAAACAGGGAACAAACGGTCCCGTCAGGACAGAGACACTCCAGTGTCTCTCCTACAGCGAAACGGTTTCTCTGCTCTACCCACAGATAATGTCTGTTCCTGTCATAAGAAAGCACTCTTGCCACAAAATCATAGGTCTGGACAGGTTGTGAACGGCTATATTCCTGCCCTTCCCCGCCGGGGCATCCGAATGCAAATCCAGTTGTATAAGGTCTATGAGATACAGATTCCAATTCCGCTCTCCACTCAGGACGGATATGAAAACAGCTGCCTTCTGCATAAAAGGCATCCAATGCTCTTCGGTATACAGAGACAACAGCTGCCGCATAATACACACTTTTCATGCGTCCCTCAATCTTCAGGCTGGAAACGCCGGCATGCTGCAGTTCCGGAAGATAGTCAAGGAGGCATAAATCTTTACTGTTAAATAAATAGGTTCCGTTTTCGTCTTCGGCAATCGGCCAGTACTGTCCCGGACGGCTTTCTTCCATAACGGTATAGCGGAAACGGCATGCCTGTATGCATTCTCCCCGGTTGGAATCCCTCTGTCCTTCTGTAAAATAATTTGACAGAAGGCACCGGCCCGACCAGGATATGCACATGGCTCCGTGGATAAACACTTCCGTTTCCATCTCCGCTTTGTCATGGATTTCCTGAATCTCATCCAGAGACAGCTCACGGGCCAGCACCACACGGGATGCGCCCATATTCTTCCATGCCCTGGCAGTGCGCCAATTGGAGGTGCTGGCCTGCGTACTGACATGGATATTCAGATCCGGACACCACTCACGCACCGCTGAAAAAATCCCCAAGTCTGATATGATGACTGCATCTGCTCCTATATCCCTGATATACTTGATATAAGGCTCAAGTCTTTCCAGATCGCTGTTACGGGGTATAATATTCACAGTTATATAAACTTTTTTCCCCTGGCTGTGTGTAAACTCCACAGCTTCCCGCAGTTCTCCGTCAGAAAAGTTTCCGCCAAACGCACGCAGCCCAAAAGACTGGCCTGCCAAATAAACGGCATCAGCCCCGTAACGAAGCGCCATTCTTAATTTTTCCATATTCCCGGCCGGTGCCAAAAGTTCCATTTTTCTCATTCTGTTTTTTTCCTCCAGGCAATCATCATTCCATCTCCATCCGGATATATGTCTGTTTCATAATTTTCCTTCATGTATGCCACATAAGCACGCATACGTACTGCAATAGTGCGGAATCTACGCGGAACCTGCAGGGTTCCCTCGACCCACCCCCGGAAAAGCACGTTGTCGGCAGCTGTTACCGCTCTTGCGGACAGCAGCGGTTCAACTGCTTTCATGTGGCGCAGATACTGACCTTTAGGCCCGTCCAGATAAAGGAAATCATAAGGTCCCTGCATCTGCGGAATGGTATGGGCCGCGTCTCCCGCAATGCAGCGTATACGGTCCTGGCATCCTGCTTCTTTTATATATTCCCGGGCTTTTTCAGCTCTGTCCTGATCCAGTTCCAGCGTATCTATGCAGGCCCAGGGACACCATTCAGCCATAAGAAGTGCCGAATATCCCCATGCCGTACCTATTTCTAAAATTTTATTAGGTTTTGCCTGTTCCAGTGCTTTCTTTAGGATTTGTCTTTCTGTCTTCCGTATAATAGGAATGTGCTCCATGAGCGCTTTTTCTTCCAGTTCCTCAAGAATGCTATGATTGTGTCTGTCCGTATATTTCATGAATATGTGCCTGATGCTCCCCATAAGTTCTGGAAAAAATATGATGCCCGTTTTTATCGGCTACGTAATATAGATAAGGTCCCGGTTCCGCTTTCAGCACTGCTAAAAGGGAATCTTTCCCCGGGCTGGCAATCGGACCGGGAGGAAGCCCCTTCCTAAGATATGTGTTATAAGGAGACGGAATCTGCATATCTGCCCGGGACAGCTCTTCTTTTGGCTCTCCCAGCACATATTGGACCGTTGCATCAATCTGCAGCGGCATTCCCTCCTGAAGTCTTCTCAATATGACGGCGGCAATAGGTACTCTGTCCTCCGGCCATTTTGCCTCTTTCTCCACCATAGAGGCCAGTGTAACCAGTTCATGAATGGACAAACCCTTAGCCTGTGCTTTTTCACGGATATCCTGCGTCAATATGTCATCCATCCGGCGGTACATCAGATCACAGATCTGCCGTGCCGTATAATCCACAGGAATATCATAGGTATCAGGAAATAAAAAGCCTTCTCCTTTGACTGATGCTGCCTCCGGACCGTACATATAAGGCATAGGGGCATAAGAGGCTGCTGTTGCCAAAAATGTTTTTCCTGCGGGAAGTCCCGCTTTTGTCAGTATAGAAGCAATCTGCGCAGCGTCTGATCCTTCGGGAATCATAACTGTGCGGAAATCATTTTGTCCTTTTTCTAATGCAGTCAATGCTTCTTTTACAGTCATTCCTTCGGGAAGCCTGTAATGTCCGCTTTTGAGAGAACGTCCGTCCCCCGTTAACGTCAGTGCCGCCCGGAATACAGCTGGACTTGTAATGACCTTTTTCTGAAGAAGAAGATCTGCAATTTCACTGCCGGTCATTTCCTTTTTTATTTCCAAACGGACTGTGCCGTAACCTTCAGAATGCTGCAGCGCATAGGCATACCATGCTCCGCCGGCCAAAAATGCTGCTCCGGCAATGACCGCCGTACCGGTCATTGCCGCTTTTTTTTCTTTACGGTTTAAACATCTCCACACTCCTCGGATATGTCCTGTGATTTTTTCAGCACGGTCTTGGATCATCTTCCATATTTCCTTCACAAATACACCTCTTGATTGCAATGATCATTGAATTATTATACCATAGTCAAATAGACGGTTATAAAAGGAGTCTGATCATATGATTTTGCATATTGGATTAAAAGGTACCTGCACACAGATCATAGAAGATGCTCATACGGCAGCTTCTATAGGAAGCGGATCGCTTCCTGTCTGCGCCACACCGGTTATCTGTGCATTAATGGAGCATGCCGCAGTCAATTCGGTCTCCCGCTGCTTCCCTGCAGGCACTACCTCCGTAGGTGTTTTTCTCTCTGTCAGTCACAGAGCCCCTACACTGACCGGACATTCGGTAACGGCCTGTGCAGAACTGATACGCACAGAAGGCCGGAAGCTGACTTTTCATATACAGGTTTCTGATGAAGGAGGCCTCGTCGCCGAAGCCGATCATGTGCGCGTCATGGTGGAATCATCGTCTTTTCTTGAAAAGGCTGCAGAACGTTACCATTCATAATAGATTTTATTTGATAAAATAAAAATTCCGTTTTAGCTGATTATTCGCTAAAACGGAATTTTTATTGCGTTTTGATTCCGCTCTGCGCAGAAGGACAGGAATGCCCCTATTCTTCATCCTCATCGGGAAGATCCGCATTGGTATAGACTTCCTGCACATCATCCAGTTCTTCCAATTCATCGATCAGATTCTGCATCGTAGAAGCGGCATCCCCCGCAAGCGCTACTGTTGTGTCAGGAATCATGGATATTTCAGACGCTGTAGTTGAAATACCGTTTTTCTCTAATGCTTCCTGGACCGTAAAAAAATCTCCCGGAGCGGTAATAATTTCAAAAACATCCTCGTCAGCCTTGACATCTTCTGCCCCTGAATCAAGGGCCAGCATCATAATCGCATCCTCATCGACCGTCTCACGGTCCACCACGAGAATACCTTTTTTCTTAAACATCCAGCCCACGCATCCGGATTCGCCCAGACTGCCTCCATGGTGGGAAAATGCATGACGGACAGCGGCTGCCGCTCTGTTGCGGTTATCCGTGTTGCATTCGGCAATCACCGCTGCCCCGCCAGGCCCATATCCTTCATAGGTGACTTCATCAAAACCGGCTCCCCCTGCCGCTCCGACACCTTTCTGAACTGCTCTTTGTATATTATCCTTGGGAATATTATTTTCTTTGGCTTTCTGCAGAGCCAGTTTCAGACGCATATTCCCTATAGGATCTCCGCCGCCCATACGGGCCGCGATCGTAATTTCCTTCGAAATTTTGGTTGTGATTTTAGCGCGCAGGGCATCATTTTTCCCCTTCTTGCGCTTAATGTTTGCCCATTTTGAATGTCCGGACATAATTAACCTCTCCTTCTCATTTCTCCCACCAGGCCTCACCGAGCAGACGGTCCATAATAATCGCGGCTGCACTTCTGACACACAGGTGGTTATAGGATCCCCGCCCATAAACGGGTTCCAGGATATAATCAAACTGCTTCATCATTTCCCTGGTCATTCCATAACCGGTTCCGAATAGGATCAGCACCGGCTGCGTTTCCTCCATGATCTGCCATCTCATAAACGGATAGGAAACAGTATTGGGATATACACGGGCATCGGTTGTGACAATAAGCGGTTTTTCTCCGCAGTCTCCAGTAATGCGGCTGACAGCCTCATCTAAATCAGAAACCAGCGCCGTTTCCTCAAAAGCCTCCCGGCGGTTCGGATTGTATGTACTTCCCAATCCGGTTTTCCAGTGATTCATAATCAGCGCCGCCATGTCTCTCTGACTTTTTACCGGGTGAATAATAAAATAGGTCCGCACATCATATGTACGTGCCGTACGGGCTATATCATGAAGATCATAATTGGTCAGGGCTGTCGTAATGACTTCCATGTGCTTGTTGTAGATCGGATAGTGAATGAGTCCAATATAAACAGGTGCCATATCACACCTCTTTCCGGATTTCTTCCATTAATTTCTTGTCTGAATCAGAAAGTTCCAGCTTTTCGAACAGATCGGGACGGCGCTGCCATGTAATCCGGAGCGCTTCTTTTCTTCTCCATCTGGCAATATTTTCGTGATGTCCGGAAAGAAGTATCTGGGGAACTTCCATCCCCCGGTAGTCCGCCGGTTTCGTATACTGGGGATATTCGAGAAGAGGCTCATAAAATGAATCAGAAACAGCACTTCCCGCATCTCCCAAAACCCCCGGCACCATACGGGCCACGGCATCGGCAACAATCATGGCCGCCAGTTCTCCGCCTGTCACCACATAATCCCCCAAGGAAATACTTTCATCCGCCAGTCCCTCTTCCACTCTGTAGTCAACCCCTTCATAGTGGCCGCAAAGCAGAACCAAATGATCATAGTTCTTATATAGGTCCTTGGCTTTATTTTGACTGAAGGTCGTTCCCGAAGGCGACATCAGGATGACCCGGCTCCGGGAATTTTTTTCAGGAAGCACAGATTCCACGGCCTCAAAAAGAGGGCCGCATTTCATAAGCATGCCGGCACCTCCGCCGTAAATGGAGTCATCCACTTGATGGTGTTTGTCATGGGTGAAGTCTCTCGGATTTGTTACATCCATGTCAATCAATCCCGCTTCCAGCGCTCTTTTAATCATACTTTGACTAAAAAAAGCTCTTATGAATTCAGGAAAGAGCGATAAAATATCAATCCTCATGATTTCCTTCCCACTCAGGCATCTGTACAATCATTTTCTGTTCTTCCAGGCAAATATCAAGAACACATGATGGGATGGCCGGCAGACAGATATCTTTTCCGTCCGGCACACGGACTACGTAGACGTCATTAGCTCCTGTCTGAAGAATCTCTCTGACAGCACCGACATAGTTACCATTCTGCTCATATACCGAAAGTCCTATAATCTGAAAATAGTAATAGGAACCTGATTTTCTGGGCGGCAGTTCTCCAAAGGGAACTGAAACCATGCCGCCTACCAAATGCTCTGCCCCCTCTCTTGTATCCACTCCTGACAAATGGAAGATATAAATATTTTTATGGGGTCTTGCACTAACCAGTTTATAAATCTGCCCGTCAATAAATATCCGGTCAAGTTTTTGAAAAATCTCTGGG
>ENA-OQIQ01001169-OQIQ01001169.1-human-gut-metagenome-genome-assembly--contig:-NODE-1169-length-10295-cov-3.164024_pt1 | contig 10295 bp, 10 predicted proteins | sample MGYA00242584_ERZ504749 | MGnify/ENA primary metagenome ERZ504749 (study PRJEB26092, sample SAMD00036436) | human gut metagenome | host: Homo sapiens | study: EMG produced TPA metagenomics assembly of...
GTGGGACTTGCTTTGAAATTTTCTGAGAGTTTTCTCTCGGTGCAGTACCGGATGCAAAGAAAAGACGGAACATACTGCGGCGGTCCGATGGTGACGCTGACCAGAGCATTTCCGGGGGAGCGGCTGGCGAAGATGCTGGCTGTGTTTTTTGCCGGAAGCACCGTGCTGGGATCTCTCGGAATGGGCAATATGACGCAGGCAAACTCGGTTGCGCTGGCGATGCAGGATACGTTTGGCGTGGCAAGAGAAAAAAGCGCGTTGGTGCTGACGATTCTTCTTCTGCTCGTGGTGACAGGCGGACTGCGTTCCATTGCAAAAGCGGCGGAGGTGCTGGTACCGGGAATGGCACTCTTTTATCTGGGCGGGGCAGGAATGGTAATCGGTCTGCACGCCGGAGAGCTTCCGCGGACACTGCTTGCGATAGTACGGGACGCGTTTTCTTTCCGGGCGGTATCGGGAGGAGCGGTGGGTGCGGGAATTTCCTTGCTGCCGCCGGCCTTGCGGTATGGAATTTCCCGCGGTGTGTTTTCGAATGAAGCAGGGCTTGGAGCAGGAGGAATCAGTGCTGCGGCGGCACAGACCGACGATCCCGTGCGGCAGGGGTACATCAGCATGACAGGTGTGTTCGTTGATACCATGGTGATCTGTCTTGTGACCGGCCTTGCCGTTGGAGTGACCGGGGCGGCAGAGGGGATACTGGAGGCGGAAAAAGCGGATGGAGCGGCGATGGTAATTCAGGCCTTTGAAAGTGTGTTCGGACCGGCGGGAGGCTATGTTGTCGCGGTCGGGATTCTGCTGTTCGCATTTGCAACGATGGCCGGCTGGGCATACCAGGGGGAGCAGGCGTTTCTCTGGCTGGTGAAAAAGGATAGCTTCGGAATGGTTTACCGTGTTTTCTTCTGCTTTGCAGCGTTTGCCGGGTGCGTCTGCATGGCGGAAACGGTCTGGAATTTTGCGGAGCTTGCCAATGCCTGCATGGCGGTGCCGAATCTGCTCTGTGTGCTGCGGCTCTGGAAGGAAGTAAAAGAGGAGGCATTCCGGTTTGAAAGCAGGATAAAAAAAGCAGAACAAAAGAAAGATAGAAATACATGAGAAACCGTATTTCCGGTCCTCAGGCAGATTTCGATGCGAGCTGATCGAGAGAGCCGAAAGAATATCCCATTTCTTCCCATTTCGTCAGCAGCTCATCGAGAATCTCCGCGTTGGTGGATGAGGTATTATGAAGCAGGACGATGGCACCGGGATGAATGCGTCCGGTCAACTTTTTGAAAGCCTCCTCGTGGGTCGGCTGCTGATCCTGGTACCAGTCTACATAGGCGAGACTCCAGAAAAACGTCTGGTATCCGAGGTCCTTTGCCATCTGCAGGTTCTGTGTGCTGTATTTTCCCTGCGGCGGCCGGTAAAATTTCACCATTTCCTGGCCGGTGGTTTCCTGATAAAGTGTGGAGACTCGGTTCAGTTCTTCTGAGAAGGCTTCCTGCGTGGAGATTTTGGACATATCCGGGTGCGACCAGGTGTGGTTTCCGACGATATGGCCTTCTGCCGCCATGCGTTTGACAAGATCCGGCTGGTCGGAGAGAAAATTGCCGACAACAAAGAAAGCCGCGGGTGCCTGATGCTTCTGGAGTGCGTCAAGGATCGCCGGGGTGTTGCCGTTTTCATAGCCGCAGTCAAACGTCAGATAGATGATGTTTTCTTCCGGTGAAGCGGCAAACCAGGCGTTGTAGGCGGCAAGCTCTTCGGATGTAGCATTGCCGACGGGAGTCTTCCCTTTTTCCGGGAAGGAGAGCCCCCAGTTTTCGGCAGCAGAGGAGAGGACGGGCATCGAAACGGAAGAAACAGGTGTCTCCGGCGCAGCAGAGAGAAAAACTGGGGCTGCCTTTCGGAGCGCACGGCAGGTAAAGTGGGACAGAACAGAGCCAAAAAGGAAAGCGGAGCAGAAAAAAGCGGCGGCGATACCGGCTTTTTTCAGAATCCGGCGGGAAAGGGGTGAAAGAGAACGCATAAAATCCCCCTCCAGGACTTTTTGAGACAATATATGTATGGATGAAAGAAAACATGCGGCACACATCTGTTTGACTTTACCTGCAATCTATGTCACAATGGAGGTAGAGTGGATGGAAAGGGCAGAGAAAAACAAGATGACAAAATATGAGGTTTTAAAAAAGTACTTCGGTTACGATTCCTTCCGGGAGGGGCAGGAGATGCTGGTGGATGCGCTTCTGAACGGACAGGACGTGCTCGGCATCATGCCGACCGGAGCAGGAAAATCGCTGTGTTATCAGATTCCGGCGCTTCTGCTGCCAGGAATTACCCTGGTGGTATCACCGTTGATTTCTCTGATGAAGGATCAGGTATCGACCCTGAACCAGGCGGGGATTCACGCTGCGTTTCTGAACAGCTCCTTAAGTGCGGCGCAGTACCGGAAGGCACTCGGCTTTGCCATGGAGGGCCGGTACAAGATTATTTATGTCGCCCCGGAACGCCTTCTGACACCGGAATTTTTGTGCGCGGTGCAGTCGATGGAAATTTCGATGCTTAGTGTTGATGAGGCACACTGTATTTCCCAGTGGGGTCAGGATTTCCGCCCAAGCTACCTGAAAATCACAGAGTTTGTCGAGCAGCTTCCCGCACGGCCGGTGATCGGTGCCTTTACGGCAACGGCAACAAAAGAGGTACGGGATGATATCGAAGCACTGCTGTCTTTGCGTGATCCGGTACGTCTGGTCACAGGCTTTGACCGGAAAAATCTGAAATTTACGGTACAGCAGCCGAAAGATAAATTCGCAGCCGTGGAATCATTCCTTGCAGAGCACGAGGCGGACTGCGGAATTATTTACTGTCTGACCAGAAAAAATGTGGAGGAGGTCTGTGAGAAACTCGAGCAGAAAGGATATTCTGTCACAAGATACCATGCGGGTCTCTCTGACCTGGAACGGAAGGAAAACCAGGAAGATTTTATTTATGACCGGAAGCAGATCATGGTAGCGACAAACGCTTTTGGTATGGGAATCGATAAATCGAATGTGCGGTACGTCATCCATTATAATATGCCGAAAAATATGGAAAGCTATTACCAGGAGACCGGCCGTGCGGGACGGGATGGCCTTCCGGCGGAATGCATTCTGCTGTACGCGGGACAGGATGTGATCACAAACCAGTTTTTTATCGAAAACATGGCGCAGGAGAGTGAGGATCCCGAGACGACAGCGCTGATCCGTCAGCGGGAGGAGGAACGGCTGAAGAAAATGACGTTTTACTGTTTCACCCATGAGTGCCTCAGAGATTATATCCTGCGGTATTTCGGGGAATACGGTTCCAATTACTGTGGAAACTGTTCCAACTGCCTCTCGGAATTTGAAACGGTGGATGTGACAGCGGCGGCAAAGGCAATCCTTGGCTGTGTGCGGGAATGCCGTCAGCGCTACGGCACGACGGTGATTCTCGATACCCTGCACGGTGCGAATACCGCGAAAATCCGCCAGTACCGCATGGATGAAAACTCCCATTACGGGGAACTGGCAAAAGAGCCGGTCTACCGGCTGCGGCAGATCTTAAATGAACTGCAGGTCCGGGAATATCTCTATGTAACGGCCGACACATACAGCATTGTGCGCCTGTTGCCAAAAGCGGCGGAGCTGCTGGATGAGGACGGCACGATGCTGATGAAGATGGCAAAAGAAGAAAAACGGATTCCGAAAGCCGCAAAAGAGAAGACAAAGACAAAAACCTCGGCAGCGGCAAAGGAGCTTTCCAACGAGGAGGCCGTGGTATTCGAAAAACTGCGGGCACTCCGGATGGAGCTTGCAAAGGAGCATAAAGTGCCTCCGTATATTATCTTCTCGGATAAAACACTGATCCAGATGGCGATGGAGAAACCGTCCAACAAAGAGGAAATGCTGGCGGTCTCTGGTGTCGGCGAGAGCAAATTTGAAAAGTACGGGGAACCGTTTCTTGCATGTCTTGCAGAAAGATAAAACAAGTCGTGTAAAAAAAACGGGAAAACAACAGGAAAGGAAGAATACGCTTATGAAAAAAGAAAACGCAGTTATTTTTGGAGTGACCGGTGTTGTAGTTGCCGCCGTGCTGATTGGAGGCGGAATCTATATGAAAACGGAACGGGACCGAAATCTGAATGCAGATACAGCAAGTACTGCAGCGGACAGCAATAGGGCAGAAGAAGTACAGAAAGCCGTATTTCTTGCAGAAGATTCCGGGTTATGGTACCTGGGAGATCTGGAACACGGAAACATCTATGTGACACATACACCGTCCGACACACTTTACGATGAAAATGGAAATGCTATTGATCCGTCCGAGATCAAAAAAGGAGATTTTCTTCAAGTGGAGGGCGACGGTATTATGCTGAACTCCTATCCGGGACAATATCCGGGTATCAGCCGTATTATGAGAATCAGCGGCGGTACGGAGGCGGATGCAGAAAAATTCGATGAGGAACTTTCCCAGATTCTGCCGGAAAAGGATCCATCGGAAATTCCGTTTCTGAATCTGTGCTACACACAGCCAAATGCCCAGGTGACAGCTATGGCAACACAGGGAGGTTATACCTGGTCTTATGTTGATGAGGACGGCAATGGTCAGAACGTCGTTGCGGACAGTGCGTTCATTCTGGAATGGACGGAACTGAGTGATCTGCATACAGCAAATGACGAAGGAAAAACCGATCTGGAGCTTGTCTTCTCGGAGGAGCCGGATTCTGTCACAGCAGAAAGATGGCCGGCCGAAGACCGGGGGCAGAACTTTGGCAATGGTTACCCGGAGGGAGAAAGCGTTTCTGTGGAGCATGCGGAGAGCTGGAGCATTCCGGGAGCCGAGGCCGGCTACATCTACGAAGTGGACGCGGTATTCGAAAATGGAACCGTGTCATACGGATTTGAAGTGAAAAAGTAAAAAAAGACTTTCTTTTTCCGTGACATTATGCTATTTTTACTGTGAAAACAGAAAAATGCAATGTGCCATACGGCATAAGCAGCTGACTTTTCAAAAATCAGAATCCGTTTGACCGGAGGATGCGAGGAGGAATTTGTATGAAGTTAATTGTTGCTGTATTACGGAAAGAGGACGAGGCAGACACCATTGCCGAGTTGAACAAAAAAGGCTTTTTTGTGACGGAGCTTGCCACGACCGGCGGTTTCCTGAAGGAGAAGAACACAACACTGCTGATCGGAACCGATGATCATAAGCTCGACGCTGTGCTTGCGATCTTAAAACAGGAAGCAGGGCTTCGGAAAACAGTTACCTATGCGGCCACCCCGATGGAAAGCGGAAACTTCTGCCCGGGCGGAAATTACTCTGTTCCGATTGATACCCAGACAGGAGGCTGTACTGTGTTTGTGCTGAACATGGAACAGCTGGAAAAATTCTAAGACTCTAAAAATTTTTAAATTCCGGCATATGATCCCGGTAGTGGAGCGGCAGATGCGTACGCTGACAGTCGGGATTGGAACGCTCTTTGATGGCAATTGCGGTGAAAAATCCTTTCCAGAGTTCTTCGTAAGGGTCCGAAGTGGATTCCGTGAGGGAAAGGCGTTCTATTTCATCCGGAGAAAGACGGGTCAGATAAAAGGGCCGGTCAGCGGGATGCACGACGGCAAGCTGCCGGTTATCATCGAGAATCATCCAGTTTTCTGAGGGGAGCCGGTCAGAAAAATGGGGAGCGACCAGGGTCAGCACATTGGATTTCGGGGAAATATGCGAGACCAGGATCGGAAAACCGGAGGAAATATTTGCAAAACGGATAAATTCCCGGAACGAATGCGCTTCATTTGTGACCTGACGGGAAACTTCAAAAGCGTGGAATACCGCCGGTTCCTGCAGCATATGCAGGGTATCCTTTCCATAGGAAAAGCCGTAGAGCAGAAAACGATAAATGATGTCGGGAGCGTCGCTTCTCTCGGACATTGCACAGAGATAGACGAGCCGCCAGGCTGCTGCGCCGATCTTCTTTTGAATGGATCGCGTGACGCTGGCGGCTTTTTCTTTGTCCGGCTCAACATGGCAGTAATCGCAGAACAGCTCCAGATTGCCGACTGGTTCCGTCATCAGCCGTACATTGCGGTAGCCGAGACGGGAATTCCAGGCTTCATAGATGCAGGTCAGGATCGACGCAAGATCCGGACTGCAGGTGTAAACAGTCATAATAAAATCCTTTCTGAAATCAATTGATACAGACAACAGCCTTCTGCAAAAAAGCGCAGATACAGCAAAAAGGCTTTTCCGTGAGAAGAACGCCCGGGATTATATATGCCCAGGTACGGCAGCATCAAACAGAGAAAGCTGCTGATACTGTTCCGGATGGGAAACCTCCCAGTTGGAGGCGGCTTCCTCTCCCGTGAGCTGCCGGGTCAGAAACTGCTGTTCCAGCCGCATGTGATACATCATTTTTCCCTCGCAGGTGATAAAATATTTGGCGCGTTTCAGCACCACACCGATCTTTTTCAGGTGCTCAAAGGAAAGATGGGAGCTTCTGCGGCTCTTTACAATCCGCATGGCCGATTTCGGCCCGATGCCGGGAACGCGCAGAAGGTCGGCATACTCAGCCGTGTTGATCTCCACTGGAAACAGCTCCATATGGCGCAGTGCCCAGTCGCATTTCGGGTCGAGCTGTGCATGGAAGTTCGGGTGGGCTTCATCGAGCAGTTCATCCGCCTGAAAACCGTAGAAGCGGAGCAGCCAGTCTGCCTGATAAAGGCGGTGTTCCCGAAGAAGCGGCGGCTTGGTTTCACGTGAGGGCAGGGCGGAATCCTCGTTGACCGGAATGTAGGCGGAGTAAAAGACGCGCTTCAGGTCATACTGCTGGTAGAGAAGCTGTGAGGTGGAGAGAAGCTGGTAATCGTTTTCCTTTGTCGCACCGATGATCATCTGCGTGCTCTGGCCGGCAGGAACGAAGGGAGCAGAGCGTTCCTTTTCCGGCAGCGACCGCGCGGAGGAAGAAGAGATCCAGCCCAGATCGGCAGCGGAGGCGGAAATCTGTTTTCGTGTATCGAAAATGGAGTGGGAGAGATAGCGGTTTCCCGAGGAACGCTCTAAAAAAGCACTTTTCCCTGCGGTCAGCCGGTAATCTACAATACCGGACTGGATCTGGCGCATGGGTTTTAAAATCGCTTTCTGTGTCTTCTGCGGGGCCAGTTTCTGCAGCCCTTCTCCGGTCGGGAGTTCCAGATTGACGCTCATGCGGTCGGCGAGATAGCCGGTCTTTTCGATCAGCTCGGCGGGTGCGCCCGGGATAGCTTTGACGTGGATGTAACCGTTAAAGCGGTAACGATTACGTAAAAGATGCAGAGTACGGTACATGAGCTCCATCGTATGGGCAGGATTTTTGCAGACGGCGGAACTTAAAAAGAGTCCCTCAATATAGTTTCGGCGATAAAATTCTGTGACGAGTGTACAGACCTCCTCCGGTGTAAACGTGGCGCGCTGCCGGTCATTCCCGGCGCGGTTGACGCAGTATTTACAGTCGTAGATACAGTCGTTGCTCTGCAGAATTTTCAACAGAGAGATACAGCGTCCGTCGGAAGAAAAGCTGTGGCAGATACCGCAGGAGACCGAATTGCCGAGATGTCCCTGTTTTCCGGCACGGTTCACACCGCTGGAAGTGCACGCAACGTCGTATTTGGCCGCGTCAGCGAGAAGATTCAGCTTCTCGGAGAGAGAAAGTGTTTGTGATGATAACTGCATGGCAGAAAAATTCCTTTCTATGTCCAAATGAATACGAATAAAAGTAAAACAATAAGATAACAGGTATTTTATAAAAAGAACAACTGTTCGATAAAAGAAGTGTAACACAAATCGAACGAATGTTCAAGAGGAAAAATGAAAATAGTACAAGAAAATACTGGAAGAAAAGAAACAGAATTCGATCCGGAAAAACGTGAACAGGAAACAGCAGGGAAAATTTCTGTTAGAAAAAAGTTATACAAAAACAGCCGCACAGATCGGAAAAACAAATCTGTGCGGCTGTAAGCCAAATTTTATGGAATTGAAACGGAAGCAGAGCCGTTTACGCCAAAAGCGCCCCAATTGCCCCGAATACGCCGGAACTTGCAAGCAGCATGATGACGCTTGCAAGGAGAACACCGCCCATGATGGCGAGAACGCTGGTCTTAAAGTCCATATCGAGGATACTTGCGGCCAGTGTGCCGGTCCATGCGCCGGTTCCCGGGAGCGGGATGCCGACGAAGAGCAGCAGGGCGAGCGGAAGTCCGCGGCCGGCTTTTGCTTTCAGTTTTTCCCCGCCTTTTTCGCCTTTTTCCAGACACCAGGTGAAGAACTTTCCGATATACTTTTTATCACATCCCCAGACAAGAACCTTTCGAGCGAACAGGAAAATAACCGGAACCGGAAGCATATTTCCGATGACGGCGATCAGATAGGCCGGAAGCGTCGGAATATGGAAAGCTACCGCGTACGGAATCGCACCACGCAGCTCGATGAGCGGAACCATGGAAATCAAAAATACAATCAGATATTTGGTAATCATATACACCTCTCGTTTTTTACAAAATGTTATCGTTTCTTAGTGCAACGCTCTTATTGTAGCGTGATGCCCGCCATTTGTCCAGTATAAAAAGAAAGAAAGGAGCGGGAGTAAAAGAAATCTTAAGAATTTCTGCATTTTTGTATAATTTTATAACTTTCAAAATTTGAATTTTAGAAAACGGTATGTTAGAATGAAGTGTACTGTTTGCAAAAGAACAGCAGAGATGCCCCCAATGACAGGGGGCGTGGACTGAAATAACAAACGAGGAGGACCCACCTATGATTGCACTGATCGATTATGATGCCGGAAATATAAAAAGCGTGGAAAAAGCCTTTCAAAGCCTTGGAAAAGAGGTTGTACTGACCAGGGATCCAGACGTGTTAAAACGCGCAGATCACGTCGTTCTGCCGGGTGTCGGCAGCTTTGGAGATGCGATGGAAAATCTGAACCGCTATCATCTGGTACCGGTTATTCATGAAATCGTAGAAAAAGGGACTCCGTTTCTTGGAATCTGCCTCGGACTTCAGATCCTGTTTGAACGCAGCGAAGAGAGCCCGGGCGTTGCAGGCCTTGGCCTGTTAAAAGGAGAAATTCTCCGGATTCCGGACAAAGAGGGCTTAAAGATTCCGCACATGGGCTGGAATTCCATCCATCTGCAGAACGGTGGACGCTTATTCAAAGGCATCCTGCAGGAATCGTATGTTTACTTTGTCCACTCCTACTATCTGAAAGCAGAAGAGGAGGAAATTGTAAAAGCAACGACAGAGTACAGTACACACATCCATGCATCCGTGGAAAAAGAAAATCTGTTCGCCTGCCAGTTCCACCCGGAAAAGAGCTCAGATCTTGGGCTTGCCATTCTGAAAAATTTTGCGGAAATTGGAGAGGAGGACTGACGGATGTTTACAAAACGAATTATCCCATGCCTGGATGTAAAAAACGGAAGAGTCGTAAAAGGCGTTAATTTCGTCGATTTAAAAGATGCCGGCGACCCGGTGGAGATCGCAAAAGCGTACGACAAGGCAGGAGCCGATGAAGTTGTTTTTCTTGATATCACTGCTTCCTCCGATCAGAGAGGAACCGTCGTTGATATGGTACGCAAAGTAGCAGCAAACGTTTTTATCCCATTCACCGTTGGCGGCGGAATCCGTACCGTGGATGATTTCAAGATGCTGCTCCGCGAAGGAGCCGATAAAATCTCGATCAACTCCTCTGCCATCAACAATCCGCAGCTCATCCACGACGCGGCACAGAAATTCGGCAGCCAGTGCGTGGTCGTTGCGATCGACGCCAAGAAAAGAGCGGACGGAAGCGGCTGGAATATCTATAAAAACGGCGGCCGCATCGATGTCGGCATCGATGCCGTTGCGTGGGCAAAAAAAGCAGAAAGCCTTGGCGCCGGAGAAATCCTGCTCACCAGCATGGACTGCGACGGAACAAAGGCGGGATACGATATTGAGCTGACAAGAACCATCGCAGAAAGCGTCGGTATCCCGGTCATTGCATCCGGCGGCGCAGGAACGCTGGAGCATTTCTATGACGCTTTAACCGAAGGAAAAGCCGATGCTGCACTTGCCGCATCCCTGTTCCACTACAAAGAACTGGAAATTCGTGAAGTCAAAGAATATCTGGCAGGCCGCAATGTGCCGGTCCGCCTGTAAAAGGAAGGGAGAAAACGATATGCCGCCTCTTAGCGGAAGCTGGGCCAATGCCCTGAAAGGAGAATTCTCCAAAGATTATTATAAAAAACTGTTTCAGACGGTGGGAGCGGAGTACAAAACCCACACGATTTACC
>ENA-OQIQ01001180-OQIQ01001180.1-human-gut-metagenome-genome-assembly--contig:-NODE-1180-length-10137-cov-7.498111_pt1 | contig 10137 bp, 10 predicted proteins | sample MGYA00242584_ERZ504749 | MGnify/ENA primary metagenome ERZ504749 (study PRJEB26092, sample SAMD00036436) | human gut metagenome | host: Homo sapiens | study: EMG produced TPA metagenomics assembly of...
AGGTACCAGGATTGTTGAACTGTCTAAAACAAGGGGTCCTACTTTTAGAAACTGTCCTTGACAAGGGGTACGGTTTAGGTTTCGCCGTCCTCCTCTTCCCTCTTCACTCTGCACTCTTCACTGTCTTCTCCCCCACCTGCCCGGCGATATACCGCTCCAGGGCCTCCACATAGGCCTTTCCCAGGCGGCTGAGATGGGTCTGTTTATGGGTCAGGAGGCCGATGTGCATATCCCCTTCTTTCTGGAGGGGCACGGCGATGATGCTGGCTCCGTTCAGTTTCTGGTCGATGACCCCGCTGCACACGGTATAGCCGTTGAGCCCGATCAGCAGGTTGAACAGGGTGGCCCGGTCAGTGACCCGGATGTTTTTGCTGCGGACCAGGGTGCTGAAGATCTCTTCGGAAAAATAGAAGGCGTTGTGGTCTCCCTGGATGTAAGACAGGTAGGGATAGGGAGCCAGTTCTTCCATGGAAACGCTGTCCCGTCCCGCCAGGGGGTGGGACGCGTTGAGGAACACATGGGGCCGGGCCACGAACAGTTCCCGGAACACCAGGTCGTTGGCCTTGAAGATTTTCTGGAGGACGGCTTTGTTGAAAGCATTGTAGTACAGGATGCCTATTTCACTGCGCATGTGGGCCACATCGTCGATGATGGTGTAGGTCTGGGTCTCCTGGAGGCTGAAATCGTAGGTATCGCCCCCGTACTGTTTGATCAGATCCACAAAGGCGTTCACCGCAAAGGAATAGTGCTGTGTGGACACGGTGAATTCCTGCTTGCCCCCGGCCTGTTTCTTGTACCGGGATTCCAGGAGATCTGCCTGTTCCAGCACCTGCCGGGCATAGCCCAGGAAGATTTCCCCGTCCCGGGACAGGTGGACCCCCTTGTTGGTCCGTTCAAAGATCTGGATGCCCATTTCCCGTTCCAGTTCCCGGACCATCTTGGTGAGGCTGGGCTGGGTGATGAACAGGGTTTTGGCCGCTCCGCTGAAGGTTCCGGCTTCGGCAATGGCTACAATATAGCGCAATTGTTGTAAAGTCATGGTTTTTCCTGCTTTCTTTCGATTTCTTCCGTCCGTATGGTTCTCATTATACCATAGCCCCTTAGAGATACGGGGCAATATCCTTCTTCCGCAGCAGCCACAGGGGGACCAGCCCTCCCAGGGTGCCGGCGCCCAAAAGGAGCGCCGGGGCCAGGAATCCCTGCCACAGGGGAACCCGGCTCATCTGCACCGCCGCCTGCTGCCCGATGCCTTCTGCCGCCAGCAGGCTTCCGCCCCACCCCAGGCACCAGCCCAGGGTGCTGCCCAGAAGGAGCAGCAGGAACTGTTCCAGCAGCAGCAGAGCCTGGGTTTTCCGGCGGCTGGCTCCCAAGGCCCGGAGCAGGGCCCATTCTTTCATCCGGGAGGTTCCGTCCCAGTACAGGGCCAGCAGGGTCACCAGGGTGGCCGCTCCCAAAAGGCCCAGGGACAGAGTGATCCAGAACTTCCGGCTCTGGCCCACCATCCCATAGAGAGCGATCAGACTCTGGGCCGGGAACAGCAGCTGGGAGAGGCCGCCTTTTTTCCGCTGCCAGGCGGCCAGCAGCGCCATGGCCTGACCATACCCCTTGGGCCGGACCAGGATGGCAGTCACTTCCCCCTTCTGGCCGGGGACCAGGGCGGCTCCATGACCGGCATGGGCTTCCCAGATGTCTTTCAGAGGAACCAGGATGACTTTGTCATAGGGTCCCTGGACCGGAGCCAGGATTCCCACCACCCGGTAGGGATGATGGTGGGCTTTTCCTTTGCCAATGAACCCGTGGCTGGACTGGAACACATCTCCCACCTGGAGCCCGGTGAGCCGGGCGGTTTCCGCTCCCAGCACCGCTTCCCCGGTACCGGCAAAGCTCCGTCCCCGGGCAGGCCGCAGCCAGGGCTTGTGTTCCCCGGGCACCACATAGGAAAAGATTTCCGGTTCCGTGCCGCAGAGCCGGAACCCCCGGTAGCTGTCCCCGAAAGCCAGGGGCAGCACCCTGTCGGCTTTGCCGCTCTGCCGCAGGTCATCCACTTCCCCATAAGGGATGTTCCCGATGGGCCGGTCCCGCAAAAACACCGTGTTCAGCACCAGCTGGTAGGGAGACCCTTTGGCCCCTGCCAGGATGGGAAAGGGAGCCGCCGCCCGGTTCAGGCCCTGGTACAGGCCCCCGGCCATCTGGATCACAAAAACCGGCAGGGCACAGGCCACCGCCGTCAGAAGAATCAGCAGCCCGTACCGGAGGGGCCGCCGCCACAAAGAAAGAAAAGCCAGACGGAGCATCACGCTTCCTCCTTCCGCAGTTCCAGCTTCCGGGCAAACCGGGCCTGGACCGCCGGATCATGGCTGGCGCACAGGAGCAGACAGCCGCTCCGGGCCTGATACCCCAGGAGCAGCTCCAGGATCCGCCGGCTGTTTTTTACATCCAGACTGGCGGTGGGTTCATCCGCCAGGAGCAGCCGGGGCCGCCGGACAATGGCCCGGACGAAAGCCGCCCGCTGCCGTTCGCCCCCACTGAGCTGCCGGGGAAACCGCCCGGCGCAGTCTGGCAGATCCACCTGGGCCAGAAGTTCCCGGATCTGCCCGGAAGAAACGGTTTGCCCGGCCAGCCGGCCGCTGAGCCGGATGTTTTCTTCCAGGGTCAGGAAGGGCAGCAGTTTGGGTTCCTGGAACACATAACCCAGGTTCTTTCCCCGCCACCGGGCCCGTTCCGGTTCAGAAAGGCCGGTCAGCTCCACCCCGTCCAGGACAATCCGCCCCCGGGTAGGCGTCAGGAGCCCGGCCAGACAGTGGAACAGGGTGGTCTTGCCGCTGCCGGAGGGTCCTTCCACCCCCCAGGCTTCCCCATCCCCCATCCGAAAAGAAGGCAGGGTCAGGCCCCGGACCGTCCTGCCCCCTCCTTCCAGGTAATCACAGATCAGATTTTCCACTTCCAGCATATTTCCATCCTCCTGCACAAAAAAGGAGGGGCCGGCCGCCGCTGCGGCCGGGAGCCTCCCTTCCTGCCTTATTCATCTATGGAGTCCGCCACGATCCGCAGCTGGCTCACAAAACCGGTTTCTTCATCGGTTTCACTGCCTGTCTCCAGGGTTCCGGTCACCGTAATGGGGGTATCATAGGGCAGGGCCGTTACCGGATCGGACAGTTTCACCACCACAATGTTGTCCGGCCAGTCCGCATCCGTGGAACAGAAGGGACAGACGGACATGGGCACTTCCGTCAGCACAAAGAACCGGATGGTGGGCGTAAGGGGCGGAGCCATGTAGCCTGTCATGGTCACCGTGCTCCCCGCAAGGTTCTGGACTTTATCCGAAAAGGTCAGTCCTTCGGAGGAATAGCCGCTGTACAGCTCTCCGAAAGACAGCTCCTCCGCTGCAACCGGCAGGGCCAGGGACAGAGTCAGCACCAGGGCCAGGAGCCCCCGCTTCAGCCAGGCCATGTCACTTCCTGGCCTGGGTCAGGTGAACCTTGGTCTTGTTGCCGTCGATACCCAGGGCCCGCAGCATCCCGAAGAACACTTCCGTGTTGTCCATGGTGCCCTTGAAGTATTCGGAACCGGGACCGCCGGCGTTCAGCAGAATATCATCGGCGCTGTGGCATTCCTGGGGATCGTCCTTGGGAGTGTTGGCAGGCATCAGTTCCGCCGGATCTCCCGGATGGATCCGGGCCGGGTTGGCCTTGGAGCTGGCCTTGGTCACCTGATGGAATTCCACCTTGTCCCCGATGGCGGACTGTTCCTGTTTGGTTTCCGTTACGGACAGGGCCGGCGGGGTGGGTTTCTTCATGAAGTGGTAGTTTTCGTAGTATTCCGGATGGTTGGCGTACTGGACGGCCAGGGTCACATCCGGATCCGGATTGTCCGGGAATCCGTCATGATTTTCATCCTTGAAGGTGGGGAATACGGAATTCTGGTACACCCGGACGGCTTCCGTGCCTTTCTTCCCATCCCGTTCATGGTAAGTGCCGCTGATGGAGACCCCATGGGCATGGTCGGCCAGAACGATGATCAGGGTATCGTTCCCCCGTTTCCTGTTCCAGTCTTCCGCATACTGGATGGCCTTGTCGAATTCAATGGTATCATAGGCTGCCCGCTGCCAGTCCATCACATGGAGCTGCTTGTCGATGGAAGCCCCTTCGATCATGGCGAAAAAGCCGTTGGGATTCTTGGACAGGATGTCCAGGGATTTTTTGGTCATGTCCATCAGGTTGGGCTGGTCGGTGAACCCTTTCAGCACCTGGGGATCCTTCAGCATTTCCCGGTCCAGGTACACGTTCATGGTACCGGTGTGGAACAGCCCCAGCAGCGGTTTGTCGCTGGACGCCGCTTTCATTTCCGTGGAAGTGCCCACAAAGGTGTAGCCCAGGTCCTTGAATTCCTGGATTACGTTTTCATCGTCCTTCCGTTTGGATCCCGGGGTGCTCTTGGGCAGGTACCGGGCAGAGCCTCCGCCCATGATCACATCGGGACGGTGGTACTGGTCCAGATAGCTGCTGGCCAGCCAGTCCTGTCTGGCCCGGCGGCGGGTATGGCCGATCATGGCAGCCGGGGTGGCGTCGGTGGATTCGGCCTGGGTGACGACCCCCACGGACATGCCCCGGGTCCGTTTCACGATTTCGGAGATATTTTCCACTTTGGGGTCATCAAAGGGATCCCTGGTGGAATCTTCATAGACCCCCATGGCGTTCACCACGGATTTGTGGCCGGTGGCATAGGCGGAAGCGGAGTTGGCACTGTCGGTGACCAGGGAATCATAGCCGCTGGTGGTGATCACCGCATTGTGCTCCAGTTTTTCCATGGCCAGAAGATCATTGTATTTCCCGTTGGTCAGACCCTTGGACAGGATCCGGGCGATTTCCCGGGCCTGGAGGCTCATGCCGTCCCCCACGAACAGGATCACGTTCTTGGCCCGTTTGGGCGCCTTTTCGCTGACCACGTTATAACCGGCGGCGGAAACCCTTTTGCCGGCTCCGTCCTGGGCGGTGACCTTCACTTCATAAGCACCGGTCTTGGGGAAGGTGACCTGGTCAGCCCGGTAGGAAGTGACCCCGTTGCCCAGATCCTTCTTCACCAGTTTCTGCCCGAAGAATTTGTCCGCAGGCTGGCCGTTGACGGTGATGGCCACGTCCTTCAGCTGCTGGTCCCCTTTCACTTCCACATCGAAGTCAAATTTGGCTCCGGCCCAGAATTTTGCCCGGTCCACCGGCAGGATGCGGACTTCCGCCGCTTCCACAGAGGGCAGCAGGCCCAGGAAGGAACTTCCCAGCACCGCTGACAGGATCGCTCGTTTCAGCCACTTTTTTTCCATGGATATGCCTCCTAAACCTTTCCCTGCTGGTTGGTGCAGGGAAAGCAAAAATGAACTTGTTGTCTGCACAGGTATAACTATAGGCGGTCTCTGTCAGATTCCAGTCAACGGTTTGTCAAATTTGTGTCAAATTTTAAGGGTGCTGCTGAAGCAGCCCCCTGGTCACGGGTCGCGACCCGCGACCAAAAAAAGGACTGCTGCGCACGCAGCAGTCCTTTTTCCTCAGTCCATCGTAAACCCGTTGTCCCCTTTCAACAGGTTCTTTTTCATGTACAGCACCCAGTTGCCGATGTTGGTGCCGTGGTCGGCGGTCCGTTCCATGTATTTCAGGAGCAGCACGTAATCCACGTAGGAGGCCACATCTGCCGGGTCGTCCTTGATGGCGTCGGTGAGCCGGGGCAGCAGACGCTCGAAATCCGCGTCCACGATATCGTCCTTGTCCCCGATGTACCGAGCCTTTTCGTCGTCCCCTTCCAGGTAGCACCGGAAGCTTTCTTCCAGCAGGGACTGCATATCCTCGTACATCTCTTTAAACCCTTCCGGAGGCTTCACCACCGGATTCCGTTCCAAAATCCGGGCAATGTACAGGGCCATGTCGGAGCAGTGGTCCGCAATCCGTTCCAGTTCGCTGAGCACCCGGAAAGTCCCCATCAGGCTCCGCCAATCGGAAGCCACCGGAGACTGGAGCACCTGGACGGTCAGGTCCTTCCGCATGATCCCCCGGATCTGTTCGTCGAACTGATCGTCTCCATCCCGGACAATCCGGGCTTTGTCCAGATTCTGGGTGAACAGGGCCGTCTTGGTTTCCTCCAGGGTCTTTTCCAGATTGCCGATGAGCACCCGCACATCGTCCTGGATTTCCACCAGGGTCTTTACATAGGCATCTCTCATAATGGCTCCTCTCTCAGCCGAACCGGCCGGTGATGTAAGATTCCGTCCGAGGTTCGGAAGGATTGGTGAACAGGGTTTCCGTATCGTTCATTTCCACCAGTTCGCCCAGGTAGAAGAAGGCCGTTTTGTCGGAAATCCGGCTGGCCTGCTGCATATTGTGGGTGACGATGACGATGGTGTAGTCCTTTTTCAATTCCAGGGCCAGGTCTTCGATTTTCTGGGTGGAAATGGGATCCAGGGCGGAGGTGGGTTCGTCCATGAGGATCACCGAAGGCTGGGCCGCCAGGGTCCGGGCGATGCACAGACGCTGCTGCTGCCCGCCGGAGAGCCCCAGGGCGCTTTTGTCCAGCCGGTCCTTCAGTTCGTCCCAGATGGCCGCCTGGCGCAGGCTCTTTTCCACGATGTCCGCCAGCTGGGCCTTGTTGGTGATGCCCTGGACCCGGGGCCCGTAGGCCACGTTGTCAAAAATGCTCTTGGGGAAAGGAGAAGGCTGCTGGAACACCATGCCCACCCGATACCGGAGGGCCAGAGGGTCCACTTCCTTGAAAATATCCTTTCCTTCGAACAGGATCTGTCCTTCCACCCGGCACCCGGATACCCAGTCGTTCATCCGGTTCAGGGTCTTGAGCAGAGTACTTTTGCCGCACCCGGAAGGCCCGATCAGGGCGGTGATTTCATTGCGTTTCACTTGCATATTGATATCCTTCAGAGCCTGATGTTTTCCGTAAAACAGGTTCAGGTGCCGGATATCGAAGACCAGGGTTTCCGGAGAAACCGGTCCGTTTCCTTGTTCAGTCATCTGCAGTTCCCTCCATCTTCTTTTCCAGCCGCCAGCTGATATACCGGGCCAGTACGTTGAACAGCACCACCACCAGCATCAGGATGGCAGAGGTGACCCCGGCGATTTTCGCCGCATCCGGGCTCAGGGCTTCCGTCCGCATGACCCACACATGGAGAGCCAGGGTTTCCCCGGGGCGGAAAGGATTCAAAGGACAGGTGGTGGAACTCATATCCCAGTTCCCCCAGTCGATGTCCGTGGACATGCCGGCGGTGAACATCAGCGCGGCAGCTTCCCCGAAGCCCCGGCCGGCGGCCAGAATCAGGCCGGTCATGATCCGGGGCAGACAGGCCGGCAGCAGCACGTTCCAGATGGTCTGCCATTTGGAGGCCCCCAGCCCCAGGCTGCCCAGGGTGTATTCCGGCGGCAGGTCCTTCAGGGCGTTTTCCGTCACCGACACCATAAGGGGCAGGGTCAGGATGGACACGGACAGGGCGCCGGCCATCAGGTTCCACTGGGAACCGGTCATGACGATGAACACCAGGTAGCCGAACAGGCCCACCACGATGGACGGCAGGGAGGACAGGGTCTCCACCGCCATCCGCACCCAGTTGGTCAGCTTCCCGTCCCGGGCGTATTCCGCCAGATAGATCCCGGCGGGGATGCCCCACAGGGCACTGATCACCAGGGCCAGGAACACCAGATACAGGGTGTTGAAGAACATGTCCCGGAGGCTCAGCAGGATATCTGCCGTAAGGGCCCCCAGGCCCTGTCCCACCACATCCAGGATAAAGGCGAAGAGCAGGATGGCGGAACCGGCCGCCCCGGCTGTAAAGAGCAGGCTCATGAACCGGTCCATGGCTTTTTTCTGTGCAAGGTCTCCCATGGCTCACTCCTCCTCTTTCAGCTTCAGGGGATCTTTCCCAAAAGTGTGGATGATAAAGATCAGGATAAAGGAAATCACGAACAGCAGCAGGCCCAGGGTCCACAGGGCTGCACTGTATTCCCCGCCTTCCATGGCACCCCCCATGTCGTTGGCAATCACCGTGGTCATGGTGGAAGCCGGCATGAACAGGGAAGTGGGGAACCGTTTCATCTGGCCGATGACCATGGCCACCGCCAGGGCTTCTCCCAGGGCACGGGCCAGGCCCAGCACCACGCCGGTGAAGATGCCCCGCTGGGCTGCCGGCAGGATCACGTTCCGGATGGTTTCCCACCGGGTGGCCCCCAGGCCATAGGAGGCATCCCTCCAGCTTTTGGGCACCGCCAGCATGGCATCAGCGGCCATGGTGGTGATCACCGGGAAGATCATCACCGCCAGTACCAGGGCTGCGGCCAGTACCGAGAACCCGAAGGGCATGGGGAAGATTTTCCGCAGGAAGGGCACCAGCACGGTAAGCCCCACCCAGCCGTAAATGACGGAAGGGATCCCGGTGAACATTTCCACAATGGGACGGATCAGCCGCTGGACTCCGGGAGAGGCCATTTCCGACATGTAGATAGCCGCCGCCAGGCTCACCGGCAGGGCAAACACCAGGGACAGGAAGCAAGTGACCAGGGAACCGCTGATGAACATGCCGGCCCCTACCTGGCCCCCGCCCTCCATGGTGTCACTGGGCTTCCACTGGGCGGAAAACAGGAATTCGGTTATGCTGTGGCCGAAATCCCAAAAGGTGCCGCTTCCCTTCACAAGAAGGAAAGCGGCCATCAGGAAAGGCAGCAGGGCCGCTGCAGTGCCGCAGGCCGTGATCACGGACTGTGACAGGGACTCTTTGCGGTGTACCTGCACCAGTTTTTTTGAAACCTTTTCGTTAATCATGAGCGGTATCTTTGACCTGCATCTTGCTGCTTACACCATACCCCAGTTCTTCGATCCGTTTGCCGTAATCGGCGGACAGCAGGTAATCCAGGAAGGCTTTCACAGCCGCTTTCGGATTTTTGCTGGTGTAAACATGTTCATAACCCCATACATTGTACTTGCCGGAATAGGTGTTTTCCAGAGTGGGAGCCACGCCGTCGATGGCAACGGTGGCCACCGTGTCGTTCTTGGTCAGGTAGGGCAGAGCCACATACCCGATGGCCCCTTTGTTCTGGGCTACGCTCTGGACCAGCAGGCCGGAGTTATCGGTTTCCAGGGATTTGTTGGCGGCTTCTTCCGCACCGCCCATGGCGTATTTGCTGAACAGGGCACGGGTGCCGGAAGTCTTGGGCCGGGTCACCAGGGTGATGAGTTCATCCGGGCCGCCCACTTCTTTCCAGTTGGTGATCTTGGCGGTGAAGATGTCGGTGAGCTGCTGTTTGGTCAGGCTCTTGACTTTTTCCGCCACATCCTTGTTCACGATGGTGGCCACGGTCATGACGCAGATTTTGTGGTCCACCAGTTTATCTGCTTTTTCCTTGGGCAGTTTGGAAGCGGCCGGCACGTCGGAGTTCCCCATATCCACGGAACCGTCGGATACCTGTTTCAGGCCCATGCCGGATCCTCCGGCGTTCAGGCTGATGCTGACTTCCTTGTGCTGCTTCTTGAAGCTTTCGGCGGCATCCTTCACCAGCGGCAGCAGAGCGGAAGAACCGGATCCGGTGATGTTGCCGCTGACCGCAGCCGGTTTCTTGGTGTCAGCGGCTTTCTGCCCGCCGCAGCCCAGGGCTCCCATGACCATCATCCCTGCCAGGACCGTCACAGCCAGCTTTTTCCATTTGTTTTTCAAGATCATCTTCATCGCTCCCCTTACAGAATTTCCTTGATGACAGTATTGCTTTTGTCTATGGCTATAAGATACCAGAGCCATGTAAAAAGTAAGGACAGGGTTTTGTAAAGAATTGTAAAAAAGAGATGTGAAAAAATGATTTCTCATTTTTTCACATCTCTTTTTTGTCAGCGGTCAACGGTCAGCGGTCAGCAGCCGATGGAAATCAATTTTTGCAAATTGATTTTGAAACAGCATAAACCGTAGGGGGCGCAGGCCCTGTCAAGCATAACATCGTTTACATTTTGTGCAAGCACATCCTTTACGTTTTGTGCAAGCACATCGTTTACAAATTTTCTCTCATTCCAGGTCAATTCTACCTTTTAGGCGTGGATCATTGTGAGTTAAAAAGGCCTTTTTCATCAGGAACACCTGTTTATCCACGCTGATCTTGCCTATGGTAA
>ENA-OQIQ01001184-OQIQ01001184.1-human-gut-metagenome-genome-assembly--contig:-NODE-1184-length-10117-cov-4.015139_pt1 | contig 10117 bp, 4 predicted proteins | sample MGYA00242584_ERZ504749 | MGnify/ENA primary metagenome ERZ504749 (study PRJEB26092, sample SAMD00036436) | human gut metagenome | host: Homo sapiens | study: EMG produced TPA metagenomics assembly of...
TATCAGTTTTATCCTTTAGTGAGGATAAAGTCAATCTGGAAACACATCTTATCCGCTGTACGGGATAAACGCTGCGATATCCGCGATCGCGGATAAAAGGGAGGCTTTAAAAGCCTTTTGAAGTTCGCCAGTCACGTTTTTTAGCGTAAACAGACCGTCATTGGCAATATTTCCTCTGCCTAACCCCTGAGTATTATCGAGGCTGACTTCCGCATTTGGGCTAATGCTGGTTAACGCATTGTAGCGTGCATTAAGCCCCTCGATAGCCAGCGTTCCCCCTGTAACATTCAGGTTTCCGCCACCTGTCAGTTCACCCTGACTGATCCCACCTTTATTTACCGTCAGCGCCCCCTCTTTGAACAAAACAGTCGAACCCATCTGCCCGGTGAATGTCTCTACCGTCTGCGTCGATCCATTAAGATCGACGATGGCCGCGTTGCTGATGTTCAGTTCCCGGGTGTTGCCAAGTGCACCATCCGCATCGGTACGTAATGTCCCCATCTGAACGTAGGTTGCCCCCTGATAGTCGTTCTGACCGTTGGAAAGCGAAACCTGTCGCACAGTATTGATTGCCAGATCCCCTTCACCACCGATTTTTGCCGACATATCGGCCGTTGCGCCATAGGCTCCGCCATGTTCGGCTAATGTCAGCTTTTGCCCACCATGGATGTTCAGCGCTTTCAGCCCATAGTTAACGTACAAACCATCACCTGGTGCGGTCGTGAGGCGGAATCCATAATCACCCTCGGCGACCACCGTTCCGTTTTGCGCAATGTGTAACGTTTTGTCCGCTTCCACCTCGTCGCCCTGTAAATCACGTAACGTTAATGAGCCACCCGACCCAATAACCGTTTGCGCCTTCACCAGTTGAACGCCGACATGGCTATCATCGTGTTCCAGCAAATTGAGCGTCGTCAGAGGGTTATTCGCCATGGGATCATTCCACGGTTTAGGCACGTCGATAAGCACGTCGTCCGTCCCGTTTACCTGATAGTTACGGCCTTTCCAGGTGTAGTCACCCGCGCCGACAACCAGCGTATCGACGCTGATATATCCCTCTGCAAGCGTCGCAGCAGGAATATCCGTATCGAAAATGAGCGTACCACCATTCATGGCCAGCCCACCAATGGATTGCTCTCCCACGTTTACCGATGTGGTATTTTCACTGTCAGACTGCAACATCGCGTGAGTAAGCGCAGCGGTGTTGTCGCGTTCCAGAGTGAAGGTACTGTTTTTCAGTTGGGCAACACCGGCGAATTCAGTCCCTGTTGCATGGGTAAAGCCAAACATCTTGTCGGAGGATGACAGCTGCACTCGCATCAAGCCATCGCCTTTGAGCGCATTGGTCAGCGTGTAATCTCCTGCACTGTTCGATGATGCGAGAATGTCGAGCGTACCGGGGCTTGCAATGGTTACTTCACTCGAACCCATGCCCGTTACCCCATCTGCCGTATGAGACGCAATGGTCAGGAGGCCGTCATTGACCAGCGTTTTACCGCTATAAGTATTCCCTGCATTGAACACCGTATGGCCTGCATCATGGAACACTTTTCCGTCTTTATCGTCACCTGTAATCAGCATATCGACCTGGTAGCCGGCATCACTGTTATTAGTATGATTAAAGACAAAAACACCTTCGCCAGAGCCAAACTCTACTTTCGTCGCGTTGGTGATATACCCGGCATCTGCCGCCGCCTCACCGTGAGCTGCACCAATGTTTAGCGTTCCTACAGCAGGTTCAAAAACACCTAAGTAAACTTCTCCACCTTCGACATTCAGCGTGCCGCTATTCGTCAGGGTTAACGTACCCGTACCAGATGTCCCTACGTACATATTGAATGTTTCAAGAAGAGAGTTCTGCCCATCCACCCTCACGTCGCCCTTACTTTTGTCATTGAGAGCTATCTGTGTATCACGCGCTTTAACTATACCTCCGGTGGTAATATTCAGTTCACCCGTGCCTAATACACCGACTTGTAGCAATTGGGCGTTAGTAGAAGACGTCTTTAAATTCCAGAGACTATCCGTTGAAATATTAACTATTCCCTTACCGGAGGCATTTCCTCCGATAAATCCATAGCCCGTTGAATTAAGGGTGGCACCATTACTGACATTTACGATACCGCTACCAAAATTACCGACATTGATACCCACAGTATCGAACGATGATGTCGCATCCATCAGGTTCAGTGTGCCGATACCGCTTGCTTTATCGCCCAAAAAAGTAATATTTTGCGATACGAACTTACCGCCATCGCTAATATTGAGGTTTCCGACGCCCGCAACACCAATGGTGGTATAGACATTCTTATTGACCTCCCACATCCCCCCCGTGGTGATGTTAACCTTCCCGACGCCGGTTTCTCCATAACCGAGAGAACTTCCTCCGTTGCTGACAACAAGCCCCTCATTACTGATATTCATTTCGCCGTGGCCGTCATAACCAAGATTAGTTCCGAGATTAGTGATAACGGAGTTCTTATCCTTAACAGTAATGTTGCCTGTGCCTGTTTCTTTCATCCCCGCAGTGATAATTCCCGAATCTACTTTGCCTTCACTCGAGACATTAAGTTCACCGTCGCCAGCATCACCGATATAGATATAGCGGAAAGCTTCGCCCGTTCCGAGGAAATTCCAATGCCCTTTATCGGTCACGTTGACGACACCGTGGGAACCGTCCTGAACGCCCACCAATGAATATTCTTTGTTATTAATCAGTCCATTATTGGAAATATTAACTGTGCCATTACCGAAATACCCATTATAGAGTCTGCGTACCGTGATGACAGAGTCTTGATCCTGCACATTCAGGGTTCCGATACCGGTGGCATTGCCACCGATAATCGTATTTTCAGCCGTAATCAGCCCACCCTCGAGAATAGTCGCCTCCCCAGTTCCTTGATTACCAATTTGAAATTCAATTGAGGAATCATTATTTTTTATTAGCCACTCGCCACCCTTTTCAACGACAACCTTACCATTACTGTTCGCTTGATATCCTAAAATGGCGACTATTGAACTCGTGACGTAACCCTTATCCGTAATATTTAATGAGCCCGTACCGTAACTCCCTATTTCGAATAATTCGGTCGTCAGAACCGAGTCCTCTCCCTCAACATTGACCGTCCCGACGTCTCCTGTCGAGGAACCTAGTCTTAAATAGCCTCCATCAACGTGACCTTTCTGTTTAATATTCAGCGTCCCCGTTCCGGATTGACCCACATTTAAAGGCCTTGCATTATTTCCGCTATCATACAATCGCCAGGTGCCACCCAAAACATTAACGGTGCCCTCTGAGTCCTCATTAGCGCCAATGACGCTGGTAGTAATAGTGGTTAAGGAGGCACTACCGTCAGCCAAAATATTAAGAACTCCAGTGCCATACCAGCCAACCAGGTAGGCATCATAAGCAACATCAGTATCAATATTGGTAATCTGACCATTATCAACTTCCAGACTCGCACCAGACGCTGAACCGCTTAGTGCCAGCAAAACACCCAGCGTCAATCTACGGAATTTCGTTGTCAGTCCAGAGGATTTACGCAAATTAACCATTGATGTTTTACCTACCCTGAGAGTTAATTCCGAGCAGGCCTGAAATACCTGTAGGGTGCAATTCCATATCACGCGATAGATTCTATTCATATAAACGCTCCATATACAAACAATACAGCCACGAAAGAGATGAGTCGTCAGACATTAAAAATGAAACTTATTAAATTGTCAGAGGTCTGTATTGAGTGTTAGTTGGAGGTGGGAAGGTGTCAACTTGGCTAATTTGCTAATACTTTCGAATTGATAGATTAAAAAATGCATAGTTCTTATTTTATTTAAAAATGAACTATGAGTTATTGTTGATTAATAAGAAAACTGTTTCTTTCAATAGGAAAATTATTATCATCATATTTAACAAAGAATAGCACTAATTGCTAAAAATCGAAGTTTATTAAACCCCTTTTGCATCCATTAGTGTCTTTAGGAATATTCGCTATAAAATAAGGGGTGTGCTTAATGCTTTAAGAAAAATAGCAATTTTCCCTTGAATATAGTACTGGTGATGGAACGATGAATCTGCAAGCTGGCTTTTAACAAGCCAGCTCTAAAAGAAGGGAAATAAGAATAACTATACTCAAAAACTAACAGCCACGGTCATCATGATGTGGCTGTCAATGAAACTATAACCCAGGCGCTTTCCATAACGACGTCGTCAGTCCATGATCAACCAGCCCCAGCTGATCCTGATAAACTGCCTGCCACTTATCGCGTGAATCCTGATAAAGTTCATGCTTTTCCGGGTCTGGTGTGTGCGTCCGTTCCCAGCGAACCAGGCGTTCTCCGGTTTCTGCCATTGATGAAAAAATTCCGGCACCGACGCCAGCTGCAATGGCACATCCTAATGCAGTGGCTTCTTTGACCACCGGAATATTGACGGGTAATCCCGAGACATCAGCGAGAATTTGACTCCATAATTTCCCTTTTGAACCTCCGCCTGCAAAGACTAACGATGAAGGATGAATATTCGAGAAATCAGCAATTTGCTGCAAGTTACACGCTGATACAATCGCCGCATTTTCTTCCAGCGCACGGAACAATGTCGCTTTGTTACATTTATCCGGGTCAATGGACAAGTTAATAAAGGAAGGCGCAGCGTGATACCAGGTTTTAAAGCGCATTCTGTCGGAGAAGATCGGCATTACGCCCCACGACCCAGGCGGCACCCGACTGGCCATCTCTTCCAGCAGCGTATAGGTGTCGATGCCTAAACGTTCGGCAATCAGTTTTTCTTCGGCACAGAAAGCATCGCGGAACCAGCGCATGGTGAGTCCGGTAAAAAAGCTTATAGATTCAGCTTGTACCATGCCAGGAATAACATGAGGATTAACGCGCACGTTCATTTCTGGGTCTGTCACCGGCGCGGCTAAATTTACAACTTGCTGCCAGAATGTGCCGCCAAGAACCGCGGTTTGTGCCGGACGCACAACGCCTAACCCAAGGCAACCAAGCTGCACGTCGCCTCCTCCAACGACCACCGGAGTGCCCGCCTTCAGACCGCAGAGTTCCGCCGCTTGTGAACTTACCACGCCCAGCAATGTGCCGGTTTCTTTGACAGGAGAAAGAATATCGGCACGTAGGCCAGCCATATCCAGCAATGCAGGTTTCCAGTCACGGGTGGTTAGATCAAGAAGTCCCGTGGTGCCAGCGTTAGAGGGATCCACCGCCAGTTCGCCGCTGAGCATATAGGCCAGCCAGTCGCTGATCATGGTGATGGTTGATGCCTGACGGTAAATATCGGAACGATGGTGCGCCAGCCAAAGTAATCTGGGGATGGCACTTAAAGCCAGTGTTTGTCCGGTCGCGCGATAAACTTCGTTTTCAAAGGTATTGTTGTGCAGTTCTTTAAGTTCGCTAACTTCGCGTGCCGCTCTGGCATCCACATTGGCGCAGGCCCAGATCGGGGCTCCTTCATTATTATATAAAACAATGCCTTCACGCATCGAACATGCCGAAACGGCGGCGATATACTCCGGGGCTATGCCGGCGTTGTGCAGCGCCTGGCGCATACACTCACACGCCAGTTGCCAGTTTTTGTTGAGATCAAATTCCATAGAACCAGGAACGTCCGGTACTGCCAGGTGCCGCCACTCCGCCTGTCCCACTGCTATTTGATTGCTTTCCAGGTCGAATATCACAGCCCGAATACTTCCGGTACCTGCATCCAGCGCCATCAGGTAATACTTTGATTCTGAAGGGGTAAAGAGTCGAGCCATTAGATTATCCTCGGCTTATGCGTTCTGTCTGTTCCTCTATACGTTCTCCATCATTCCCGGTAATAAGGTCATGCAAATTTAACTACGTAAAATCGCCGCTGCTGTGTCCTGATCGGTAACCAGTGCGTTGATATAACCGCCTTTCATTGCAGCGGCAATTGCTTCGGCTTTATTTTCTCCCCCTGCCACGCCAACCCGGACGGGTATGGTCTTCAGCGCGCTTAAAGGTAAGCCAATCAGTTCGTTATGTATTTTAATATCCGTGACAACGTCACCTTTTGCATCAAAAAAGTAGCCTAAAATGTCGCCAACCGCCCCTTTTCGACCAATCATTAACTGTTCGCCCTGGCTGATATAACCGGAGCGAATGATCGTCGCGTCGTTCTGTTGACTGACGGCCCCAATGCCGACAATCGCCACATCGGCTGCTTGCGCGGCTAACAGAACATCTTTGACGCAATTTTCATTTTTTAGCGTACGGGCAATGTCAGCGGAGGATGCCCGCAACGGAGCCGGAATAATATTCACACTGCACGCCGCGTTAAGCTGCCCGATACCCGTCATATAAGAACCGACGCCACCGGAGAGCGTGACCAGGCGAATTTGCTGTGACGAAATAAAACCACTTAAGCGTTGCAGCGTATTCATGGTTGCCTCGCCAAAACCAATCGCCAGCATCTGTTGTGGTTGAAGTAAACTCATCAACATATGCGCCGCGCCTATCCCCAGTCGCCCGCCGACATCAGCATCCGCAAGCCCAGGGATCACCCGGACATGTTGCAGCGAAAACTGACGACGTAATTGTGTTTCATATTCCAGACAGCCTTCAAAGCGAGAATTAATCTGCACGCGAATAATGCCGGACTGATGCCCTTTCTCCAGCAATCGCGACACTTTCAAACGTGTCAGGCCGAGACGATCGCTGATCTCGCTCTGGGTCAGCCCGTCGTGATAGTAAAACCACGCGATCCGCGCGACCTGTTCTTCTTCACACATTCCCTGTTCTGAAATTGTCGAATCGTTGATTGTCATAATTCATTCTTCACTTTGAACATATTTAAATCTTTAATGCAATTGTTCAGTTCTTGCGCATTTATATCTGTGATGGCAACCACAGTTTGACTCTACAAGTATGAACAAACGCAACCGTGAAAATCAAAATAGCATAAATTGTGATCTATTCGTCGGAAATATGTGCAATGTCCACCTAAGGTTATGAACAAATTAAAAGCAGAAATACATTTGTTCAAAACTCACCTGCAAAACTGAACGGGGGAAATATGCAAACGAGTGATACCCGCGCGTTACCGCTACTTTGCGCCCGCTCGGTTTATAAACAGTATTCAGGGGTTAATGTCCTGAAAGGCATCGATTTTACGTTGCACCTGGGGGAGGTCCACGCCCTGCTCGGCGGCAATGGTGCCGGTAAATCGACGTTAATGAAGATTATTGCCGGTATTACCCCTGCTGATAGCGGTACGCTGGAGATTGGGGGCAACAACTACGCCAGATTAACGCCAGTTCATGCTCATCAGCTGGGCATTTATCTCGTTCCCCAGGAACCGCTGCTTTTCCCAAGCCTGTCGATAAAAGAAAACATCCTGTTTGGGATGGCAAAAAAACAGCTCTCCATGCAAAAAATGAAGAACTTGCTGGCGGCGCTGGGCTGCCAGTTTGATCTGCATAGTCTGGCAGGATCGCTGGATGTCGCCGATCGCCAAATGGTGGAAATCCTCCGCGGGCTGATGCGCGACTCGCGGATTCTGATCCTCGATGAACCTACCGCCTCGCTTACCCCTGCGGAAACCGAACGCTTGTTTAGTCGCTTGCAAGAGCTGCTTGCTACTGGCGTGGGTATTGTTTTTATCTCGCATAAGCTGCCGGAAATTCGCCAGATTGCCGATCGAATTAGCGTGATGCGCGACGGAACCATCGCCTTAAGCGGCAAAACCAGCGAACTGTCTACCGACGACATTATTCAGGCCATCACCCCAGCGGTACGGGAAAAATCGCTCTCTGCCAGCCAAAAATTATGGCTGGAGTTACCTGGTAACCGCCCACAACATGCTGCCGGAACGCCGGTGCTGACACTGGAAAATCTGACCGGCGAAGGTTTCAGGAATGTCAGCATGACGCTCAATGCCGGAGAAATTCTGGGCCTGGCTGGGCTGGTGGGGGCCGGACGCACAGAACTGGCCGAGACGTTCTATGGTCTGCGTACTTTGCGTAGCGGACGCATTATGCTGAATGGTAAAGAGATCAATAAATTATCCACTGGAGAACGTTTACTGCGCGGTCTGGTTTATCTGCCGGAAGATCGCCAGTCATCCGGACTGAATCTCGATGCTTCGCTGGCCTGGAACGTCTGCGCCCTTACTCATAACCTTCGTGGATTCTGGGCGAAAACCGCGAAAGATAATGCCACCCTGGAACGTTATCGTCGGGCGCTGAATATTAAATTTAACCAACCGGAACAAGCTGCACGGACATTATCCGGTGGCAACCAGCAAAAAATCCTCATTGCCAAATGCCTGGAAGCTTCGCCGCAAGCATTGATTGTCGATGAGCCGACGCGCGGCGTGGATGTCTCGGCCCGTAATGATATCTACCAGCTGTTGCGCAGCATCGCCGCACAGAATGTGGCTGTGCTGCTTATCTCCTCTGATCTGGAAGAGATCGAACTGATGACAGATCGTGTGTATGTGATGCATCAGGGCGAAATTACCCACTCTGCACTGACCGGGCGCGATATTAATGTCGAGACTATTATGCGCGTTGCCTTCGGCGATAGTCAGCGTCAGGAGGCATCATGCTGAAGTTTATTCAGAACAACCGTGAAATCACGGCATTGCTGGCGGTGGTGCTGCTGTTTGTATTACCCGGTTTTCTCGACCGCCAGGATTTAAGTGTGCAAACGCTGACCATGGTTTATAGCAGCGCGCAAATCCTGATCCTGCTGGCAATGGGCGCGACGCTGGTAATGCTTACGCGCAATATTGATGTTTCAGTGGGTTCGATTACCGGAATGTGCGCGGTGCTGTTGGGGATGTTACTGAACGCAGGATATTCACTACCTGTTGCCTGTGTCGCGACTTTACTGCTTAGTTTGCTCGCGGGATTTTTCAACGGTGTCCTGGTCGCGTGGCTAAAGATCCCTGCCATTGTTGCCACCCTTGGCACGTTAGGGTTGTACAGAGGCATCATGTTGCTGTGGACTGGCGGTAAATGGATTGAAGGGTTACCCGCCGAACTGAAACAGCTCTCCGCACCGCTGCTGTTTGGCGTTTCCGCGATTGGTTGGTTGACGATAATTCTGGTGGCATTTATGGCCTGGCTGCTGGCAAAGACGGCGTTTGGACGCAGTTTTTATGCCACGGGCGATAATTTACAGGGCGCTCGTCAACTGGGTGTTCGTACGGAAGCCATTCGCATTGTGGCATTTTCGTTGAACGGCTGCATGGCGGCACTGGCGGGAATTGTGTTTGCTTCGCAGATTGGTTTTATCCCCAACCAGACCGGTACCGGGCTGGAGATGAAAGCAATTGCAGCCTGCGTGCTGGGCGGCATTAGTTTGCTCGGCGGTTCCGGTGCGATCATCGGTGCGGTACTCGGCGCATGGTTCCTGACGCAGATCGATAGCGTACTGGTGCTGTTGCGCATTCCGGCATGGTGGAACGATTTTATCGCGGGCCTCGTGCTGCTGGCGGTGCTGGTGTTTGATGGACGCCTGCGTTGTGCGCTGGAACGTAATCTACGGCGGCAAAAATATGCCCGCTTTATGACGCCACCGCCATCCGTTAAACCCGCTTCGTCAGGTAAAAAATGGGAGGCCGCATAATGCGTATTCGCTACGGTTGGGAACTGGCTCTTGCCGCACTGCTCGTTATTGAGATTGTCGCATTTGGTGCAATTAACCCGCGAATGTTAGATCTCAATATGTTGCTGTTCAGCACCAGTGACTTTATCTGCATTGGCATTGTCGCCCTACCGCTGACGATGGTGATTGTCAGTGGCGGGATCGATATTTCGTTTGGTTCGACCATCGGCCTCTGCGCCATTGCATTGGGCGTACTGTTTCAAAGTGGTGTGCCGATGCCGCTGGCGATACTCCTGACCTTACTGCTCGGCGCATTGTGCGGGCTGATCAACGCCGGATTAATTATCTATACCAAAGTTAACCCGCTGGTGATTACGCTTGGCACGCTGTATCTGTTTGCCGGAAGCGCTCTGCTGCTTTCCGGTATGGCCGGAGCGACGGGGTACGAAGGTATTGGTGGATTCCCGATGGCGTTTACAGATTTCGCTAACCTGGATGTGCTGGGACTCCCCGTTCCGCTGATTATCTTCCT
>ENA-OQIQ01001193-OQIQ01001193.1-human-gut-metagenome-genome-assembly--contig:-NODE-1193-length-10004-cov-5.210335_pt1 | contig 10004 bp, 6 predicted proteins | sample MGYA00242584_ERZ504749 | MGnify/ENA primary metagenome ERZ504749 (study PRJEB26092, sample SAMD00036436) | human gut metagenome | host: Homo sapiens | study: EMG produced TPA metagenomics assembly of...
GGAAGGCCACAGCGAACTGAGCCGGGGCGGCATCGGTACCCTGCTGGATGACCGGGGCGAACGGGCCGGGGTGAAGTTCAAGGATGCGGACCTGATCGGCTGCCCCCTGCGGATCGTCATCGGGCCCAAGACCATGAAGCGGAACGCCATGGAAACCAAGCTCCGGTGCAATGGGGAAATGGCCGACGTTTCCTTTGAAGGCGACTGGATCCAGGCCATCCGGGACATCCTGGACAAGGCGCTGTAATTGGGTCACGGGTCGCGGGCAAGTGAGTCGCGGGCTTTGACCGCAATCCTTATAGAATCCTGCTGCTTTGCAGAAAAGAGCAGAGCATGTTTCTATGGACAGGAAAAACAGCCGTTTGATTCAACGGAACAGAGCACGCGATTCGCGACCCGGGCTGCTTTCTGCAGCCCGTAATTGGAGGTGGAAACCATGGAAAACGAAATGCTGGCCCAGATGACTTTGCGGATCCTTCTGGCCGCCTTCCTGGGCGGTCTCATCGGTCTGGAACGGAGCAGCGGGGACCGGCCGGCCGGGCTGCGGACCCACGTGCTGGTGGCTACCGGATCGGCCCTTCTGATGGTGGTTTCCATCTATGGCATCGACGGACACCCCCAGTACCGGGATCCTTCCCGGATCGCCTCCCAGGTGGTCAGCGGCATCGGCTTTCTGGGGGCCGGCACCATCCTCCACGAGGGACTGACGGTGAAGGGTCTTACCACCGCCGCCAGCCTGTGGATCGTGTCGGCCATCGGGCTCACGGTTGGCTGCGGTATGCTGGCCGTGGGGATCTTCACCACGGTGATCACCCTGGTGACCCTGATCATGATCCGGGGGCTGGAAAAGAAGGTGCTGCCCACGGGCAAAGCCACCCGGTGCAAGCTCCATGTGGTGCTGGACAAGAATCCGGACAGCATGATGGACGTGATGGATTTCCTCCAGGAACGGAACATCAAGACACGGATCCTGGGAATCCACAACGACCCCCAGCGGAATGTGATCGAGGTGGACCTGGCGGTGAAAATCGGCAAGTACTACAACGCCAATACCATCATCAGCGGCCTGGAAAGCACCAAAACGGTGCAGCACGTGGCCCTGGTGGATGAGTGACGGAATAACAAAGAGGTTGGAATGAGCGCAAGTTGCTATAAGATCGTACCCAACAGGCATGTGTTCCTGGACTTTATGATCACCCTGGATCTGAGCCCGGAACAGCGGCACTGTGTGGAAACCTTTCCCATCCGGTATGTGGAAGTGGATGAGGCCAGGAACACCTGGAAGATTTTTTACGATGCGGCGGCGACGGCTCTGGAACAGCAGGAACTGGCAGCGGCAGCGAAAAAGCTGGCCGCTGCCTGTTCTGTTGCCCAGGTGGCTTTCGTGAACGTCCACGCAGACCAGGTGGCGGCGCCCTGTCTGGAGGATGAAGAAGTCCCCCTGCCCCCGGAACCGGAAGAACCCCCGGAAGAAGAACAGGCACAGGATGATTTCTTCCAGAGTGAGGAATATCTCCGGGCCCTGGAGGCGGTGGAAGCCAGCCGGGGCGGGGGAAAACGGACCGACGGGGTGGTCTTCGGCCGGAAGATCACCAAAAAGGCCCGGACCATGGCGGAAGTGGTGGAAGAAGAGAACAATGTGGTGGTGGAAGGCACCGTGGTGGGGTTCGAAGTGCGGGAACTGCGGACCGGCGCCGTGATGCTCACCATCAAGCTCTCCGACGACACCGAAGGGCTCTTTGCCAAGATCCGCTTCGGCGAACGGAACGAAGGCAACGACCCCAAGAAGAACCAGAAGGAGTGTGCGGACCTCCAGGCCAAGATCCCGGAAGGATCCCTGGTGAAGATCCAGGGAAACATCACCGTGGACAAATACGCCAACTCCGAACTGGTGATGGTGGGGGTCAAGGGCATCATGAAGGAACCGGTGGAACTCCGGGAAGACAGGGCGGAAGTCAAGCGGGTGGAGCTACACTGCCACACCAAGATGAGCAAGATGGACGGCCTCACTCCCATCAAGGAACTGGTGGATACAGCGGTGCGCTGGGGCCACAAGGCCCTGGCCCTGACGGATCACGGGGTGGTACAGGCCTTTCCCTTTGCCTATGATGAAGCCAAGGACCTGGCCAAAAAGAACGGCTGGGAACTGAAGCTGATCTACGGGGTGGAAGGATACCTGTGCCACAGCCGGGAGGACAAGAAGAACTACCACATCATCCTGCTGGCCAAAAACGTGGAAGGGCTCCGGAACCTGTACCGGCTGGTGTCCCTGTCCCACCTCCAGTATTTCGGGGGCAAACCCAAGCGGCCCCGGATGACCAAGGGCCTCCTGGACCAGTACCGGGACGGGCTGATCATCGGATCCGCCTGTGCCGCCGGGGAAGTGTACCGGGCCATCCTGGCCGGGCTCCCCGATGAGGAAGTGAAGGAGATCGCCTCCTACTACGACTATCTGGAAATCCAGCCCACGGGCAACAACAACTACCTGATCCGGGATCCCCGGTTCCCGGACATCCATTCGGTGGAAGACCTCCAGGCCATCAACAAAAAGATCCTGGCCCTGGGGGACGAACTGGGAAAACTCACCGTGGCCACCTGCGACGTCCACTTCCTGAATCCGGAAGACGCCCTGGCCCGGAAGATCCTCCAGGCCGGGATGGGCTATCCTGATGAGGAACAGCCGCCCCTGTACCTGCGGACCACCGAAGAGATGCTGGAGGAATTTTCCTACCTGGGGGACCGGGCCTATGAAGTGGTGGTGGAAAACGCCAACAAAATCAGCGACCAGGTGGAGCATTTCAAGCCGGTGCCCGACCGGGACCAGCTGTATTCGCCCACCATCCCCGGGGCCAAGGAAAAGGTGGAATCCCTGAGCTACGCCAGAGCCCACGAATGGTACGGCCCCAAGCTGCCGAAGATCGTGGAGGACCGGCTGAAGCAGGAACTCTCCTCCATTATCGGCAACGGGTTCTCGGTGCTGTACTACATCGCCCATCTGCTGGTGAAGAAATCCAACGACGACGGGTACATGGTGGGGTCCCGGGGGTCCGTAGGGTCCTCCTTTGTGGCCACCATGCTGAACATCACGGAAGTGAATCCTCTGGTGCCCCATTACCGGTGCCCTCACTGCTACCATACGGAATTCTTCACCGATGGCTCCGTAGGGTCCGGCTTCGACCTGCCGGAAAAGGACTGCCCGGAATGCGGCACTCCCATGATCCGGGACGGGCACAATATCCCGTTCGCCGTATTCCTGGGGTTCCACGGGGACAAGGTGCCGGATATCGACCTGAACTTCTCCGGGGAATACCAGCCCCGGGCCCACAAATACACGGAAGAACTGTTCGGCCGGGACAATGTGTTCCGGGCCGGTACCCTGGGCACCATCAAGGACAAGACGGCCTACGGGTACATCAAGAAGTACTATGAGACCCGGGGAGAACCCAAGCGGACGGCCTTCATCGAAGGGCTGATCCCCAAACTGGCCGGGGTGAAACGGACCACCGGCCAGCACCCCGGGGGCATCGTGGTCATTCCCCGGGATCTGGATGTCCACTACATCACCCCCGTATCCTATCCGGCGGATGATCCCAGCTGCGGCACCATCACCACCCATTACGATTTCCACTCCATTGACGAACGGATCGTCAAGCTGGATATCCTGGGCCACGATGATCCCACGGTGATCAAGATGCTGGACCGGATGCTGGGAGAGGACTACTGCCGGAACATCCCCATCGGGGATCCGGACACCATGGAACTGTTCCTGTCCACCAAATCCCTGGGGGTGACCCCGGAGCAGATCGGGACGGATGTGGCCACCTACGGGGTGCCGGAATGCGGTACCCGGTTCGTCCGGCAGATGATTTCGGACGTAAAGCCCAAGAACTTTTCCGACCTGCTGCGCATTTCCGGGTATTCCCACGGCACCGACGTGTGGCTGAACAACGCCCAGGACCTGATCCGCAGCGGGACTCCCACGGAAGACACCATCTCCACCCGGGACGACATCATGAACTGGCTGATCAACAAGGGCATGGAGCCCAGTATGGCTTTCGGGATCATGGAATGGAGCCGGAAAGGGAAGGCCCACAAGAAAGGGTTCGAACCGGACCAGCTGGAAGCCTTTGAAAAGGCCCACATCCCGGATTTCTACATCAAGGCCTGCACCACTCTCCAGTACCTGTTCCCCAAGGCCCATGCCGTGGCCTACGTGCTCAGTGCCTACCGGATCGCCTACTGCAAGGTGCACCATCCCAAGGAGTTCTACGCCGCCTACTTTACGGTGCGGGCGCCCCACTTCGATTACACCCTGGTCCACAAGGGCCTGGATTACATGAAGCGGTTCATCCAGAACGTGAACGCCCAGGGCACCAAGGCATCGGTGAACGACAAGGATACGGCCACCTACATGGAACTGTGCGTGGAGATGCTGGAACGGGGCTTCGTCTTCGATGAGGTGGACCTGTACAAGTCCGACGCCCACAAGTTCCTGGTGACGGAAAAAGGGCTTTTGCCGCCGCTGGGCGCCATCGGGGGCATCGGGGGCGTGGCCGCGGAAGGGATCGTGGAGGCCCGGAAGAAGGGCCCCTTCATTTCCCAGGAAGACCTGCGGAACCGGGCCAAGATCAGCACCAGCAACGTGGAGATCCTGGACGAACTGGGAGTCCTGGAAGGGATGCCCAAAACGGACCAGATCGAGCTGTTTTAAGGGGGCTGCTGCCAGGGACGGAGCTGTGAAAAATGATTTTTCATTTTTTCACAGCTCCTTTTCTATTTCCCCATTTTATGGTTATAATGGAAGAAATGTACGTGAAGGAGGTCTTTTTCATGGGAAAAGTTATGGATATCCTGGAAACCATCGGCCATTTTGGCAAAAATCCGGACGGGTCCTATACCCGCCGGCTGTACAGTACGGAATTCTTCCAGGCTCTGGAGGCAGCGGAAGAGCTGCTCCGGCAGGCGGGGCTCACCACCAGCCGGGATGCGGCGGGGAACCTGCGGGCCGTGCTGCCCGGGACGGATCCGGGGGCAAAGCACATCCTTCTGGGGTCCCATCTGGACACGGTGCCCTCCGGGGGTCTCTATGACGGGGCCTACGGGGTGGCGGCAGCCATCGGCTGCGTCCAGCGGCTCCGGGAAGAAGGGCGGAAGCTGCGGCATACAGTGGAGGTGTACGCCTTCAACGGGGAAGAAGCCAGCCCCCTGGGAGGGACCTTCGGCAGCCGGACCCTGGCCGGGCTCACAGATCCGGACCAGCCCCTGCTCCGGGAAACCCTGGAGGGATTCGGCCATTCGGTGGAAGAAATCCTGGCCTGCCGCCGGGACTTTTCCGATGCGGCCTGCTACCTGGAAACCCACATCGAACAGGGGGGACGGCTGGAGAAGGAAGGGATCCAGCTGGGCATCGTCAGCGGCATCTCCAACATCGTCCGGTACCTGGTGACGGCGGAAGGCCAGAGCAACCACGGGGGCACCACCCCCATGGAGGACCGGCAGGATGCCATGGTGGCCATGGCCAAACTCATCGTCTTTGCCGACGCGGCCTGTCGGAAGATCGGCCACAGCCTGGTGTTCACCGCCGGGAAGATCCAGTGCAGCCCCAATGCGGCCAATGTGGTCCCCGGGAAGGTGACCTGCACCTTTGAAATGCGCAATGTGGACCGGCAGTACACTGACGAACTGATCCGGGAGATCCGGGCGGCCACGGAGCTGATCCCGGATGCCCGGTTCACGGTGCAGCAGCTGATCCACAAGGACAGCGCCCTGTGCGATCCCAAACTGATGGAAGCCTTTGAAAAGGCGGCGGACAGCCTGGGAGCCACCTGGCAGGTGATGCCCAGCGGCGCCGGCCACGATGCGGATTCCATCGCCCACCGGATCCCGGTGGGGATGCTGTTCATCCCCAGCCATCTGGGCATCAGCCACAGCGGCAAAGAATACACGCCTCCGGAAGACGTGGAACGGGGCGGAGAAGTGCTGTACCGGACCCTGTTGGGACTGGACGATTGACGCCCGCCAATCCAACTGATATTATAGGATATACATTTACCATAAGGAGTTGAGGGGATTGCTGCTGACTTTTCTGCAGGGGGCTGCAGACGCATTGTGGGGGACACCGATGACGGTGGTCCTGGTGGGCATGGGGCTGTATCTGAGCCTCCGGTTCCGCTTTTATTACAATTTCCGCTACTGGGGGTTCCATTTCCGGAACACCTTCGGCAAAATGTTCCAGAAAGGGGAGGGCCACGGCACGGTTTCCGGCTTTGCCGCCGCCTGTACCGCCATGGCCAACACCATCGGGGTGGGGCCTTACGGCGCCTATCTGGCGGATGGGTCCGAATACCGGGGCCATTACGGGGTGTCCCGGGAAGATCTGGAAAAATTCCATCGGCGCCGGGCGGAACTGCTGTGGCAGGCCGGGGCGGATGTGCTGCTGTTCGAGACCCAGCCCTCCCTGGAAGAAGCCCTGGTGGAAGCTTCCATCGCCAAAGATCTGGGAGCCGCCTTCTGGGTGAGCTTCTCCTGCCGGGACGGGCTCCATATCTGCGAAGGGACCCCGATCCGGGAAGCGGCGGCGGAAGTGGCCCGTCAGTTCCCGGAAGTGGAGGCCCTGGGGGTGAACTGCACCAAACCGGAATACCTGGTGAGCCTGATCGGAGAACTGAAAACCGCTTCTGACCGGCCCATATTCGTCTATCCCAACAGCGGAGAAGAATATGACCCGGTGACCAAGACCTGGCATGGAGTGGGCACGGACCGGAAGTTCGGCGATTATGCCCTGGAGTATATGAAGGCCGGAGCCGTGGCCGTAGGGGGCTGCTGCACCACGGTGGCGGATCATGTCCGCCAGGTGGCGGCGGCCCGGGAACAGTTCCTGGGAGAGGCATGAGGGCAGAGGGAAGAGGAACAAAGGAGGCGCCGGTCCATGAGTGAGGGGGAAATCACAACCTATACGGGGATCCAGTTCGATCCCCTCCATCCGGACCCGGAAACCATCCGGATCCAGGACATCGCCCATGCCCTGAGCCTTTTGTGCCGGGGCAACGGCCATGTGAAGACTTTCTATTCCGTGGGCCAGCACTGTCTGGCGGCGGCCAAAGAAGCGGCGGCCCGGGGGAATTCCCGGCAGGTGATCCTGGGGGCCCTGCTCCATGACGCCACGGAATGTTATCTGTCCGACGTGCCCCATCCCTACAAGGTGAACATGCCCCGGTACCGGGAGCTGGAAGACCGTCTGCTCCAGGCGGTGCTGGACCGGTTCCTGGGAGGGCCCCTTACCCCGGAAGAATGGGCGGAAGTGGAACAGATCGACCGGGCCCTGAGGTTCAGCGACCTGCATCATCTCATGGACCATCCGGAAAATCGGGAACAGGAAGGGACCCTGCGGCTGCCGGTGGACTACCGGGTGCGGCCCTTTGCCGAAGTGGAACAGGAGTATCTGGACTGGTTCCGGAACTGTCAGGAAGAAAATAAAGGAGAATGACCATGGAACGGGAAAAAATCAAGGAAAGTTGGGAAAAACGCCGGGAAGAACTGTGCCGCATGGCGGACCAGATCTATGACTGGGCGGAAGTGGGCCTGGAAGAAACCAAATCCTCCGCCCTGCTGGAAGACTATCTGGAACAACAGGGATTTGCCGTGGAAAAAGGAGTAGGGACCCTGCCCACCGCCTTCCGGGCCACCTGGAAACAGGGAGAGGGAGGACCCCGGCTGGGGTTCCTGTGTGAATACGATGCCCTGGAAGGCATGGGCCATGGCTGCGGCCATCATCTCCAGGGACCTTCCGTCATCGGGGCGGCCCTGGCGGTCCGGGACCGGTTCGCCGGGAAAGGCGTGCCCTTTTCCCTGGTGATCTACGGGACACCGGCGGAAGAAACCATCGGGGGCAAGACGGTGATGATGGAGCAGGGCTGCTTCCAGGACATCGACATCGCCCTGATGATGCACGCCGCGCCCACCACCTGCGTGGATGTAAAGAGCATGGCCAACAAAAGCTATACGGTGGAATTCCACGGGGTGCGGGCCCATGCGGCCATGAGCCCGGAACAGGGACGGAGCGCCTTTGACGCGGCCCTGCTCAGCTTCAATGCCATCGAATTCCTCCGGGAACATGTGAACGAGGACACCCGGATGCACTACACGGTCCGGGACGCCGGGGGACCGGCCAATGTGGTCCCTGACCGGACCCTGGCCCAGTATGAGCTCCGTTCCTATGATACCGGCTACCTCCGGAGCCTGGAACCCCGGTTCCTGGATATCCTGAAAGGGGCCTGCCTGATGACCGGTACCACCCATACCATCACCGAGACCTACGAATTCTATGCCAAGATCCCCTGTCTGACCCTCAATGACCTGGTGATGGAACAGGCCCGGGCCTTCGGGGCGCCCCAGCTGTCGGAACCCCGGCAGAAAACCGGCTCCACGGATTTCGGCATCATCCTGTACCACATGCCCGGCACCTGCATCCGGGTGGCCTTTGTGCCGGAAGGGACCCCGGCCCATTCCGAAGCCTATCTGAAGGCCGGGAAGACGGAAGCCGCCCATAAGGCCATCGGCTATGGCAGCCAGATCCTGGCCGCCGCCTGCTGCGCCATCCTGGAAGACCCGGAAAAGCTCACCGCCATGTGGGAAGAATTCCGGAAAAGAAAAGCTTCACACTGAAATAAGGATCTGCTAATATTCTGAATAAACTACAATGTATTACCTCAGAGGACGGATGTATGATATAATATACATTGTATAAATCAGTTAGACTGTTCGTAACTATAGGAGGTTGAGCAATGAACAATCCGAACCCCGTTAAAATCGTGGAAACGGTTCTCCGTGACGGCCATCAGTCCCTGTGTGCCACCCGTATGCGCACCAGCGACATGCTGCCCATGCTGGAAGCCCTGGATGACTGCGGCTTCTATGCCCTGGAAGCCTGGGGCGGCGCCACTTTCGATTCCTGCCTGCGTTTCCTGAACGAAGATCCCTGGGAACGGCTGCGTACAATCCGGAAACATGTGAAGAAAACCAAGCTGCAGATGCTGCTCCGTGGCCAGAATATCCTGGGCTACAACCATTATGCCGATGATGTGGTCACCGAATTCGTCAAACGCAGCGTGGACAACGGGATCGACATCATCCGTATCTTCGATGCCTTCAACGATACCCGGAACCTGGAAACGGCCATGAAAGCCACCAAGGCTGCCGGCGCTCATGCCCAGGGCACCCTGGTATACACCATCAGCCCGTACCACAAGGACAGCGACTATCTGAAGCTGGCCAAGGAACTGGTGGAAATGGGGGCTGACTCCATCTGCATCAAAGACATGTCCGGCCTGCTGGCTCCCTATGCCTGCGCTTCCCTGGTGGAGGCCCTGAAGAAGGAAATCAGCATCCCTGTGAACGTGCACTCCCACTGCACCAGCGGCATGGCTTCCATGACCCTGCTGAAGGGCATCGAAGCCGGTGCGGATATTGTGGATACGGCTCTGTCTCCCTTTGCGGAAACCACCAGCCATCCCTGCACCGAATCCCTGGTGTACACCCTGAAGGGCACCGAAAGAGATACTGGCATCGACATGGACAAACTGGGGCCCATTGCGGACCACTTCAAGAAAGTCCGTGCTGATCTGGTGAAGACCTTCAAGCTGCCCAGCAACATCAGCATCAACCCCAAGGTCCTGAGCTTCCAGATCCCTGGCGGCATGCTGTCCAACATGCTGAACCAGCTCACCGAAATGGGCATGGCCGACAAATACGAAGAAGTGCTGAAGGAAGTGCCCAGAGTCCGGGCCGACCTGGGGTATCCTCCTCTGGTAACTCCTTCCAGCCAGATTGTGGGCACCATGGCCACCATGAACGTCATGATGGGACGGTACAAAATGATCCCCAACGAAATCCAGGATATTGTCATGGGCAAATACGGCAAGACGCCGGGTCCCATCAGCGAAGACCTGAAGAAACTGGTTCGCCGCTGGATCGTAAAGAAGACCGGCAAGACCGTGATTTCTCCC
>ENA-OQIQ01001203-OQIQ01001203.1-human-gut-metagenome-genome-assembly--contig:-NODE-1203-length-9894-cov-3.676174_pt1 | contig 9894 bp, 6 predicted proteins | sample MGYA00242584_ERZ504749 | MGnify/ENA primary metagenome ERZ504749 (study PRJEB26092, sample SAMD00036436) | human gut metagenome | host: Homo sapiens | study: EMG produced TPA metagenomics assembly of the...
TAAAGATTTTCAACATCAATTAAAGGTTTGGAACCGTGTCTACAACGCTTTTCCCATGAGACCTCTTCATTGGAAATTCCCGCAGGCGATACGGAAATCCAGATGAAGGGACCCATGGGCGCAGCCGCAGCGCCCGCAGGAAAGTCTCTGGCAGGACAGATCCGTCTGGCCCGGGAAGCCCGCATGCTGGCTGAGAAGAAAAAGAAAGAATCCGGCATATAATTACAGGAAAACAATTTTTTTCTATAATGAGCGGCCTTCCATAAGTCAGATAACATGATTTATGGAGGGCCGCTTTTTAATGGGCATATATAACTGCGGATTTGGACAGTCAGGCATAACGGGTTTTCAAGAGACTGTTTTCGTATAATCACTATAATTATAGCCACATTAATTTTATATATTTTTCTGCGGTATCAGATCAATCTGGAAACCGCTGAGAGGCAGATGAACGGACTGCGGATAAGGTGTTGTCACTATAGGGAGGCCGTCTCTGACTGGCAGAGGCACAGCGGCGGAATTCCGCAGAGTTATGAGACCGGCCGGCTGAAAGGAAGATCAGGGGAAATTGTTTTTTTATGCGGGCAAAAGGTATGGTTCCGGAAAAAATCTGAAGTTGTTTTTTCGGGAGGATATAGTAAAAAGCAGTTGACAAGTCTATTTTACAGTTGTAGAATGGCTTTTAAATCAAATGTGTTGATTGGGAAGAGTAGCAGCGGCAAGGATATGCCAGAGAGCCTGTTGAACGGTGGAAGACAGGATTGAATTGTACTGTGAAAATCACCCAGGAACAGCTGACTGAAAGCAGTGTGAGTAAGTCCAGCCGAGTGACAACCGTTATCTTGTCGGGCGTTGAACGGAAGATGCATCTTCCGGAGATGTCAGTAAGGGGCCGGTTTTCCGGCAATAAGAGTGGTACCGCAGAGCATAGTGCTTTGTCTCTTAAATCAAGAGACAAAGCGCTTTTTTTATATACCGGAAGAGAGGTGAAGTGCAGCTCAGTAATTGGGAGATCAAAAGTAATCAGGACGGCAGACGGCGTCCTGTGACAGGCATAGACTGATATATTTATGGAAAGAGGGTAATGATTATGGCAGAACGCGGAAATGATGTCATGGCAGGGCCGCGGATGGACAGACTGCCCATGACGAGGATGCATTATCGAAGCTTTATGCTTTTGGTGGGAGGCAGCTTTTTTGACGGCTTTGATATGTATCTGGCGGGCGGTGTGCTGGCGGCTATGGCTGCAACAGGATTTTCAAGTGTAACGGGGAATGCGGCGTTTATTTCCTTCACGTTCATCGGATTATATTTCGGTACGCTGCTTGCAGGATATTTCGGAGATAAATACGGACGTAAATTTGCGATGAAATATTCTCTGCTGGTATATAGTCTGGCCACGGTGGGCTGTGCGCTGGCGCCGGATTTTAATTCGCTGGTTACAGCGCGCACCATAGCGGGATTCGGACTGGGCGGGGTCATTGTGACCGGGTTTACTTTCTGGGTGGAACTGGCACCGCGGAAGACGAGGGGGTTCTGGTTCAGTGCTTTCTCGTTCCTCATCAATCTGCCACAGCCTCTGGCGGCGCTGCTGGCACTGGTGGCGATTCCCGAGTATGGCTGGAGGTCTATGTTCTGGATGGCAGGTGTTCCGCCGATTCTGATCTGGGCGCTGCAGATGAAGTATATGCCCGAGTCTCCCCGGTGGCTTGAAAAGCATAATAAGCAGGCAGAGGCGGAAAAAGTGCTGCAGCAGTTTGAAGCCGGTGCGGCGGATCTGGCTCCGGTGGAGAAAAATGAGTCTGACAGAGTCTGTCAGCCGGCATCGGATAAAAAAGTATCTCTGTGGTCGCCCGGTGTGCGTCAGGTGACGGTGCTGTCTATTATCATGTCGCTGTTTTGTCTTACTGCATGGTTTACGTTTACCGCCTGGGTGCCGACATTTTTCATTAAGGAAGGTCTGAGTCAGGTAAAGACTTTCGGTGTCACATTTTTTATCATGATGGGGGCGATTCCCGGTAATCTGCTGGCAGCCTGGATCAGTGACAAAGTGGGCCGGAAGAGAATCATTGTCACTGACGCGGTGGTTCTGGCGTTTCTGTCTCTTTGCTACGGGTATGCGTCGAATGTTTATACGCTGATGACCTTTGGATTTCTCTTTATCATGGGAGGCAATGTGATGCTGGCCATGATCATGGGATATATTCCGGAGCTGTTCCCGACCTCGATCAGAATGATGGGGGCCTCTGTAGCCAATTCATTCGGCCGGGCAGGAACGATCGTCTCGCCTTTTATGATTGCCTGGCTGTTCAACTGGGGCGGTAAGGAAGCGGTGTTCATGCTGTCATTTATGATGTATATTGCCATTGCCGTCAGCGCGGCGTTACTCGGAAGAGAAACCAGTTCCAAGAGTCTGGAATCAATTGAGCGGGAAATTGAAGCGCAGCATGCGTGAGCATGAATATAAGAAAGAAGGAATTAATGATGAGTGAAATGAGAAAAAGAGTCCGTGAATTGCTGGCAGCGCCTGAAATCCTTGAGCTGCCCGGTGTCTATGATGCATTCAGTGCAAAAATGGCGGAAAAAGCCGGATTTACCGGTTTGGTCATGGGAGGCTATCAGGTGTCAGCCAGTATGCTGGCGCAGCCTGATGTGGGATATTTGTCCATGACGGAGATGACATTTGCTTTGAAAAATATCTGTGATGCCGTCAATGTACCGGTTTTTGCCGACGGGGATACGGGATATGGGAATGCCATGAATGTGCGCCGCACTACGAGAGAGTACGAACATGCCGGCGCATCGGCGGTTCTGTTCGAAGATCAGGTATGGCCGAAAAAATGCGGGCACATGGAAGGGAAGAAGGTCGTTCCCAAAGAAGAGCATGTGATGAAGATCAGAGCAGCCGTGGAAGCCAGACGGGATCCGGACATGGTCATCATCGCCCGCACTGACGCCCGGGCGGTCAACGGACTGGAGGATGCCCTGGACCGTGCAAAAGCCTGCGCGGAGGCCGGTGCTGACATGCTCTTTGTAGAAGCGCCCCAGTCGTTGGATGAACTGAAGCGTGTGGTGGAAGTTCTCCGGCCTCTTGGAAAGCCTCTCATGGCGAACATGATTGAACATGGAAAGACCCCGGGGCTGACAGCTAAGGCTCTGGAGGATATGGGATTCAGCGCCGTATTTTTCCCGGTATGCGCCATGTACACCATGGCCAAGTCTCTCACTCAGTTGTTTAAGACACTGAGGAAAGAGGGGACAACGAAAGGAATGGAGGATCAGATGCTCTCTTTTACAGAGTTTAATGAGCTGATCGGTCTTCCTGAATATAATGCGCTGGAGAAGAAATACAGGCTGTAAGGTTATTGGAATAAAAGAGGGGGCAAACTGAATCCGGTTTGCCCCCTCTTTTTGCTTTTTTGAGAAATATTGAATGGTATCTGCAAATTTCAGAGAATCAATTATCCCAAAGGGGAGATGATCATCTTCATAAATATTTACTTTGAGAGAAATAAAAGGGACTGCAAAAAATGTTTTTCCATTTTTTGCAGTCCCCTTTATACCATGCTTTTATTACGCATAATAAACAGGAATAATTTCAATCCACACATTTCTGTGAATTTTATCATATCAGATCGTAGAATGATTTTCAATCATAGAGGTGTATTGCGAGGATATATTTTGATTTTGGGATTTTCGAGTTTTTAATAAAATATTGTATAAACGCTTCACAAATAAATTAAATTAGGTGTGTTAATTTCACTCTATGAAGCAAATATAAAAAACACGAATAGAACTTGTAATTAATCCGGGCAAGTGCTATTATGAAATTGTAAATTCGAGACTTGATAAATTTGAAGCATATCAGGGGTGTGGAAAGAATATTTAAAAATAAGCAATTTGAAAGGGAGAGTGATTCAATGATAGCCAAAGAGTATGCAGTTGATTTTGAAATATCCGGGCCAGCGGCGATGTTTTCCCGTCCCGATACGGGTGCAGCTCCCGTATCTTTACCTGTACCGACGCCGACAGCTTTAAAGGCAATGTTTGAATCTGTAGTCAGGTCGGATAATGCTTATTTTGAGGCGCAGTCGGCAGAGATATGCAGTCCTGTTGTGTTTCATTCCTATACAACAAATTATGGGGGACCGCTCCGAAAGTCGGGCACTGGTAATTTTCAAGTGTTTGCTACTGTGTTGGAAAATGTCTGTTATAAGGTACATGGACATATTTTATCAGACCGTCTTATGGTCGGGAATGTGAATCCGCGTCATCAGTTACAGGCAGTTTTCATCAGAAGGCTGCGGTTGGGACAATTTTATACGACACCCTTTCTCGGGTGGAAAGAATTTGTACCGTCTTATTTTGGGCCGCTCCGGCTATATACGCATGCTGATACATCAATTAATATGGTGCTTCCCTCAGTATTATCCAGTATGTATAATCAGCCGGTGCATGGAAAAATTTCACCTCGTTTTATCACAGATGTTCCAGTCAGGAAAGGGGTGATACTTTATCATGATAAATGAATTGTATGCGGCAGGTAAAGCTATGGAAGATCTAGAGATACTTCCTGCGGTTCCGTATCCAGATATCCATATGTTAGGAAAGGGGGAATGTCTACTATTCAGCATAGATAATAAGAAACAGTTCAAATCGCTGAGGTTGCTTTCTAAAAAGGAAGCTTCTTCATGCTGGAAGCACAGTAAAGGAAATCATCATTCATTTCCTGCGGTCCGTGTAATGATTCCGCTTTTGACAGAAGGCGAAAGCCGCAAGATAGATCCAGAGGCCTGGAAGCGTATGGATTTTAACAAAAAGGTTTTACAGATGCGGTCTTTGAATTTTGAATCTCTTAATTTCCGAGAGCAGGTATATCTGAGTGATTGGAGTTATCAACAGTTAGGTCCGATTTTGGAGTGTGATGATTTGGAAACGGCGGCTTTACGACAGTTGATCCGATGTTTTCCGCAAAAGCCACAATGCAGAGATTTCCTGAAGCAAATGTTGTCTTTCTTACGAGAGTACTTAGGAACATGTACAGATGAAAAAGCAATAGATTTGATAAAGGATCTGCTTACTGGAGTATGGGATTCAAAAAAACGATGCTATGTTTCTCACTGCATGACCTATTATGATGTATATGAAACAAGTCAATTTGAAAATTTGGTTTTTTCATCCGCAACAGCACGGAAATTATCAGAATTTTTATTTCGAAAGGGATCCAAAGATTCCAGTCCTGAAGAGTTGATATCAGATCCCTTGTCAGGCAGAAGGGAGCGGGGGGTCGGTGATAAATATCCCAATCCCACTATTCCTGTATTAGGTCAAACGTATTTATACAGCAGAAATAAAAATATTCCCTGTTTAGCCCGTTACGGAATGAGTGATACCAAAGCGTTTCAGGCAGGCAGAAGTTCGGTTCAATTGGCACAAAATGCATTAATGGCTTTAACAAAGGCGGAGCGGGAAAACTTCACATGGAAAAAGATATCCAGCGACCGCAGGAAGGGAGCGGATCTGCTGCTGGCTTATGCCTCTCAGATGCCGGAAAGCCAAGCTTTTTTGGCTCAGATTCTTGGGGCACCCCAAACGTATAGTTCTATCAATATGGATGAAGTGAAATATGAGAACCGAAAAGATATTTTTGATGATTTGTGTGGACAAGTTTTAGGTGCATTGCGGAGTGTTCAGGGGATTCCTTCTGAAGAAGAGCAAAATCAAATTCATATGATTATACTTGGAACTCTTGACACGGGAAGAAAGCAGATTGTATATGGCAATTCATTAACGGTAAATCAATTATGCGAGAATCTCGTATCATGGGAAAAGGCTTCGCACAATTGTCCTGTTATAAAAATTCCTTTGTTGGAGAAAAAAAGGAGAAATGTATATACACCCCGCTGTCCGGGACCTGATGAGATATGTCGTTTGCTAAAAATAAACTGTACATGGCATCGCATCATGCACCCTTTAAATCAGAGCAGCATTTCTCTCAGTGAAATTTATCAAATTTACATGCCCCGCAGAGGAGCAGAATCCCTGGATCCGGTATTCATACGGAAGGTTCTTCTAAAATCATTCAATACGGTCAAGTATCTCATGAGTATGGCCAGTGCGGAAATAACCATAAATAATGGCATTGTTTCCGGAAGTGCGTTATTTAAGCAAATTGATTATGTTGGTTATGCCGTCAGTTTTCTATCTATTTTACTTGGATATCTACATATCAGAAAGGAGCAGTATATGGAAAATGCACCGTATAATGTAGGGCAGTTATTTAAGCTGGCGGATCAGCTTCATAAAAACTATTGTGTCGCGGTTCGTAATGGGGGAGATAAGAAGAAGAGACTGCCGCCTCAACTGTTGGGGAATGCCATTTTCCCGATTGCCTGTGTGCATCCGGTGGAAGGGCTAAATCGCTTGAGAGAAAGAATCAGACCTTATATTGCATGGGCAGAAACGGTTTCTAATGAAGAAAATAGCAGCTTTGTCAGACATATCTTGAAAGAGATGGCGAATAAAGCCCAATATATTGCAGCCCATGAGCTGCCGAAAGAGTTTTCACCAGAAGAACAGGCGCAGGTATTTTTGGGATACCTGGCAGAAGTTAATCAAAAGAAGGAGGACAATTAAAATGGAACAAATCCTGAAGAGAGGTACTGGAGTATTATTGATTGATGTTACAAATTCTAATCCTAACGGAGATCCAGATATGGATAGCGATCCGCGTATCCGGCAGGATGGACGGGGGGAAATCTCGCCTGTATCCTTTAAAAGAAAAATCCGTAATTTGATAGAGGATAAAAGCACAGAACTTTGGAAAGATATTGCTGCGGAAATGAATTTATCTGAAGCCGCATTTGGTATCTTGGAAAGCAAAGATACTAAACGTTCTGAAATTAAAGAAATGACGCAAGAGGAGTTCCTGTCTCGGTATTGGGATGCCCGCGTTTTCGGCAGCACATTTCTGGATGAGAAAAGGGAAGATAAATCATTCATCACTACAGGGGTGGTGCAATTTGGTCTGGGAGTTTCGCTGGATCCGGTACAGATAGAAAGAATGACCACAACGAAAGTCATGGCTGTTGCAGAGGATAAAGGAAAAGGTATGGCGCCCCTGGCGTTTCGTATTGTTTCTTATGGACTTTATATAATGCCGTTTTTTATTAATGCTACAGCAGCAGCAAAAACACATTGTACAGCCAAAGATATTGAACTTCTGTTCCGGCTCATTCCATATGCATATCCAGAGACTGCCTCTTACATACGTCCCCAGGTTTTTATCCGACATGCTTTTTATGTAGAGCATGGTAAAGCACGGGGGACTGTCAATGATTTTCATATCATTGAAGCTTTGACACCGAGAAAAATAAATGATGTACAGGGCCCTGCAGCTTCATGGAAAGATTATGATGAGTCAGCCCTGATGAAAAATGTAGAAAACTTAAATAAACAAATAGAAGGGAAAGCGTCTCCGGTCAAAGATCTGGTGATGTTTTAATGACTTTATGGGCGCACAGTCAAGGAAGGGGCAGACTGGCGCAAGTTTATAAAGAGCATGTTCAGCAGACGCAGTTAGGAGTACGTGAAAATATCCAATGTTGGCGGCCTTTTATTTCAAAGGAAAAGTTTAATGATTATCTGAATATTGGAGAAAGTGCATCTGCTTATCATGATGTAGGTAAGTTGGATCCGGCTAATCAAGAAATTCTCAACGGAAATCGTAAAGCACGCAAACTGCCGATTGACCATCGTGATGCGGGCGTAGAATTTTTGTTGAAACGAAATCAAGTCGAATCTGCGCTTCTTGTGTATGCTCATCATAAACCAGGACTGCCTAATATGCGTGTTTATGGATCGCTTAAAGCACAGAAATGTATGAGGTCAAAAATACCGGATGTTCAATTGGAGAAATTAATCTCTCTGCATGAGAAAACCGTAGATCAAAATTTGAATGGGTATCAACAAAATTCTTGTTTACCGCATGCCATTAGTACCAGGATGTTATTGAGCTGTTTGGTGGATGCTGATTATGGAAGCACTGCGGGGAATCAATCAATTGGGCCAAGTACACGTTGGAATGAACGGATTCAAAGCCTTTATAAATATATAAATTTGTTAGAGAAAAGGCAGGTGCAGAGCCAAAGAAATCAGGTCCGGAAAAGATTATTTATGTATTGTGAAAAAGCATCTCTGGATTATCCTATGGAATACTGTGACAGCCCGGTGGGAACTGGGAAAACTACTGCGGTAATGATTCATATGTTGAAAAAAGCGGACCAATATCATTTTCGCCATATTTTTGTAGTGTTGCCTTATACCAATATTATCTCGCAAACGGTACGTATTCTCCGGGAAGCATTAGTGCTTCCCGGAGAAAATCCAGAGGCTGTTGTAGCAGAAAATCATCATCAAGCCGATTTTGAAAAAAACGAGTATCGCCAATTATCAGTTGAGTGGAAAGCGCCAATTATTGTTACTACTGCGGTTCAATTTTTTGAAACTTTAGCATCTTCTATACCGCATAAATTAAGGAAACTCCATGAATTGCCGGGGAGTGGAGTCATATTCGACGAATTTCATGCATCACTTCCTATTTCCTTAATTAATATTTCTTGGTATTGGATTTCTCAACTCCAAGTGGAATGGGGATGTCAATTCTGCTTTTGTTCAGGAACCGCCTTTCGATTTTGGGAAAATCCATTATTTCATAAAATATCTTGTATTCCTGTACATCCTCTATTACCGAATGACTTTGTGCACGTTTTAGATTTAGAAGAAAAAAATAGATTTTCTTTAAAACTGGAAGAAAAAGATTTTCCTCATTTCCAACATGCAGAGGAATTAATTCAATGTGTGGTGGGAGCCCCTGGGCCGCGTCTCATTGTGACTGAAACTGTGCGTTCAGCTGCGTTCCTTGCTAAGATAATGAGGGAAAAAGGATATAACGTTCTACATTTATCCACTGCATTAACTCCTGCTGACAGAGGGAAAATTATAGAGGAAGTTCAGAAAAGACTGAATTTAAATTATCATTATACTCAAGATTGGACTTTAGTAGCTACCAGTTGTATCGAGTGCGGTGTGGATTTTTCTTTCAGGAGTGGTTTCTGTGAAAAACGTTCTCTTTCCAGTTATCTTCAAATCTCAGGAAGGGTTAACAGAAACGGAGAATATGCAGATACTTCTTTGGTTTGTTTTACTATTAGTGATCCTGGTTTTACACAAAACCGTATTTTTAATACATCAAGAGAAGTTTTTGATCAATTTATTAAATTAGGTGAATTGGGATCACAAACTATAACTGAATCAGTTACAAAAGAATTTAATGAGTTATGTAAAAAGATTGATTTGCCATTTGCTCTCTTATATAAAGAGTGTGCAGAAGCTTTTGAAGATGTAAATCGTGGGTTTCATATTATAGATGATTCAAAAGTGACAGTATTGGTCGATGTAAATTTATCAAATCGATTAGAAAGAGGAGAAAATGTAAATTGGAGAGAATTACAAAAAAACAGTGTTCGTATGTATATGAATGTATTAAATAGATTATCTGGGAAAGCTCTAGAAGAAAGAGAGCTGTATGTTTTACCTGCAGGAAATTACGATTCTTTTTTGGGGTATATGAAAAAAATAATTTAATTTTTGTTTCATGAAGATATTGAAATTTTCAGGGGATATCAGTATGATCATAGCAGGAGGATTTATTTATAGTTAGCGCGAAGTATGAGCGGACATAAAAACTGATTTTAAATTCCTCCGATTAATGCGAATCTTTTTAAGTAAGAAATTTTGAAATTTATAGGTTCGCGGAAAATACCTGAAAAAAGAAGAGTATATCTTTATTTTTAAAGGGTACTGTCGTATCCCTCACGGGATACGTGGATTGAA
>ENA-OQIQ01001208-OQIQ01001208.1-human-gut-metagenome-genome-assembly--contig:-NODE-1208-length-9853-cov-3.198650_pt1 | contig 9853 bp, 8 predicted proteins | sample MGYA00242584_ERZ504749 | MGnify/ENA primary metagenome ERZ504749 (study PRJEB26092, sample SAMD00036436) | human gut metagenome | host: Homo sapiens | study: EMG produced TPA metagenomics assembly of the...
TTTCCCCCTGATATGCATCCTACATTACAAGTTGTCTCTTCATCAATCCGGCCCAGCTTCATGGATGAAAGCGCCTTGGCCATCATGGCAATGGCATTAATTCCTTTTTCCGGAGCCACTCCCGCATGAGCCGCCCGGCCATGCATGGTGCATGTTATTTTATATTGGCCGGGGCCCTGTATAATAGCTGTCCCCGGCGCTCCGTCACAATCCAGGACATAACCGAAATCAATTCCCCGCAGCAGTTCTTCATCAATATGACTGGATCCGCCCAGACCGCTCTCTTCCTGCACCGTGAAAATAACCGTGATCTTCCCATGGGGAAGAAACCCCTCCTTCATCAGCGCCAGACCTTCAAGGATAGCTGCCACGCCGGCTTTATCATCTCCGCCCAGAATAGTGTCTCCTGAAGAGCGGATGACTCCGTTTTCCAGCACCGGCTGAATATCCCGGCAGGTTTCCACACAGTCCATATGTGCCGTAAATGCCACAGACGGAAGTCCGGGCATGGTCTCATTAAAAAATGCAATCAAATTTCCGCAGGCACTTCCTGTCTTCTCTCCTGCATGATCCTCTGCGATCCGGGATGCTCCCAGTTCGCGGAGCTTTTTTTTCAAATATTCACAAACCTCTCTCTCACCGCCGCTGGGTGCATAAATTCTCACCAGATCATAAAAAGTACCGAGCATACGTTTTTCATTGACCATCTGAATCACTCCTTTTTTGATCTTCCAGCCAAAATCCCCGCCGGATCGATGTATCTCCATATTTATCCTGAATTGCATCCACAGCTTTCGCCGCCCGGGCCAGCACACTTCTTCTGTCTGGAAAAAGCGGTTCCCCTATCATGGGCTCTGTCAGCTTTGACGCTGTAATCCCCAAAAGCCGCACCCCTTCATGAAAAGAAATCCGGTTCATCAGCCTGCGGGCCATTTCATAAATTTCCTCCTGCAGATCGACAGGATCCTCCCTTGTCACGGCACGTGTCACCGTCCGGAAAGAAGAAAAGCGGACTTTTACAGAGACTGTCTGCGCCGCCAGATGATTTTTCCTCAGGCGGCGGGCAACAACGTCACAATGAATAGCCACTGCCCGGTCAATATCTTCTGGATCTGACAGATCATGATCATACGTAGTTTCATCCCCGATAGACTGAATCCGGCGGTCCGGCTGAACCGGCCGCCTGTCGATTCCCCATGCCAGCTCATGCAGAACAGCCGCCTGAGACCCCACCGCTTTTTCCAGATCCCGTTCAGATGATTTCTGTATATCTCCAATGGTCCGGTATCCGGCTGATATCAGCTTTTTTTCCGTTACCCCGCCGACTCCCCACAATCGTCTTACCGGCAGGGGGGCAATCAGGACCGCTTCTCTTCCATAAGGAATAATACAGATACCGTCAGGCTTCTTCAGATCACTGGCCAGCTTGGCTAAAAATTTATTAGGAGCGATGCCGGCAGAGGCCCCCAGATTCGTTTCCTTCAGGATATCCGCCTTCACTGCACGGGCCATATCACCCAGCGTGGCAAAACGGTATCCCATTCCCGTAACATCCATAAAAGCTTCATCCAAAGACAGGGGTTCTATATCCTCGGCATAGCGTTCCATGATATGTCTGATCTGCCGGGAAACCTCCTTATATACATCAAAGCGGGGTGCTGCAAAAATCCCCTCCGGGCACAACATCCGGGCCCGGCTGACGGGCATGGCAGAATGCACCCCGAACCGGCGGGCCTCATAGGAAGCTGTCGCCACCACACCGCGGGGAGAAGAACCGCCCACAATAACCGGTTTTTTCTGCCATTCAGGGTGATCCCTCTGCTCCACCGAAGCAAAAAAAGCATCCATATCCACATGCATGATCCACCGCCGGGCCGGGATTGACTGTGCCTGATTCTTCATGATGACCACCTCTCTTCATATTATCCGCTTGGCAGGCCGAATGCAAGTCCTCCGGCTGTTCCTTATGCACGGGTAAAAAAGAAAGCGCCTATATAAAGTACATAAATATGGGCCGGATAAAAAATGTAGAAAAAATCCTTCATTTTTCTTCCTTCCCGCCCATTATACAAAAGCATGGGGACGGAGGCCGACAGCATCCACGGCTGAATCCCGTCGCCGCTCCAAAATGACAGCCAGCTCAGCATGGCCAGAGGAATCACTGGCAGAAAACGGCTGTCCTTCAGCCAGTAAAATGCCACCCCCAGGAAAACAAACCAGATGCCGCCCTCCGTCATCAGAGGAAGAGGCACAAAAGTAAGAATTGCGGCCGCTGCGGCGGGAGCATACGGCAGAATAACAAGTACGGCCAGATTCGCCGCAAAAGTAAGCAGAACAGCCAGCGCCGCCCCTGCTGCTCTGAAAGAATTCCTCTGCTGCAGTCCCCGTACAAATATGTCTGTCAATGCAATATACAGAGCACATAGAAAAAGAGTTCCAAAAATATTATTCACCAGAGCTGTTTCTGAAGGGAAGAATTTTTCCACCTGCGGCGACACCAGATTCATAAACCAGAATCCTCCGAGAAGCCGGCCCAGATATTTCTTCCGGTCAGACGTGTGCTCCATTCCCTGGGCTGTCAGAAAAAGAAACAGCGGAGCCGCTGTCCGGCCTGCCTCTGTGAGCCATACAGGAGCCCCCGCCGTCCAGAACATTTCATGAATATGATCCAGCACCATGGAAATCAGTCCAATGACTTTTATAGTGAATCCTGTCATACCCCATTTCTGTACCAGATGATCCAAAACGGCCTCCCTTTTTAACCCGAATTCTGTATGTCTGCGCTGTCAGAATGACCATCGGCTTCCTATGCGCCACATTTTCCCCGTAATAACCATATCATCAATTTTCCGGTTTCCTATATTATCCAGTCCGGCAGATACGGAAAGATGGCCCCATGCCTTGGAAACAGACAGATTCCACAAATGATAGGAATAATTTTTATACCGGTAGGTTCCCGAAGCTGTTTCCACCCGGCTCAGAAACCGGCGTCCGAAATCATCCCATAGGACGGCACTGATACCGTTCCTTTTCCCGTCATAACGGAGCTGCAGAGAACCGTAATCACGGGCCCGCAGAGGCAGCCGTGTACGGGCCGTTTCATCACGGGCATCCAGATGATCCCATACGGCCTTGAAAGTCCACTCCGGCGATATATGCCACCCTGCGGACATTTCCGTACCTTTTATCCGTGCTTTCCCTATATTATAATATTGCTCATAATACATAGGATATACCTGAATAATCTGTAGATTGATCAGATTTTTCACATGATTATCGAAATAAGCGGCCCGTCCAAAGAAACGCCCCCTCTCTCCCTCGGCGCTGAACTCATAATTAATTGATTTTTCCGGTTTCAGAGACGGATTTCCCAACAAATAAAACATACCCGCTCCCGGCATACCTACCATGGATGATCCGTCAAAATTCATATACAGCTCGCTCAGCGTAGGCGCCCGGAAACCCCGTCCGTAATTCGCCTTCAGGCGGAAATCCGGGCGCATTTCATAAGTCACGCCAATCCGCGGCGTGCGGGCGGCTCCGAAACGGCTGCTCCAGTCATAACGGAACGCCGGCACAATGAGCCACCGTGATGAAGGCCGCCATTCATCCTGTATATAAGCCGCTGCAAAATCCATTTCCGTTTCAGACTCGGTCCGCGTCAGACCGCCATTCTCAATCACGTGGACATGCTTTCCCGCCTCCGCCAGACGGGTGCCGTCATACGCAAGATGGCGGTATTCCCCGCCTGCTGTGACAAGATGCTTTCCGCCTGCCTTCCATGTGTCCCGTGCCCCGGTGACAAATGTATCATACTGTCCCCGGTCAAAATCAAATACCCGGAGATCATCGGTCTGCTCAGGCTTGGGTATACGATCCGGAGATACTACGTCTCCTAATACCACATGATTCATGGTGGTTTCTTTTTTATTAAGCCGGTTCCAGTAGGTATCAAAGGTCCATTCACTCCTGGCGCTGCCCCCATGATATGACAAACCGGCTGTTTCCCTCTGACTGTAAATATTCTGATATTTGCCCCGTGCATATCCGGTTTCATCATCCTGATAATCCATCCTCATGCGGTCCTGCATATAACCTGCCCGGATATCCACATACCGGCGGTCAGACAGATCATACCGTCCGGAAAAAGAAAAGTTCTGCCGCGGTCCATGCAGTCCCGAACTGGGAGACAGCCCGGAATTTCTCCATAAATATGGTCTCCATTGAGAGAAATCTGCAGAAAATGCACTGCTGAACCGTCCGTCTCTGCCGGGGCTGAAATAAAAACTGGTTCCTGTTTCAGCTGTTCCGGTATGCACGGCTGTTTCAAAAATTTTCCTGCCCGGTGTTTTAGTAATAATATTAATAACTCCGCCCATGGCATCAGAACCATAGAGAGCACTGGCCGTACTTCTCAGAATTTCAATCCGTTCCACGTCGGCAAGACTGATTCTGTCCAGCTCATATACATTGGCCGTCTCGCTGGTATCCTCTCCCGCTATACGCTGACCGTCCACCAAAATCAGCGTATGAATACTGTTCATTCCCCGGATCATGACCTGATTCCCCGTCATGCCGCCCTCCGTCAGGTTAACATTCTCCGCCAGACGGAGCGCTGACCGGATGCTGTAAGCCCCCAGGCGGTCCATATCTGCCCGGGTAATCACCTCGGATGACAGCGGCACTTCCCTGACAGTATTCTCTGTGCGTGTCGCCGTCACCGTCACTTCATCCAGCGCCGTCTCCTGCGGTGCCGCCCAGACCGTTCCCGCTGCCAGCGCCCAGCACACACTGCACAGTCCTATCCATTGTTTCATATGATAAATCCTCCCTGATTTTTCTCCTCTTCAGCCGTTCACCGTTCTCCCATCTGCTTCATCCCTGCAACGACAGCCAGCGCAAACTGGCGGGCCCGCTCCAGATCCGCCTCATCCGGATGGGATGAGGCATCTTCCAGGCGCTTTCTTCTTTCAGGCGTCATAGAATGAGGATGTCCCATAGGATAACGGGCGGCTGTGCGCGCGGCAGATGCCGGATCGACGCGCCCCTGGCAGATAAATGATCCCCAAAGATGTGTCCCTGACGGAAGGAGAGCGGCCCCGTGAATCAGACAGAGACGGGCATGTTCTGAATCAGGATAGGCTCCCGCTGTAGCATAAAGTGCTGCGTTGGCACACTGCATACGGCTGAGAAAATGCCGCGATGCCTGATCAGCCGATTTTCTATAAGCCCAGAATCCGGCAAAAACCAGATCATAAAAAGAAGATTCCCCTTCCGCCTCCTCCACAGAAAGAAAAGTCTTATGTCCCGGAAGCGCATCAAAAATGGCCTGCCCCACCTTCTGGGTATTTCCGGTGCGCGTAGAATATACTACTAAAATATTCATGTATATCTCCTGTGAACCGTTATATAAAAATGATTTTTAATTATTTTCTTTTTTATACTACTATTCCCTGTAACATCTGTCAAATCATAACTTTTTAAAAGAAATTATATGGCTGAATATATCCTATTTCTTCTTTTTACAAAAAAACGTTCCCGGATATAAAAAGTATCCCGGGAACGTTTTCGGAAAGAATCAACTCAATAACCGAAGCTGTCCTTTCCATTTTTCTTTATTTTGCATGCGCCGTCTTCACGGCAGTATTTAATCTGTTTGCACACGCATTCATTCTTCATCTTGTAAAGCTGCGGCAAAAAATCCATAATTTTGTCAAATGTTTCATCATTGATGGAATATTTGGTCCACAATCCTTCTCTGCGGGCATTGACAATGCCGGTGTCAATCAAAATTTTCATATGATAGCTCAATGTCGACTGAGACAGAGTAAAACTCTGAAGAATATCACAGGCTGACAATTCGCTGCAGGACAGCATATCCACGATACGCAGACGCGTTTCGTCGGACAGCGCTTTAAAAATAGCTGAGTAGGTTCTATAATTCGGTTCGTAATCCATACTGACTTCCCCTTCAATAAACGATTCTGTCTGATATCTATATTATAGCACATAAATCGATATAATTAGATATTTACTGCCAATACACTATACTTTACCTGATTCCCGGGGAAATGTCAAAATAACTTTATTTTCATTTATCTCACAAAAAAACGCCTCTGCTTTCATAAAGCACAGGCGTTTTTTATATTTTTTTAAAAATTCCAATACCGCGGGACAAAAATATCCTGAAATAGAGAGATCGCATGGTTATCCGTCAGCCCTGCAATAAAATCCGCAGCAGCCTGTTGAATATTTTCACCCAGCTTCCGGTTTATTTCAGGAATTTCTTCGGGATGTGCCATATAGTACTGATACAGCATACGGACCACATCATATCCGCGTTTTCGGTCCGGGATCAGTGCCGGGGCGGTATATACGGCGCGAAACATAAACTCACGAAAAAGAAGCAGCGTTTTTTCTCCTTCGGCTGACATGGCGATCACCTGATCCTGAAGAGAGTTTTCTACAATATCTGTCACCATGGCTGTAATCATCTTAGAATGCCTGGTTCCAAAACGGAGACGGACATCTGCCGGGAGATCATCCGCCGTCAGGAGTCCGCTTGCCTGGGCATCATCAAAGTCATGGCAAAGATAGGCAATGCGGTCCGCATATTTGACCAGTCTTCCTTCCGGTGTGGAGGCAGGCACTGAACCTGTATGATGCAGAATACCGTCTTTAACCTGTTCCGTCAAATTCAGACCTCTGCCCTCTTTTTCCAGCACATCCACAATACGCAGACTCTGTTCGTTATGGCGGAAATGCCCCAGAACATCCTGCAGCGCCGACTCCCCCACATGTCCGAACGGAGTATGCCCCACATCATGTCCCAGTGCTACAGCCTCCACCAAATCCTCATTCAGAGAAAGGGCTCTCGCAATGGTGCGTCCGATTTGGGCCACCTCCAAAGTATGCGTCATGCGGGTCCTGTAATGATCGCCTCTGGGCGCAATGTACACTTGGGTTTTATGCTTCATCCGCCGGAACGACGTACTGTGCAGTATTCTGTCACGGTCCCTCTGAAATTCCGTGCGGATCGGACATTTTTCTTCTGCCCGGCTTCTTGCGGCACGGCATGACAGCGTTGCTTCCGGACGAAGATACTGTTTTTCCCTCTCCTCAGAACGTTCCCGGATATTCATCAGTACTTATCTCCGTAAATCTGCTGATTGCGCTGGACAATATCCATGATTTTACCGGCGGTTTCTTCAATGGCCTTGTTGGATACATCAATCACCACACAGTGAAGCTGACGCATGACCTCCCGTGCGTAGGCGAGTTCATCCTCGATACGGGCAATATCCGTATAATTGGCTGTTCCGGAAAATCCCAGGGCACGCATCCGTTCGCTCCGTATAGTATTTAATTTGTACGGATCAATAATCAGCCCGATAATTTTGTAGGGAGGAACTTGAAAAATTTCCTCCGGCAGAGATACCTCGGGAACCAGCGGCAGATTCGCCGCTTTAATTTTTTTATGGGCCAGATACATGGACAGCGGCGTTTTTGACGTACGTGACACCCCGATAAGTACTACATCGGCTTTCGTAAATCCCGCAGGATTTTTCCCGTCATCATATTTTACGGCAAATTCAATGGCTTCTACCTTTTTAAAATACTCCTGATCCAGCCGGTGCACCATCCCCGGCTTCATACGCGGCTCTGTTGTCACAATGGATCCCACGGCATCCAGCATGGGGCCCATGATGTCTACATAAGTCACATGCTGTTCATGAGCCAGCTTTTCAAATGCATCACGCAGTTCCTTGGATACCAGCGTATGGCATACAACCGCGCCTGCTGCCGCTGCATCTTTGATGATGTTCCGTATCTGATCCACATGTCGGACATAAGGTACCCGCACAATATCAATGGTTTCCTGATCAAACTGGCTTATAGTTGCTTTTGTAACACTTTCTGCCGTCTCTCCCAAAGAGTCGGATATAACATAAACTGTCGGCATTTTTTTCATAACAAATGTTTCCTCCTGTTGCCAAGTCCCAGTTCCATGAACAAACGAGTAATATTGGTTTTTGAAATACGCCCATGAAGAATATAGCACTTCTCTCCATTTCTTTCCGCCGCCGTAACAACCGGGAGGCAGTCTATTTCATAATCAATCAGCTTCTGCGCTACACTGACCATATCTTCATTCAATTCTGCATAAATCATTTTTGATTTGGGCGTCATCACCATGGAAATCGGAATTTTTTGAAGATCCTCCCGCCCCATAGCCGCCTTGAGAAGATCTTTGCGGGACACAATTCCTATCAGGTCATTTTCTTCCCCTACAAATACTGTACCGACATCTTCCGTAAAGAGAAGAACCGCCGCATCATAGGCATTGGCATCACTCCGCACCAATATGGGCCTTGAAAGGTGATCAGACACCATAGTCCTGCTGATTTCCTTCGCTACAGGGTCATCGGCATCGCCCAGGTAAAAATATCCCAGCTTCCGCCGCGCTGCAATCAGTCCGATTGTCATAAGAACAGCCAGATCTCCCCGGAGCGCGCTGCGCGTCACATGAAGTCTGGATGCAATGGCATCCCCTGTAATAGGGCCTTCGTCTCTGACAATTTCCGATATTTCTTTCTGTCTGCTGGTTAACTGCATCTTTTCATCACTTCCTATTTCATGAGCGCTGCAGAAAAATTATGAAAAAATAAGGCTGCCGGATCTTGCAGGCAGCCTTATTATCTTTCCGTCTTACCACGTGTAATCTTCCGTATCAGCAAGTCCCTTGCCGGTTGCTGCATTCAGCATCAGCCGCTGTTCAATACGGGCTACATTCTTTTTGGTAGCCTTGACCATATCAGGATTTACAGATACGCAGTCAATGCCGCTCTTGACCAGGAATTCTGTAAAGTCCGGATATACGGAAGGAGCCTGTCCGCAGATAGATACGGTTTTTCCGTCTCTGTGCGCCACCTCAATCAGATGTCTGATCGCTCTTTTCACTGCCAGATTTCTTTCATCGAACAGTTCCGCCACGGTATCATTATTCCTGTCACAGCCCAAAATCAGCATTGTCAGATCATTAGACCCAATGGAATAACCGTCAATATACTTGTTAAACTGATCTGCCAAAATGATATTAGAAGGAATCTCTGCCATCAGAAGAACTTTGAAATCAGGTCCTCTGTACAAGCCTTCTTCATGCATAATATCCGTAATTTTAGCCGCTTCAGCCACAGTCCGGCAGAAAGGAATCATGCACTGCAGATTTTTCAGTCCGAATTCCTCGCGTACCTTTTTGACTGCCTTCAGCTCCAGCCGGAATGCATTGATAAACTTCGGATCATAATACCGGGAAGCGCCTCTCCATCCCAGAAGGTCTGCCGGCTCTTCCGGTTCATAGGCATCTCCGCCTTTCAGGTTTCTGTATTCCCCGGACTTAAAATCGGAGAACCGAAGCACTACCGGACGGGGAGCCAAGGCATGACATACCTTACGGATGCCATCAGCCAGCATTTCCACGACTTTTTCCGGATGTCCTGTTTCAATCAAATACATGGGATGTTCATGAATGAACGTGGTCCAGATGAATTCTTCACGCATCAGCCCGATTCCGTCACAGGGAAGCTCTGCGTACTTGTCCGCCAGATCAGGATCACCCAGATTCATAAGGACCTGTGTCCCTGTGGGAGGATAGTATTCTGCAGCCACAGCTCCTGCCGCCGCCTGTGTTTTTGGTTTTTCAATCAGATCCTCTACAATGCCGTCATACACAATGCCGTTCCGTGCATCCACGGTAATATTCTGCCCGCTTTTCAGCGTTTTTGTAGCCTCTGTACTGCGGCTCTTTGTACCTACAACGGGGGGAGATCCCACTTGCGGCCGATCAATAGAC
>ENA-OQIQ01001216-OQIQ01001216.1-human-gut-metagenome-genome-assembly--contig:-NODE-1216-length-9728-cov-3.186716_pt1 | contig 9728 bp, 9 predicted proteins | sample MGYA00242584_ERZ504749 | MGnify/ENA primary metagenome ERZ504749 (study PRJEB26092, sample SAMD00036436) | human gut metagenome | host: Homo sapiens | study: EMG produced TPA metagenomics assembly of the...
TCGGTAGGGACATAATCATGTCCGTCCTCCAGTTCATACGCCGGAGTTTCCTTATACCGGTTCAGTGTCAACACCTTTGCGGCAATCCAGGAACCGTAAAGGCGATAGGCAATCATGAGAACGCAGATCGTAATAATGACCAGGTATAACCCATTCATAACCATTTGTCTGATAACCACCTTTCCTTAATTTTTACAATGCCAAAAGATAAACTCATTATATGATTACAAAATTGCAAAGTCAAACAAGAAATCCGCCTGTGTTTTTATTCTATGCTTTTTTTGCATAGAATAAAAACACAGGCGGACTTTCCGCTGCTTAAGGGACTTTACGGTCTTGCCCAAAAAGAATCCTTTGCTCACGTTATTCGGTGAAGTAATAAAGATTCTCTGATTTCCCGAACTTTTGCCCTATGATCTATTCGTTTTTGGAATAGATCATACTTTGAGTAATTCTTTACTTTCTGTTTTTCTTTTTGGACTTAGACTCTTTCCTGCGTGCTTCTTCAGGATTCTGAACTGTTTCCGGCAAATTCTTTTTCTCTTTTTTTGACTTTTTATTTTTTTTGCCCTTTTTATTCTTTTTCCCCCTTTTGCTTTCCTTTTTGTCATGCTTCTTATGGGATTTCTGATCTGTCCAGTCATAGGCCCAGTCGGCCTCCACAGACTCGGCTCCGTCAGGGCTTCCCAATGTATGGATGGTATAACGGAGATCCTTTAATTCCGGATTGCTTTCATCCGCTGACAGCGGCTCACGGGTCTTTACCTGATTTTCTTCCTCATCCTGGGAAATTTCCTCCTCTCCGGCTTCTCCCGGTAAAGACTCTTCCTCCGGCGTCCCAGAGCCTGCCGGAACCAGGACACTGTCCTTCGGTACAGGAATTGCCTCAAGCTTTTCCTTTTCTTCTGTCAAAAAAGAAGACAAAAGCTCATCCATAATGGATGTCAGCAGCAGCACATGCCGGAACCGTTCATCCACAACCGCCGATTCTCTGTCGCCGGCCTCCCAGAGCCGGTAATGCTCCTGCAGGAAAAGCTGGTCTTCCTCCAGCTCATGACGGATTTCCACGATAATTTCCTCCAGTGTCAAATCACCGCTGCTCTTCTTCTCATCCATGATTTACTCCTTTCCGGGCCGCCGGTTTCCCGGATCGACCGTCACCAATACCTTGTCCACCCTTCTGTTGTCACAATCCATAACCTCGAATGTCAGCCCCTGATACTGCACAGTTTCTGTTTCCTTCGGAATATACCCGAATAAATACACGATAAATCCGCCCAATGTTTTATAATAATCCTCATCTTCTCCCGGAAGTTCTCCCGGAATATGAAAGAATTCCTTAAAATCCTCAATGGAAATCAGCCCTTCTACCAGCCAGGAATTATCCGACCGCTGAACACATTTATTCTGTTCCTCACGGATATCCTCGGCATTCCCGGGCATAACGCCCACAATCTCCTCCAGCACATCATGAAGCGTAATCAGTCCCTCCAGGGATCCGTATTCATCCAGGACAATCGCCTCATGAACACCCTTGCCCCGGAATGACTGCAGAACCTTGACCAGAGTCAATGTCTCCGGTATATACAGAGGCGGATGAATCAGCTTCTCAATCGACTCCTGAATAGTCCGCTGATTGCCCTCCAGATGCTGATCCATCAGAATCTCCCGCATATCCACCAGTCCCAGGAAATGATCCAGAGAACCCTTTCCCACAGGAAGACGGAAATGGCTGGACGACCGCACCACTTCCCAGATATCCTGACTGCTGTCTTCAATATCAATCCACGTCAGCTGCGTCCGTGCCGTCATACAGTCGCTGGCCGTCAGATCATTCAGCTGGAAAATATTATCCACCAGCTCCGGTTCTTCCTTATCAAAAGCCCCCAGACGGGCCCCCTGCTGCAGAAGAACACGGATCTCCTCCTCGGAAACAGGCCGTTCCTTCTCCACCTTCACGCCCAGCATGCGGATCACCGCATTGGTTGACCACGTGCTGAACAGCACCAGCGGCTTGCAGGCCGCCGCAAAAAAATTCATCGGCCTCGCTATGGCCGCAGAAATTTTCTCCGGCGCATTAATGGCCAGCCACTTCGGGACCAGTTCTCCGACAATCAGCGACAGATACGTCACCAGAGACATGACAATCAACATCGCCAGTCCCGATGCATATGGCGCTGCGGCAGGTATTTTTTTCAGCTCTTCCGCCAAGGGACCTGCGAGAGATGATCCTGAAAACATCCCTGTAATAATACCGATCGCCGTAATCCCAATCTGAATCGTAGAAAACAGCTGAGCCGGATTCTCTGCTATATGAATAGCCGCCCTGGCCCCGCGGTCTCCTTTTTCCGCCATTTCCTTGAGCCTCGTCTTCCGTGCGCTCACGATGGCAATTTCTGTCATGGAACAAACTCCATTACCCAGAATCAGCAATATGAGTATCAGTAATTCCCCCCATAAGTGATCCCCGCTTTCCATGTGCATTCCTCCATTTTTTCATAAAAACAAAAACTCGTTTTCTTTATATCCAGTATAACATGAACCTCCTCCGTCCACAAAAAACAGGCTGAACCTGTTCAGTTTCTTCCTTTTTGAATAGATGACTAAAAATCATCGATTTCGTCAAAATCTATGACTAAATTCTATGACTTAAATGCATCGATTGTTATCGATTGCGAATACATCATAATTGTGCTTGATTATGAGTTTTTTAGCATTATACTGTATATAACATTCTTGAGAGGTGATTGAAATGGATACGGTCATGCTGCCTGATATAGCCAAACTGGCCCTTTATGTATTTATTATTTTTTACTCTAATATTGTACAGGCTCTGACCGGATTTGCGGGCGTCATGCTTTCTATTCCGCCCATCATTCTGCTTTACGGACCTGATACGGCCAAAGCCGTCATCAATATTATCTGCTGGCTGATCTGCGTCATCATTGCCTGGCAGAACCGCCGCTTCATCGATTTAAAACAAGTCCGCCATATTGTCTCCTACATGCTGGTGGGCATGGCGGTGGGAATTGTCCTTTACCGTCATACAGACGCGGGCTTCCTGATTCCATTCTACGGCGCTGTCATCGTACTGGTAGCCTTGAAAAACCTTCTTCTGAAACCCTCCACCAAAGAGCTTTCCGATTGGATTTACAACCTGATTCTTTTCGGCGCCGGAATCATTCACGGCATGTTTGTCTCAGGCGGTGCGCTTCTTGTTATTTATCTGGCCGCCAAGTTCAAAGATAAAAACAGCTTCCGGGCCAATGTGGCCGCCGTATGGTGTGTTCTGAACCTGTTCCTCATGTTTGCCGACTTTCAGAAAGGTCTCTATACACCCCATTTCTTCGGTCTCGTGGCTCTCGGACTGATTCCGCTGGGCATTGCCCTCTGGCTAGGCAATCTGCTCCATGAAAAAATCAATCAGCAGATGTTCCGCCGCGTCACCTACGGCCTCCTCCTCATGGCCGGCAGTCTGATTCTCGTCTGACATTCAAAAAGGAGTCCGGATTTCATAATGAAATCCGGACTCCTTTTTATTTTATACTCCCTCAGGCAGCTTCTCCGCCATCAGGCTCCGGTAATCCGCAGCAGCCCCGTCAGTCACAAAACGTCCGTCCCCCACAGCATGAATGCGGGGGCTGTCCGCCTTTTGCGGATTCAGCCAGGCCTGCTCTCCCTGAAGCAGCACAATTCCTTCCTCAAAAAAACGGAGAACCCGGCATTCAATGCACCCGATGCAGCCAGTCAGAAGCGGCGGTGCATATCGTCCCTGTTCTGTTTCAAGATCAAAACGGGCAAACTTATCTGTTTCTGCGCCGGATATCATGCCGACAGCGATGACTTTTCTGATCCAGTCTGCGGGAGGAACTGCAAGAACGCATGTCCCGCCCGCCTTCAGAAGCCTCCACGAAAAATTCCAGGGACCTGTGGCGATGGCAAAGCGGGGAGAAAAATCCACCACCATATGCCAGGTCAGCGTCATCACATCCCGCTTCATTCCTGAAGCAGTGGTCATGAGAAGAACCGGACCCGGTTCAATAAGAGTAAACGCTTTCTGCAGAGAAAATGGTTCCATAAAACACACCCCCCTCAAAATTCATCCGTACCTATCGGCAGATAATAAAAACCCTTTATTCTTATAGTATACACTTATTCGATGAATAACACATATATACTCATTAAAATTTTCTTTTATGCACTTTATCTGTTTTTCACAAACCTATTTAGTGTTATAATAAAACCAGATTTAAACAATTGTTTTATCAAAAATGAAAGATCTGCTAGAAAAGAGAGTGTTGCTTTGAAATCAAAACAAATCTATGCGCCGCGGCACTGCTTTACAGTCATAAAATCAGAGTGATCTCTGTTGGATGAATTTATTTATACCGACATTACACAATACATGCTGCCCGGCGCAGAACGAGGAGAATATCATGGACCGCCCATGCCGATTCCAGTTTATCTTATATATCACAAAAGGAAGTGCGCCTTCCGTCCGTGCAGAAGAAAATCTTCGGCGGATCTGCGGGACACGGATATCCGTTCCCTGTCACATTGAAATTATTAATGCAGCTTCTTCAGAAGCAGATCCATCAAAACATGTTCTGGCCACACCGACCCTGATCTGGGATTCCGGCTTGTCCAGGGGCCGCATTTTGGGAGATCTGTCCAATGAAAAAGCATTTCTTGCCGTCATCGGCATACCGGCTGGAGACCTATAATGGGATATCATTAAAATCTCCGCACCCAATATCTAAAAAAGGAGCCAACTCATTATGAAGCGGATTCAGTCACTGCTGATCACCGGTGCTGTGCCGGAAAACCGGAATCTAATCCGTCTGTTTTCCGACGCATCCCCATTGGAAGAACTTTTTTCATGGGCCGTATCTCTCGAAGAAGGTATGCACATGCTGAAGCGGCAGTCTTTTGACCTTCTCTTTCTGGATATCTCCTCCAAAGGCGGCCTGCCTGAGAATGCCTTTTACCTGATTCACCGGCAGTTTCCCAAAATGCCGGTCATTGTCATCACCGACAAAGAAGACGAAGCCACCATCCTGCCTCTCCTCCGCAGCGACGCCCAGGATTACCTGATCCGCGGGCGCATTACACCGGAACTGATCGGACATACCGCCGCTTTTGCCATCGAACGCTATCGGATGCGCATCAGCCTGAAACAAAAAACGGAACAGATCCAGTTCCTGAAAGAAAGCCTGGAAGCGATTATCCGCCAGTCCGCCGACGCCATCCTGATGATTGATGAATCGGGGCATATCTGCTTCGCCAATCCGGCCGCGGCTGAAATATTTGGCCGCAGCCAGTGCGATCTTATCGGTCAGGAATTCGGATTTCCCGTATCAGCCAACCAGACTATGGAATTAAACCTCGTCTGCCCGGAAGGCAAAAAAAGGGTTATAGAACTGAAAACCGTATGGATTGATTGGAAAAACAGCCATGCCTATCTGGCCTCTGTCCGGGACATCACCGCCCAGAAAGAAAAGCAAAGGCATATGCAGATGCTCAGTTTCCATGATCAGCTGACCGGCCTTTACAACCGCGCCTATTTCGATGAAAATTCAAAGAACTGGAATACGGAAGACAGCCTTCCGCTGGGGCTGATTGTAGGCGATGTGGACAATTTGAAGCTTTCCAATGATACCCTGGGCCATCAGTACGGCGACCGCATGCTGGTATCCATTGTCAGTGTCATGCAGAAAATCTGCCGTCCCCAGGATATCATGATCCGATACGGCGGAGATGAATTTATTATTCTCGTTCCCCGCTGCACAGAACTGCAGATCCGCCAAATGATCCGGGACATCCAAAGCGCCTGCGCCAATCTGATGACAGAAAATGTTCCCTCATCCATCTCCATGGGATACGCCGTCAAATATCATATAAACCAGCCCCTCCTTCATCTTCTCCATCAGGCAGACCGGAACATGTACGGAAATAAACTGGCCTGCGGCCGGGGACGTCCTAATTTTTACCTTCTCAGTCTGGAAGATTCCCTTCAAAAGAAAGATACCGTCACCTCGGAACATGCCGTACGTGTACGGGAGACCTGTTTCCGGTTCTCTGTCTTCCTGGGCCTTGATATGCGTACCGCCAAACGGTGTGCTCTGGTAGCGGCTCTTCATGATATTGGAAAAATTGCCATTCCTTCCTCCATACTCAATAAAGAAGGGCCCCTGGATGACGAAGAATGGGAAATCATGAAACACCATCCCGCCATTGGATGCCGCATGATCAAAGACCTGCCCGGCATGAACGATGTGGCGGAGGCCATACTGTCCCATCACGAACGGTGGGACGGAAAAGGCTATCCCCGGGGAATAGCAGACAGCCAGATTCCCCTGACTGCCCGCATTCTGTCTTTGGTGGATGCCTTCGATGCCATGACCCATGACCGCCCTTACCGGAAAGCAATGAAAAACGAAAAAGCGCTGAATGAAATCCTGCGCTGCCGGGGAACACAGTTTGATCCCCGCCTGTCCGACGAATTTATCCGGTTTATCAAAAAAAAGCATCACTAAAAAAGAACGCCCTGCCTTTCAAAATAGGCAGGGCATTCTTTTTTTAATCACCACGACGAAGAAATACCCAGGGAAAACCCGGCTCCGTTGTAGCCCGGATTTCTTGATTCAAAACCATTGGATACATGCATAAACAAATAACCCGCACTGACTGAAGTATTTTTACCGGCCTGATAAACCAGCCGCGGGCCGATGCGCCACATAAAATTATAAGCCCTTCCTCCGGCGGGAAAAGCCTTGTCATAAACAATGAATCCGCCGCCTGCATCCAGCGCCCCGTACCACTTCCCGGAGATGCTGCGTTTCATCCTGACCATGAACACAGGCCCTGCCCCCAGAGCGCTGCTGTCCCGCTTTACGCCATGATCTGTAATATGACCGTAAGGCCTTGTGAATGTGATTCCCCGGTAAAAAGACACCGCTCCCCGTTCCTTGAAAGGTTCCATCACATGGATAGATATTGTGTCAATGGAACGGTTTTTGAAATAGGCATGATGCATGGAGTCAACCTGCACTTCATAAGGAGATGCCTCCGCGGCCGCAGAGCCGGCTGATGCCAGAAGAAAAGCGGTTAACACTGCAGCCGCACCGGAATGAAATTTCATAAACAAGACTCCCCCGTGAATTAAATATCCCCTGCTTCTAATTAGATAGAATACTATGTAAATAAGTATATCACAGGCATACGGGGAAATCATACAGGCATGTAAATATTTTCAGCTTTCCCGGGGCAGGCCGCCAAAAGGCTCTTCTCTGACAACCCCTTCCATCACTTCAGAAACCTTCTGCAGCTCCTCATCCGTACCGGTCACTGACAGATACAGACTTCCTTCAGCGCCGAAAATCCCGCCGGCTCCCGTCAGTCTCACCTGGACCCCGCACAGAATCTCCAGGGCCTCTGTTTCTGTTACAATATCGCCCGTCACAGGAAGCAGACGGAGACCCGTTGATTCCGGACCGTTGACCAGCGCGGCTGCCTCCGCAACAGATCCGGGAATACGTTTTTCCAGCCCCACGGGAATCACCAGCCGGACCTGCCGGCCGGCCGTGCATTCCAGAATGGGGGCACTTGTCCCCAGCCGGGGATTGGCGATCTGGATGCCTGCCATGGTATGGGCCTCATCCACCGCATTGGCCCCCTTCAGTATGACATCGCCCCGTTTCAGACGGGGTGCGGCATCAAAAAGATTTTCCTCTTTCTTCCAAATCCCCTTCTCAATCACTACATCCTGACCGCTGTAGACACTTTTGATTCCCTTCTGCCAGGGCGCTGCCTTAATTCCCCTCAAAAATGAATGACGGTCAAACCCTTCCTCCTGATGAATCATGGAGAGAATTTCCTCCGCCGCATACGCATTCGTACTGCCGCACACAATCACCAGAGTATGACTGCGCAGCGCCTCCTGAATACAGGCCATCCGGCACAGCGCTTTCCCGATCAAACGCTTGCCTGCAGAAACAGTGACAAGAAACTGTTTCGTTTTCCTATCAGTTTTCATGGACAAACTCCTTTCATTATTGAATAATATACATACTTATTTATTATTTATGCAATTCCTATTGACAGAATCAATTTTAGATATATTATATTTTATATAGCATATCAGTGCATCATGCAGCATACTTCCCTCGTTCTCCATGATTTCTGTATGCATAAATATACGATACATGCAGAGAGGGGGAATTCTTATGATCCGCCATGCCGCATTAAAAGACATTATTCCTATCAAAGAGATTTACAACGATGCCATTCTCCACACAACCTCTATCTACACCTACGATGCTTATACGGATGAAGACCAGATAGAATGGTGCCTGCAGCGGATGAAACAGGGATACCCTGTTTTTGTCTGGGAAGAAGACAATCAGGTGGCCGGCTTCTCCACCTACAGTTCATTCCGGTCCAAACCGGCCTATCACTATACCGTGGAAAACTCCATCTACGTGAACAGGAACTTCCGCGGACGCGGCATTGCCCGCACCCTTCTGCAGCGCCTGATTATCCACGCGGAAAGCCAGGGCTTCGCCACCATGGTGGCCGCCATTGACTCCTGCAACACGGCCAGCATCCGTCTCCATGAAGGCCTGGGATTCAAAAGATCCGGCATCATTCAGCGGGCCGGCTATAAATTCGGACGCTGGCTGGATATGACCTTCTATCAGCGGGCCCTCGAATCGCCTGTACTTCCGGAAAACAGCAGTCCCGCTGACAAAAACATCTTTCCGGATCAGCCCTGGAAATAAAAAAGCCTCCCCATAAAGAAGCCCGGATCCTGCAGTCAGGAAATCCGGGCTTTTTATGATCTCCCTGCTTCAGTCAGAGACAGTAAACCGCTCCCGTTTATGGGACGGTTTTTCAATTTCATCCAAAATCGCCGCAGCCATCGTGCCGCTTGTAACATGAGACTTGCCGTCAGAAGCGGTCAGAAGATGATTCTGCCCTAACACCGGCCGGCGGGCTTCTCCCGGTATAAATTCGGCCGACGGAGAAACACCGACCCAGTTGACATCATCTACATTCTGCAGGAACTGCAGCTCCTTGAACTGATTGACAGGAATCGAAATCCAGTCTTCCGCACCGGGTGTTTTTTTCAGCGTTTCCACAAAAGGATGCTCCTCCTGATCCAGAAGACTTCCTGCGCCGAGAATAAAGAAAAGACGGGGCTTTTCTGTTTCCCGCAGCAGGGCTGTCAGCCGTGCCGCCAGATCCACATGGAGATAGGCCCTGACCGGCGCTGCGGCAAAAGCATTCACAACCACATCAAAAGACTCCAGCTCTTCCTTCGTCAGCAAAAAAGCATCTTTGATCATAAGACTGGCTTCCGATCCCAAAAGACTGAGCGCCTGCCCTTCATTCCGCACAATTCCTACTGGCTGGTGGCCCCTTTTCAGGGCTTCCTTATAAACCGCCTGTCCGGCCATGCCGGAAGCTCCGATAATCCCTATCTTCATATGAATCACTCTCCTTGTATAATCAGAATAAGCTATACAGAATTCATTGCCTCTATTATAGCAAAATACTGTAAAAACAGGCATACTGAAATCAGTATGAAACGAAACTGTCAAATACAGACTTACAGAGTCTGCACCGCCGGTTCTCTGCCCGGCTTTTCTCCTGACAGCACTTCCTCCATGGTTTCAGCCAGCTCCTCCGCCAGTGCCTCCTCCTCCAGCACAATATAATCAGCCCCT
>ENA-OQIQ01001218-OQIQ01001218.1-human-gut-metagenome-genome-assembly--contig:-NODE-1218-length-9720-cov-3.121228_pt1 | contig 9720 bp, 7 predicted proteins | sample MGYA00242584_ERZ504749 | MGnify/ENA primary metagenome ERZ504749 (study PRJEB26092, sample SAMD00036436) | human gut metagenome | host: Homo sapiens | study: EMG produced TPA metagenomics assembly of the...
AGCGCTTGCCTTCTGTGGTTCCGTCACCGGACGGGGCCGGGATAAATTCAAAGAAGCAGGACTCACTCCCATGGACATTGACGGAAGCACGGCCCCTTCGGAAGCCCGGACAATCCTGGTCTGCAGAAGTATGTACTCAGCCGTCATGACACCGGATCACTTCTTGGATCCTGACGCACAAAACAAATGGTACGACGGAAAGACAAGAAATTCGGATACCTTCCATACCCAGTATATTGCGGAAATTGAAAAAATACTGACGAAATAAAACAGGCCTCCCCCAATAAACGGCACACCGGCAGTAAGAGTATTCACCTGCCGGTGTGCCGTTTGGGAAAAAGGCCTGTTTTATTATGCCAGCATATCTTTCAAGTAACGTTCGGCATTTTTCCTGAAAATTTTTTCTACCTGTGCCTCTGTAAAACCGCCTTTTTTCATAGCATCTGCCAACTTAGGCATCTGTGATGCATCTTTTAACTCCAGAAATGGTTCAATCCCGTCGAAATCTGTTCCCAGACAGACAGTATCCTCTCCGCCCACCTCTGTCAGATGTCTGGCATGACGCACAATATCATGAATCAGAGTACATCTCACCGGTCCCGCAGAAAAATCAATATCCATTCTTCCAGGCAGTGAATCCACCGCCTTGGATCCTATAAAGTTTCTTGAGAAATTCAAACCGATGAGGCCTCCTTTTTCTCCAAAAGCTCTGATCAGATCATCCGGGAGATTCCTGGGCACTTGTGTCAGTGCACGGGCATCAGAATGAGAAGCAACAGGAGCCCTCTTTCTCCGCTCCAGGATTTCCCTGGTTCCCTGGTCATTCAGATGACTCGTATCTACAATCATGTGAAGTTCATCCATGCGGTCTATAATGTTCCATCCTGTTTCCGTAATTCCTTTGTCAGGCCCTTCCATTCCGTTAGGCCATCCCAGCTCATTCGGATAATTCCATGTCAGCGTAATCAGACGGACTCCGTCCTTCCAAACCTGATCCAGTTTATCTGCAGATCCGCCGATGACTCCGCCTTCTTCAATTGACAGCATAGAACCTATTTTTCCTTCTCTGTCCGCCAGCCCCACATCTGCCGCTGACAAAACAGGATGAAGCCTGTCCTGGTTTCTCTCCAGTTCCCTTTTATAACATTGAAGAAGAAACTGATATCTCTCCCAGGGATCACTGCACCGATGCATATCAACAAACAGCGCAAAATCCTGAATAGCCGCGTCACCTTTCCCCAGCTTTTCCAGATCAATGCATAAACGACTCCGTTGAAGCGTACCTGCTTCCGGATGATCAGCCAACTCAGAAATAGTGTCACAGTGAAAATCAATGTACTTCATATCTACCCCCCCTTACATGATTTATTCATGTTTCTTGATACAATGATTATACGACAAACCGTATTGTTCTGTCTCTATACCAGTTCTCCCGGGATTCATTGCTATCTATGAATTTGCACGGTTTTTAAAAAACAGTTACAATAAAAGAGATTAACTAATAGAAAGGACTCTGCAGTGAAAAGAAACCAAAACACCCTTATACAGCCCGTTTCTTATCAAGGAAACGGGCTCCATTCCGGCCTTCCCGTATCCATGACGCTCTGTCCGGCCCATGCCGGCAGCGGGATTTGCTTCCGGCGTACTGACCTTCCAGGCACCGCGCCCATACCCGCCGCCGCAGAATATGTCACCAATACACTGAGGGCCACGACCTTGGAAAACGGCCCTGCCAAAGTATTTACCGTAGAACATATATTATCTGCTCTGTATGCCATGCAGATCGACAACTGCCTGATTGAGATGAATGCAGCGGAACCGCCTGTTGCAGACGGAGGAGCACTCACTTTTACGCAGATGATCCGCAGGGCAGGAATTTTGGCCCAGGATGAACCTGCCCGCACACTCCCCCTCCCTCATGAATTCAGCGTCTATGAGGGCCCTAAATTCATCGTGGCTCTGCCCTACCCCTGTCTCCGTATTACTTATACCTCCATCAATTCCCATCCTATGCTCGGCACACAGGTACTCGATATCACCATTACACCCGAGTCCTATGAAAAAGAAATTGCCGGTGCACGGACCATCGGTTTTACATGGGAGCTGGAAGCCTTAAAAAAGCTGGGACTCGGCAAAGGCGGAACAGTCGAAAATGCTGTTGTCTATTCAAAAACCGGATGTCTATCCAAACTCCACTGGCCGGATGAACTGGTACGGCATAAGATTCTTGATATTTTAGGAGATATTTCTCTTGTAGGTCCGGTTAATGCCCATATCATCGCTGTTCTTTCCAGTCACAAACTCAATGCCGAGCTGGCATCGAAACTGCTTGATTTTCGCCGTAAGGAGGAATTATAATGGAACTCAATGTAAAACAGATCATGGAAATACTGCCCCACCGCTATCCAATGCTGCTGGTTGACCGCATTCTTGACCTGGCCCCAATGAAAAGTGCAGTAGGCATTAAATGCGTCACTTATAACGAACCTTTTTTTCAGGGACATTTTCCGGGAAAACCAGTCATGCCCGGAGTGTTGATCTGTGAAGCCATGGCACAGGTATCAGGCATTGCTCTTCTGTACCCCGAAGAAAACCGGGGTCTGATTCCTCTTTTTACAGGGATGGACCGCGTGCGCTTCCGTTCTCCGGTCATGCCCGGAGAAGTCCTGGAAACGCATGCTGAAATTAAAAAAATCGTAGGACGTATGGGCAAGGTTCACTGCGAATCTTCTGTAGGTGCCATCAAAAAAGCAGAGGCAGATTTTATGTTTTGTCTGATGGATGCCAACGAAGAAAAAATTTAAAAAATGTTTAACCGAGAAATTCAGTTAAAATTGCCTGATAAAGAAAGCTAAGGTGTGATTTTCCATCTTAATCTTCATATTTTCGCCAAATTGGCAGTTCCTGTTCTCCCCATACAGGCCGATTATGTGGTAAGTGAAAAGAGCATGTTAGCAGTAAGTAATAAATTTTCAAATTTGAAAATGGAGGAGTATGGACAATGGAATTACAAATTGTCAAAGCAGTGGATCCGAGAATCCATCCTACAGCCATCATTGATCCCTCCGCCATCCTTCACAAAAATGTCGTCATTGGTCCTTATGCGGTCATTGGTCCCCATTGTGAAATCGGCGAAGGCACAGAAATCGGTCCGCATGTGATTATCGATCATCACGTTAAGATCGGCCGGAATAATAAAATCTATGGTCATGCCATGCTGGGCGGAGATCCTCAGGACCTTAAATACAAGGGTGAGTTCAGCACCGTGGTGATTGGAGACAATAACCTGATCCGTGAATTTGTCACCGTACACAGAGCCACTGGAGAAGGCTGTGAAACCCATATTGGATCCAACAATATGCTGCAGGCCTATGTCCATATAGCTCATAACTGCAATTTGGGAAACTCCATCGTCATATCGAGTTATTCCGGGCTGGCAGGACATGTGACGGTAGAAGACCATGCTGTAGTCGGCGGACTCGCCGGACTTCACCAATTCGTTAAAATCGGGCGGAACAGCATGGTGGGCGGCATGTCCAAGATTGTACAGGATGTCTGTCCTTTCGTCATCGTGGACGGCAATCCTGCCCGTGTTGTGGGCCTCAACAGTGTAGGATTAGCCCGTAATAATATTTCTCCGGAAGTCAAAAGCGACCTCAAAAAAGCATACCGCCTGATTTTCCGGTCCAACCTGAAACTCGTGGATGCCATTGCTGAAATGGAGCAGGAACTTCATGCCTCGGAAGAAGTGGAGCATCTTCTCCGCTTCTTGAGAAACTGCGACAGAGGCCTCTGCCGTACGAGAGATAAATAAACAGGCAGTCAAAGAGCGTACCGGAAACCCGGTACGCTTTTTGACTGCCTGAAATATCCATAACTCTTTTCTGCAGACTAATCCCCGGATTCTGCATCCGTCTGAACTGCCGGCCAGTCTATTAAAAATCAATACTGTAAGCGACCTGCCAATTATACGGCAGATCAATATTTTCATATTGATTCACCGAATTCACATGACCGGTGATATTGTTCAGAGTCAGCGTCACCCGCTGCCCGGAAGCCGGACGGTACTGAACATTAGCTGACAGATTGATATAAGAAGGTATATCAGACACCATGCCATTAATAAGATAATAGCTGGTCTGACGGTCTCCTAAATAGAGATAATTAACATTGGCTGTCCACTTTTCCCGTTCATAAGTCACACCCGCCGTATACTGAAGACGTGCATTATCCTGCTTCCACACCCCATCATCATTATCCTTCGGATTGGAAATGGATATTCCTCCATGCCATGACCAGAATGGATTAATTTTCTTTGTATATTCTGCCTCCACCCCGGTATTGCGGAAATCTCCTGCATTGGACAGATAATCGGTACTATCCGGATTCTTTTTCCATGCAAAACTATTCTGGATATCCATATGATAAATGCTGACTTTGAAAGAAGCGGCATCGTAAATCCATTTGAGCCCTGTTTCATAAGTCCACCCCTCCTGCGGTTTTAAAGCGTTAAAAGATGTACCGTCTTTCATAAAGTATTGATTGATCGCCGGCATCTGAAAAGATTTTCCCACATTAATAAACCATGATGTATGGGCATTCAATTTATACAGCGTCTGGATCTGGGGCAAAAAAACATTTTTATCTTTGGCATAATCTGCTGAATGCTGTCCCCTGGCGCCAAGAATGACTGTAAAATCAGGCGCTGCCGCATAGGAATAGGAACCATAGAGCGAAATATTATTTCTATGAGTACTATTATAATAGCCTGCTGCTGAACTTTTCATACCATGGTAATTTTCCCGGCTGAAGGTAAATCCAGTCACCAGATAATCCCGGCCTTCTCTGAAATTCCACTGCTTCTGCGTATCAGAAGTCCAGCTGTACATATCATACCTTTCTGAAATGTCATCAGTCCCTGAAGAATAAGTATACTTATTCGAATGAGATCTCCTCTTATTGTAGGCCAGCACTGATTTCCATCCATTATCTCCGCCGTCATATACCAGATTTACATTATTTCGAATATCCTTATAGCGATATAATATAGAACGTTTCCCTGAATAGTCAGTATAACGCGGCCTGTTGCTCTCCTGCTCATAATAGCTCCAATTCAGATTGAGGTGGTCTGTCAGCTGCGCCGTCATAAAAAGGCTGTCATTTTTACCTTTATCCAGTCCATAAGGTGAAATAACACTGTGTGTCCCGGACTTGGAACTCAGTCCCCTTCTTGAAGTTAAACTTATACCGTCAATAAACTGTCTTTGATAATAGACTGATACTTTTTCTGCATTAAATCCCGCATTCCAGGAAGATAAATAATTGCCGTAGGAAGTGCCAATGGTTCCCCCCGTTTTCCCTCCTGGTTTTTTTGTGATAATATTGACAACCCCGCTCAAAGCCTCCGATCCATATAAGACCGAACTGGCGCCCTTGACAATCTCAACCTTTTCTACTGCATCAACAGGTATCCCTGCCGCCGTATTGTAATTCAGCAGATTGACAGGTGCTCCGTTGACAAGCACCAGAGTTCCCTTATCAAATCCTCTAATTGTTGCACGGCTCGTAGACATCCCATAATCAGGAGTTGCGCCGCCTCCCCATGACATGCTGTTGAATCCCGTCACACGGCTCAATGCGTCAAATACCGACACAGCTCCCGTATCCCGCAGTTCCTTTGACGTAATCAGCGCCGTTGATGCGGGCACATCAAGTTCCTTCACTTCCCTGCGCTGTGCCGTTACCACTACCGGATCCATTTCATATAAAGCCGTTTTCCCAGTATCCGCCATAGCAGAAACAGCACCGCCTGCCGTTAGAAAACAAGCTGCTGAACAAACATACATCCATTTTTTCCCCATTGACTTTTTCCTCCTCAAAAAAGCACTCAGAATTTTATCCTCTTTTCCCGATAAATAATCTTCTTTCCCTTAATATAGAACCAACATTTTTATATTAATACTCGATAAATAAAAAATCAAGATCATATCTTAAAAAATATAAAATGATGTTCCTTATCATCCTTCTGCAGAATTCCCTTATCTTTTTCTTACTGAGACAGGCTTCAATTCCACATAAAAAAAGCGGCAGATCATGACCGGTCTGCCGCCTGGAAAAAGTTCTTTTTGTAAGACGCACTGTCAGGCACAGCGATTCTTTTATGTACGCTTTCTTTCATATGTCACAAAATAATGGGGAAGTATATTGGCTTCTCCCTGCAATTTCTCTGTCTGCACCCATTCATTCACTGCAAATTCAGGAAAGAAGGCATCTCCGTCAAAACTTTTTTCCACTTCAGTAAGATAAAGACGGTCCGCATAAGGGAGAAAAATTTGATAAATACAGGCCCCGCCAATAACAAAATTTTCCCCTTCCGGCAGCGAGTTCATCAATTCAGCGGCCGAACTGAAGAGCCGGACCCCATGGGGAACCTGATAATGCGGATTCTTTGACAGCACATAATGAATCCGTCCGGGGAGCAGTCCGGGAAGGCTCTCAAAAGTCTTCCGTCCCATCACCAGAGAACGGCCCATGGTCATTTTCTTAAAACGCAGCAGATCATCCTTCAGATGCCACAGCAGACGATTATCTTTTCCAATGGCTCCGTTGGCAGCCCTGGCTGCAATTATGGACAGTGTCATATGGATACCTCCATCGGCAGTTTTCCCCAGTGTTCATAATGCTCCAACGTAATATCCTCCGGCTGAAAATCATAAAAGCTGCGGACATGGGGATTCAAGATCAGTTTGGGCGCCGGAAAGGCCTTCTCTCTCCGGGCGATCTGCGTCTTCAGTGCTTCCACATGATTTTTATATATATGGGCATTATTAATGACATGGGTAAACAGTCCCGGCCGCAGTCCGCTGACCTGCGCCAGCATACAGACAAGAACTGCATACTGCGTCATATTAAAAGGTACACCCAGCCCCATATCTCCCGACCGCTGCACCAGCATGCAGTTCAGCCGCCCGCCGCTCACATCCCACATGGTGAGAAATGCACAGGGCTGCAGCGCCATATCCTCCAGATCTTCTACATTCCAAAGAGAAACAACCATCCTGCGGCTTTCCCTGTCATTTCTGAGCATATCCAGAAGGCGGTCCACCTGATGATATCGGGACAGCTGATAGCCGTAGGCTTTGCCTATGGTTCCGTCTTCTCTCATCCATTCATCCCAGATATGACAGTTCCATTTCTGTAAAACCCGCACATCATTAGACTGTTTCTGCCAAATCCACAGAATTTCTTTGACAGATGTCTTAAAAGCCACAAACTTTGTCGTGAGAATAGGAAATTCTTCCTCCAGATCAAACTGCATCACCTGATGGGGCAGTTTGCAGGCAGGCATGCCTGTTCTGTTTTCTCCCCAGAATCCCCGCTTCAGAATATTTTCTGCAATCGCAAGATATTGATCATCTGCCTGACTCATATAAAATGTTTCCTCCTTTTTGCGGTAGTTATCTCTTCTGCATCATCCCTGTTTTTTCTGTACTCCCTGACTGCCTGAAGAAAAGACTGACTGACCGGAGACTTTGACTGTCCTGCAATTTCATCTTCCCTCCCGTCCGGCTCTGCTGCCAGCTTCTCCAATATTTTGGGAGAACAGACCTCATCAGGACTGATTCCCTCTGTACAGGCAATCTGTGTCCTCACATGCTCCAGATATAAAAGAAAGGCCCCAGACGTAAAATTCTCCGTCTGGCAAATTGCTTCTTTTTCTTCTTTCTCTGCTTCTGCAAGCGCTTTCAAGAAAAAACTGCCGTACCGCTCCCACCTGGCCGGGCCTATGCCCCGGATCCCCATCATAGCTTCCTGGCTGCGGGGACGGATATGCGCCATATCATGGAGCACCGCATCAGAAAACACACGATATGGAGGAACTCCTTCACGGGCAGCCGTTTCTTTCCGGATCCGGCAGAGAAAATGGTATAAAAAATTTTCTTCTTCTAAATTTTCGCCGGATGATTCATTCATTCCATTTCCCTGTATGGGAAAAACATTTTCTTCTTTTTCCGAAATATCTTTCTTCTTCTGTCCCTGATTCTTTCCAAAAGAAGATATCTCCTTCAGAAAACGGAGACCGTATTTCTGGAGTTTGAAAGTTCCCACTCCTTTAATTCTGGATAACTCCTGCTCCGTATCAGGCTTGGAATCCGCCATTTCTTCCAGTGTCGCATCTGAAAAAATAACAAAAGGCGGAACTTTTTCCTCGGAAGCAATCTGAAGCCTAAGTTTTCGAAGTGCCTCAAAAAGCCCCCGTTCTGCCGCTTTCAATGCAGTTCCTGTACGTTCCACCGCTGTATCGGCTATCACCTCTTCCGCCCCCGGTGCAAATCCGTAAACTTCTGCCTTCCCTTCCAGTACTTCCCGGGATTTCCCGCAGAGCTTTAAAACCGGATAAGGATCTCCCTGCCGCAGAAGATATCCGTCTGCTATATACTGATGAATCAGACTTTTTATATGAGGCAGCTTTTCTTTGCCCAGTTTTCCATATGTAGGTATCGTCTGCAGTCCCATGTCCTGAATCTTTTTAGAACGGCTTCCTTTCAGAATATCTGCAATAACAGATACCCCAAACCGCTCCCCTGCAGAAACTACTGTCCGAAAAACCAGACCCGCCGTATCTGTCATCCTCACCCGTCCCGCTGCTGTTTCACAATTGCCGCAGTGTCCGCAGGGTTCTTTTGGATGCTCTCCAAAATAAGTCAGGATAAAATTTCTGAGGCAGGATGATGTCTGGCAGTAATCCAGCATCCTGTTGAGTCGCTCATACTCCAGTCTCTCCTGCTCTTCCGGAAGCTCGCTTTTTTCAATCAGATACCGTTGAATAACCGGATCCTGTCCATGATAAAGAAGCAGGCATTCTGCAGATGCCCCGTCTCTGCCGGCACGTCCCGCCTCCTGATAATAGGCCTCCAGACTTCTGGGCATCTGATAATGAATCACATACCTCACATTGCTTTTATCAATTCCCATGCCGAAAGCATTGGTGGCCGCCATAACAGGAACACGGTCATAAGAAAAATCTTCCTGCGCCTGTCTGCGCTCATTGTCATCCATTCCCGCATGATACCGTCCTGCTGCTATGCCTGCCTGCATGAGCAGGGCATAAACCTCATCCACGGCTTTTCTCGTGGCACAATAAATAATTCCGCTTTCTTGTCTATGAGTTTTTACATAGCGGAGAATCAGTTTCTTTTTATCCACATCATGAATGACACGGAAAGAGAGGTTGGGCCTGTCAAGTCCAGTACGGAATTCATCAGCTTCCGCCAGGCCCAGACTGGATTTAATATCTTCAGCTACAGCCGGAGTCGCTGTCGCCGTAAAAGCTCCTATGACAGGCCGTTCAGGCAGTCCCTCCAGGAAGGAATGGATTCTGCAGTAACTGGGCCTGAAGTCGTGCCCCCACTGCGACACACAGTGGGCTTCATCAATAACCACCATGGAAAGGGGCACCTGCCTGAGACATTCTGTAAAATAAGAAGGCTCCAGCTTTTCAGGCGCCATATACAACAGCTTCAGCCGGCCAGTATAAAGCTCTCTCAGCCGCTGTATTGCCTCTTCCCGTGATATAGTGCTGTTTACAAAAGAAGCTGGGATTCCTTGAGCTGACAAGGTTTCCACCTGATCCTTCATCAAAGAAATCAGAGGCGAGATAATCACTGTTCCGAAAGGAAACATCAGCGCGGGAACCTGAAAACATATAGACTTGCCGGC
>ENA-OQIQ01001223-OQIQ01001223.1-human-gut-metagenome-genome-assembly--contig:-NODE-1223-length-9699-cov-4.646747_pt1 | contig 9699 bp, 5 predicted proteins | sample MGYA00242584_ERZ504749 | MGnify/ENA primary metagenome ERZ504749 (study PRJEB26092, sample SAMD00036436) | human gut metagenome | host: Homo sapiens | study: EMG produced TPA metagenomics assembly of the...
CTCCGGGAATATATCGTAGACCATTTTTGGGAATTTGTGCGGGCCACCTCCAACAGCACCTATCCCATGGAATAAAAGAATATAGGAACATGGCGGTGATTCCCTATCGTGTGGAAAAAGCGCGGCAGTTATTGAGACTGCCGCGCTTTTTCTGTCCGCAGATATCAGGGCTGTTTATGCATCAGACAGCTGTCATATCCGCCATATTTTGCGAGGATTTCCTGCCGGACGCTCTTTGTGTAAAAAGACGGTATACATCGTTTTGACCGCTGATACCTTTATATAACGCTTTTGATATGGAATATATGACTGGTGAATTTTTCTTTTTTTCATGCTTTTGCACACGACCTGAATTGGTTCATTGGTCATTTATTCCGGTGACCGGGCTTTTTTTTACAAAATACTGTTTTTTTTGCTCCGCATAAGTTTTTTGCATATTATTGCATGAATCAAGAATACCGGATATCCATGGAATTGTACTTTTCAAGTAACTATCGAGTACCTATGCCGGATACTGTTTTTCTCTTGAATGCTTAGAATGCATAATCTATCATTTTTATTTTTAAATTCTCTTTTTCTATTACATAACAAATTTGTTATTGAATATTGAAACAAAACGTTTGAATTATCAAAAGTGAATGGATTCTATTGATTTTTTAATTTTTTCATATTAAGTATTGGAATACCCCCCTGAGTTCCCGATATGATAGACACAGATGAAACGGCAAACTGTAATTCATCAGTCTGGCAGATAAAATGTAGTGCACGCATATATCTGCCCAATTCATACAACAATTATTAAGGAGGGTCCCAATTGAAACAATTTAAATTTGCTTACACTGAAAACGCTCTTAATATCTTTGGAGCCATCAAAGGGCACAGCATTATAAACGTCAATGATACAGATTATACCGATGTAGCCGCTGTAATCATTACAGATACAGATACGGATATGCTGAAAAAGGAAATGGTCTTTGCTTTCAAGATTCCTGTATTCCTTATCCGCACTGGCGAAGGTAATGTTTCTGATGAATTAATTCAAAAGGTATATTGTGTCATTGATTTAAATGAAACGGATCATGCTTTCTATGAACGCCAGATTGAAAGTGCGGCGGCTCATTATGAAGACACCATCCTTCCTCCGTTTTTCAAAGCCCTGGAAAAATATGTAGGAAACGGATATTCCCAGTTTGACTGTCCGGGGCATCAGGGCGGTGCTTTCTTCCGCAAACATCCGGCAGGACGCGCCTTCTATGATTTCTTCGGTGAAAATGTATTCAGAGCAGACCTGTGCAACGCAGACGTTGCCCTGGGTGATCTTCTGATTCATGAAGGCCCGGCGCTGGAAGCACAGAAACATGCCGCCAAAGTATATAACGCAGACAAGACATATTTCGTATTAAACGGAACATCTACTTCCAACAAAGTCGTGCTGAATGCGGCCCTTACTCCGGGAGATATTGTTCTTTTCGACAGAAACAACCATAAATCCGTGGCCCACGGAGCTCTCGTGCTGGCCGGCGCAACCCCGGTTTATCTGGAAACGGCAAGAAATGCCTACGGTTCCATTGGCGGTATATTAGATCACTGCTTCGATGAAGCCTATATCCGTAAACTGATTGCGGAAAAAGATCCGGTCAAGGCAAAGGCAAAACGTCCGATCCGTCTCGCTGTCATTCAGCTCGGAACCTATGACGGATGTATCTATAACGCCCGCCAGGTCGTTGACCGCATCGGCCATCTCTGCGACTATATCTTCTTTGATTCCGCATGGGTCGGCTATGAACAGTTTATTCCCATGATGAAGGACTGCAGCCCGCTGCTCCTCGATCTGGGACCGGAAGATCCGGGAATCTTTGTTTCCCAGTCTGTACATAAACAGCAGGCCGGCTTCTCCATGACCTCCCAGATCCATAAAAAGGATTCACACATTAAAGGCCAGGACCGTTACATTTCTCATAAACAGTTCAACAACGCATTCATGATGCACGCATCTACCTCTCCTCTGTACCAGCTCTTTGCAGCGCTGGACGTCAACGCCAAGATGAATGAAGGCGAGGCGGGAAAGAAGCTCTGGAATGAAGCCGTCAAGCTGGTCATTGAGACCCGCAAGCAGATTATCCGGAACTGCCACTATATCCGTCCGCTGGTTCCTGCCACTGTATACGGAAAGAAATGGGAAGACGGGGACACTGAAAAAATGGCGGAGGACCTCAGCTACTGGGCTTTTGAACCGGGCGCCAAATGGCATGGTTTTGAAGGATACGGGAAAAATCAGTATTTCATTGATCCCATGAAGCTCCAGTTCATTACATCAGGCATCAATCTTGAAACCGGCGGCTATGAAGACTTCGGCATTCCGGGCAACATCCTTGCCAACTATCTGCGTGAAAACGGAATCATTCCGGAAAAATGCGACCTCAATGATATCCTCTTCCTCATGACACCGGCTGAAACCACAACAAAGATGAATGACCTGGTAGCGAAACTGGTCCGCTTTGAACAGCTCATCGACAATGATGCGCCCATGGCAGAAGTACTGCCGTCCAGTTACAACAGCTATGAAGAAACATACAGAGGATACACCATCCGCCGTCTCTGCCAGGAAATGCATGATTTTTACAAAGACCGCAAGGTTTCCGTCCTGCAGAAACGCCTGTTCCTGAAAGACTACTTCCCGGAATACACCATGAATCCCCAGGACGCACAGTATAAATTCATGAGAGGCGAAGGAGAACTGGTAGACCTCAACGAAGCAGAAGGCCGGATCGCCCTGGAAGGCGCTCTTCCCTATCCTCCGGGAGTGCTCTGCGTGTATCCTGGTGAAAAATGGTCAGGAACAGCAGTTAAATACTTCCTCGATTTGGTAGAAGGCATTAACCAGATGCCCGGATTCGCTCCTGAAATCCAGGGTGTATACGTACAGCCCGGCGAAGACGGACTGAAACATGCTTATGGATATGTACTGAAAAAAGAGTTCGAACGAAAAGAGAAATGATGGGAGGCCTGTCAAGGCGCTTCCGGCTCATTTCAATCTAAAAACAGGAGGATATCATGAGTCAAAGCAAAAATAAAATGAGTGTTTTCCAGCTGACCATACTGACAGCCGTCAACATGATGGGATCCGGAATCATTATGCTCCCTTCAAAACTGGCCCAGGTCGGCGCACTCTCCATCGTTTCCTGGCTTGTTACCGCAGTGGGTTCCATGTGCCTGGCCTATGTATTTGCCAAATGCGGCATGTATAGCAAACGGGGCGGGGGCATGGGCGGCTACTCCGAATATTCATTCGGCAAAGCCGGCAGCTTCATGGCGAACTATACATACGGCGTGTCACTGATTTTTGCCAACACGGCCATTGCCATTTCCGCCGTAGGGTATGCACTGGGATTCCTGGGCACTGACCTGAATCCGGTTATGACCTGCCTCGCCACCATTTTCACACTGTGGCTGGCAACGGTACTGAATTTCGGCGGTGCCAAATACACCGGACGCGTTTCCTCCGTCACTGTGTGGGGCGTTATCATCCCCTGCATCGGGCTGGCGGTGATCGGCTGGTTCTGGTTCTCTCCGTCCCTTTACTCAGTGAACTGGAATGTTCACAATATGGGTTTCGGACAGGCAACGCTTAACGCCATCACCATGACACTCTGGGCATTTCTGGGAATGGAATCCGCCTGCGCCAATGCCGACGCAGTGGACAACCCGGAGAAAAATGTGCCGAAAGCTGTTCTCGGCGGCACTCTGCTGGCAGCCGCCTGCTATATTGTTTCCACCAATATCATTTTTGGAATCATTCCTGCAGACAGCCTGGTTTCCAGTTCAGCTCCGTTCGGCCTCGTGTTTGCACACATGCTCGGACCGGATGTCGGACGGCTGATCATGGGCCTCATGGTCCTCTCCTGCTTTGGTTCCCTTCTGGGCTGGCAGTTCACCATTGCCAACGTATTTAAAGCAGGCAGTGATGAAGGATACTTCCCGGGATTCCTCAGAAAAGTTACGAATAACGGAACGCCTATCGCAGGCATGGTCGTTATCACCATTATCCAGTCACTGTTTTCACTGATGACCATCAGCCCGTCGCTGAATGATCAGTTCGAAACGCTGGTTAACCTGGCCGTGATTACAAATATTATTCCTTATCTGCTCTGCATGGCCGCCATTGTTGTGATCATGAAAGCATCCAACCACCTGGGCAGCGAACTTTCCAAGACCAAGTTTGTAGCAGCCGTTGCTTCTGTCTACAGTCTCTATGCCTGCTACGCTTCCGGATTCGAAGCTATGACCTACGGCGCCATCGTAACATTCCTCGGCTGGACACTATACGGATTTGTTTCCGACCGGTTTGATTTAAAACCTGCTGAAGCCTATAATCTCTCTGTGAGTAAAGGCTCCTCAGAAACAAAATAAATTTGCCATAATAATATAAAGGCTTTCGCATGAAAAGTGATCTGCAGACATTTTGTCCCGCAGATGACTAAAGGGGTTCTTTGGGAATGAGTCTGGTGTTTCATTGGACTCATTCCTTTTTCTACTGTCAATGGCCGGGCGAATACGGCGCTGAAAATGACAGATACAGATGGATCTCCGGCCGCCCGGAGATTCCCATAAATATGAGCCGGGCCTGTCGGAATCGGCGGATTACTTTCCGGTTTTATCAGCCATATCCGCTTCATCCCGGCATACGTGCCCATGGACTGCCTGAAAAATACAGACATTGCCAAGTGAGGGAGAAATCCCCCGGCCGGGCCGGGGGTTGTTTTTTAACAGTAAACAGACAAAGAAACAGCGGGATATCATTCCTTCATGAGAAAATAGAAGGGTGCCCCTTCATGAACAGAGCGCAGACAGGCAGATCAGAAAATCTGCCTGGAACCTGCATGAGGTGGGTATAACTATGAAAAATCTCATTTATATCATGAATGTCAGATATAACATGAAGCTGTATATAAAGATCAATGACCTTGGATGAAGTGTGACGAAACTGCCTGACGGCCAGAGTTCTGCGGCGGAGCCGGCTGATCGCTTTACCCTATAAAAAAAGGCGGATATTTGCTATACTAATACAAATATATCTAATAAAAAAGCTTCCCATTCATATATAAAACCGGAAGATACCATAAGGAGGAACTCCTATGCAGGAGATGTTGAAAATTGCTTACAGTAAGGAAGCAATGAAAATTTTTGGACCTATTAAGGGAAGAGAATCCGTATTGGCCGATGAAACGGACTTTATTGATGTGGCTTCTCTGATTATTACAGATCAAGAAGTGAAGTCCTTTTCGTTTTTAAAAATCAATGCCCTTCATCTTCCCGTATTTTTAATTATGACAGATGAAACGAAAATTGATGAAGAAATTATCTGTCAGGCAGCGGGCATTATTGAACAGGATCCCTACCAGCACAGCTATTACGAAAGAAAAATAGAAAATGCGGCTTCGCAGTATGAGAAACAGGTACTTCCTCCTTTTTTTAAGCGCCTTTTAAATTATGTAGAAGAGGGAAACAGTGAATTCAGCTGTCCCGGTCATCAGGGCGGAAACTATTTCAAAAAACATCCTGCAGGACGTATTTTCTATAATTTTTACGGAGAAAATACCTTCCGGGGAGATTTATGCAATGCGGACGTGGCGCTGGGAGATCTGCTGATCCATGAGGGCGCAGCCCTGGAAGCACAAAAATATGCGGCGAAAGTATTTCATGCGGACAAAGCCTATTTTGTGCTGAACGGCACCTCCGGCGCCAATAAAGTGGTCATGAATGCGCTTCTGGCGCCGGGAGACCTGGTGCTTTATGAAAGGAACAACCACAAATCCACAGCATACGGGGCACTGATCCAGGCCGGGGCCATTCCTGTTTATATGGAAACCGCAAGAAACCCCTTCGGACTCATCGGCGGCGTGCTGGATCATTGCTTTAATGAAGAATACATCCGCATGCTGGTGGCGGAAAGAGATCCAAAAAGAGCGCGTATGGACCGGCCTCTCCGGGCGGCGGTCATACAGCTGGGCAATTACGACGGATGCATTTATAACGCAAGACAGGTCGTGGAAAAAATAGGCCATCTCTGCGATTATATCGTGTTTGATTCGGCATGGGTCGGATACGAACAGTTTATTCCCATGATGAAAGATGCCAGCCCCCTTCTTCTCAATCTCGGCCCCAATGATCCGGGCATTCTTGTGACACAGTCCATCCATAAACAGCAGGCCGGATTCTCCCAGGCATCAATGATCCTGAAAAAAGATTCCCATATCAAAGGGCAGAAACGTTATGTATCCCATAAGATACTGAATAACTCCTTCATGATCAATGCCTCCACCTCGCCGAACTACCAGATTTTCGCATCCATCGACATAAATACAAAAATGCAGGCCGGAGAAATGGGGAAGCTTTTATGGCATGAATGCATGGTCAATGCCATAGAAGTCAGAAAATCGGTGATTCACCACTGCAAATACCTCAGACCCATTGTGCCCCCCGTTGTTCATGATATGAAATGGGAAGAGGGAGATACGGAAAAAATGGCGGATGACATTGCCTACTTTGCTTTCGAGCCGGGAGGGAAATGGCATTCCTTTCAGGGATATGCAAAAGGGCAGTACTTCATTGATCCCATGAAACTGCAGCTTATGACGCCGGGAATCAATGTTGAAAACGGAGAATACGAAGACTTCGGGATACCGGGCATCATTCTGGCGGATTATTTGCGGGACAATATGATTATTCCGGAGAAATGCGATCTCAATGATATCCTTTTCCTCATGACTCCCGCCGAATCAAAAGTGAAACTGGACAACCTGCTCAGCCGGCTGGTGCAGTTTGAAAACCACATCGATAAAGATTCTCCCATGGAAGAAGTCATCCCTTCTATTTACAGAAAATACGAAAACCGTTATCAGGGATACACAATTCGAAAACTCTGCTCAGAACTTCATAATTTCTACAAAGAAAAGAAAATCAATGTCATTCAGAAAAAGATGTTCCTCAAATCCTACTTTCCCGAATACTTTATGAAACCGCAGACAGCGAACTGGGCCATGGTCCGCGGAGAAGGAGAGTTGATCCCTCTGAAAGAAGCAGAAGGACGCGTGGCACTTCAGGTGGCCGTTCCCTATCCCCCGGGAGTTCCCTGTGTACTTCCCGGAGAACGTTGGAATAGAATTGCCATGGATTATTTTCTGGATTTCGTGGAAATGGCCAATGACCTCCCGGGATTTTTCCCGGAAATGCAGGGCGTATATCTGGAAAAAGATAAAGCCGGCATGATCTCCGTATACTGCTATGTCTTAAATAAAAAATATGAAAATAGATATAAGAACAAAACATAAAGCATCAAGGATTTTTATTGAGCTGCATTTTTGAACTGCCCTTCTCAAGGCTGAAAACAGTTTTGAGAAGAGCAGTTTTTATGTGTAAAAAATCCATAGGCTGAAAAATGACAGCACAAATGAATCTATCTTAGTAGGAGAGTAATATTTGTATGGAATAAATGCTTCCTTGAAAATCTCTTAAATACATCTCGATATTACCATAAACCCTGCGGTTTTGGGGTGTTTAATACCTGAATTTTTTATTCTGCTTATGCATACTTGCGGATTTTCTTCATTTTTATCTTTATCTGCGGTGATTCCATCACATTTTAAGTCATCTAAGCAGTCAGATTCTGCGGTTTTATAGAAAAGGAGGAGGGACTCCATGAGCCGGCGGGGAGAGAATATACGGAAACGGGCGGACGGGCGGTGGGAAGGCCGTGTGAGGTATGGGATCAATGCGGAGGGAAAGGTACTGATCAAATACCTGTACGGACACAGCTATGCAGAATGCAAAGGGAAAGTCACGGAGTTCCTCCAGATGAGGAAACCGGAGAAGAAATCCTATACACTCTGCTGTGACTATGAGACACTGGCAGACAAGTGGATGGAGCATGAACGGATGAGAGTGAAACAGTCATCAATGGATGCCTATGAATACATGCTGCACCAGTATGTTCTTCCCAAATTCGGAAAGTGCCTGATCACAGAGATCACCCGGGAAGGGGCCGAAGAATGGCTGACGTACTTACTGCAGGAAGGACGGTCTGGAAAGAGACGGAAAGACGGAACCCTGCCAGAAAGGGGAGGCCTGTCCTACAGTATGGTGACCAATATAGTGATCGTCCTGAAATCCGTGATGGCCTATGGAGAAGAACTGTACCACATAGAGAATCCGCTGAGACGGATAAAATGGCCGAAACCGAAGAACTACAGGAAAGACAGAGTATTTACCCATACAGAATGGGATACGTTCATCCAGGCGATGCAGCTGTGCATGCATACAGAACCCATAGAGACAGCCATGTACACGGGACTGAGACTGGGAGAAATCTGCGGACTGAAACGGGAAGATATTGATCTGGAAGAAAAGACCATTACCGTAAAGAGAAACATCGTCAGACTGCGTATTCATGAAGGAGCAAGAAAGACAAAACTGGTGGCGGCGACGCCCAAGACGGAACAGTCGAGAAGGACGATCCCCTATCCGGATGTGCTGCATAAGACACTGGAAAAAGTATGCAGAGGGAAAGACGGAGAAGACTACCTGTTTGGGCAAACAGGAAGAGTCTTTCTGAATCCGAAGACACTGACCATGAGATACTACAAAGTACTGGAAGAAGGAGGACTGAGAAGTGTAAGCTTCCATACCCTGAGACATACCTTTGCGACGAGATGCATAGAGGGAGGAATGGATGTAAAGACCCTGAGCGAGATACTGGGACATTCGAGTGTAAAAATGACACTGGAGAGATACGTGCATTCCACAATGGACTTTAAGAAAGAACAGATCAACAAAGTCTATGACAATATCCAGTTCTGAGATATTTTCTGAAAAATAACTGTCATAAAAAGTAATACAAAAGGCATCCCCTTTTTCCAAGTAAAAGAAAAAGGGGATGCCTTTATTGTGAGGAGAAAAAGTAAGGAAAACGTTGATAAAACGAGTCTAAAAAGTGGGCAGGGAAACCCAATAATGAGAGAAAAACACAGAATATAGGAGAATAAGCAGGAAAGGAAGCATTTATGGAAAGAAAAATCCGAAATACGTCAAAAACCTCTTATATACAGGAAATATCCCATGTTTATCCTGACCCTATTGTATACCCGTGTGATCGAAAAAGACAAGACAAAAAATCATAAAAATAATAACCGGGGAAAGAAGAAAAAAGATAAGAATAGAAATAAATGGATACAGATGAGCGGGCGCATCAGGGACAGGAAAGGCGGGGAATTGAGTCGGCAGAGGAGTTCAGAAAGAAAGGAAGAGGAGAATGGGAAAAAAGGAAACAGCCGGACTGGCAGCCGCCTTATGGATGGTCATGAGCGGATGGGCCTGTGCGGCGGAGATGGATGCCTATCCGGTAACGGCCGGGGTGAGTGAAAGCGCGGACACAGCCGACGCAGACATGGAAGACGGGGCGGATTTATCCGGCAAAAAGAAAGATCAAACCGTCAAAGACAAAAAAACAGACAGAGAGCAGGACAGGGAAGCCTACGCTCTGGAGAAAGTGACGGTGGAGGCGAAAAGACCGGACTGGGAATCCAAACTGTCGCCGGGGACTGTCACAGTGATACGGCCGGATGACTATAAGGGAGAACAGAAAGATCTGGCGGACTTTCTGAAAATGGTGCCCGGCGTCCACGTGCGGGAGGTCAATGGGAA
>ENA-OQIQ01001227-OQIQ01001227.1-human-gut-metagenome-genome-assembly--contig:-NODE-1227-length-9601-cov-3.631562_pt1 | contig 9601 bp, 9 predicted proteins | sample MGYA00242584_ERZ504749 | MGnify/ENA primary metagenome ERZ504749 (study PRJEB26092, sample SAMD00036436) | human gut metagenome | host: Homo sapiens | study: EMG produced TPA metagenomics assembly of the...
CATAGTGTGCAGGACTGCCTGTAGCTTATATTTGTCGTCCGTTCGTCACCAACTAATATTCAATTAAACAACAATTTCTACTTCACATGCTTAAGATATGCATCCACACTATCATTATCACTTATAACTTTAATGTGTTCATCTGACGAAAATCTATAATCTGCTGAAGGCATTATCTGTACGTCTTCTCCATGCACTATTCCTATAATATTCATCTTATATTTCTTTCTGACATCTGCCTCTCGTATACTCTTGCCGACAAGCTGTGGTATGACAGGCACCTCAAATATGGCATATTCATCAGAAAGCTCTATGTATTCAAACACGTGGCTGCGGCTGTATTTCTTAGCAAGCCTGTATGCTATATCCCTGTCCGGATATATAACCTCATCAGCTCCATTCTTTAACAGAAGCTTTGCATGTATATCCCTGCTAGCAACACTTATAACATGCTTAGCTCCAAGTTCCTTTACAAGACTTGTTGTTTCAATACTGTTCTGAAAATTCTCCGATATGCATACTGCTACTGTATCAAAGTTAGATAAGCCGAGATTGTTAAGTACATCTTCATCTGTACAATCGCCTATTCTGGCACTTGTTGCCTTAGACATAAGCTCTCTTATCTTATCCTCATCCTGATCTATTATCATGACCTCATTACCAAGAGCTATAAGCTTCTCAGCAAAATGATGTCCGAACTTGCCTATTCCTATAACTAATATTGATTTCATATTATTCCTTTCTTTTTCTGGTCATCTGTTACCATATGATGTACATTTCAAAAATATATTCAGCCACATAATAGGATCACTATTATTAACCTACGTTTATATTTTCCTCCGGATTCATAAGCTTCACCTGTTTTTTGTTGTATGCAAATGAAGAAGCAAATGTTACTGTACCTATTCTTCCTCCAAACATCAGAAGCATTATAACTATCTGCGAGCATGTATTAAGCTGCCTTGTTATTCCTGTTGACAGACCTACTGTTCCGACAGCTGAGAACACTTCAATACACAAATCTTCAAAATCAAAGTTCTGCATTCCACTTATTATGAGCAATGCCGCAACCGCCATAAACAGATTAAGACCTATAACCATACTTGCCTTTTTTATATCTTCATCCGCAAGTCTTCTTCCATATATATTACATCCAGCTGAATTCCTTAGATTAGACCATATATACACGATTATGACTACTATAGTTGTTGTCTTGACACCGCCAGCTGTTGAACCAGGGCAGCCTCCTATAAACATGAGTATTATTGTAAGAAGCTTGCTTGCCTGTGTCATTGCGCCTAAGTCCACTGTATTGTATCCTGCTGTTCTTGGTGTTACCGAAGCAAAAAATGAAGTTATAAATCTGTCCTTAAAAGGCATACCTGCTTCAACTCCATTTCTTTCAAACACCATGAACATGATTGTTGGAATAACAACTAATATTATAGAACTTACCACAACTATCTTTGTATGCAGAGTATATTTTTTAAAATGCAGCTTGTTATGCTTAATGTCTGCCCACACTGTAAATCCAAGACCACCTATAAGTATAAGTGCAATAATTGTTATGTTAACTACATAATCATCATAATACCCTGACAGCGATGAATATGGCTCATATCTGCCCATAAGGTCAAAGCCAGCGTTACAGAATGCCGTTATTGAATGGAATATACCGTTATATATTCCTCTTGCAACTCCCATACGTGGAACAAATCTGATTGATAAGAGCAATGCTCCTATACATTCAAACACCGCTGTTCCTAATATCACATTTTTCATAAGCCTTACTATACCCTTAAGCACATTTGAATTCACACTCTCCTGTATAAGTGTTCTGTTTGCAAGCCCTATCCTTCTGTTAAAGAAAAGTGCAAAAATCACACCTATCGATATAAATCCAAGACCGCCTATCTGAATCATAACAAGTATAACAAGCTGTCCAAACACTGTCCAATAAGAAAATGTATCAACAACGACAAGCCCTGTAACACATGTCGAACTTACAGACGTAAATAATGCTTTAATAAACGGTGTCCATTGACCTGTCCTGCTTGATACAGGAAGCATAAGAAGAATTGTACCTGTTATTATAACCATAAGAAAACCCAGCGCCATAATCTGCGCATGTGAAAGTCTGTTTCTTATTCTGCTGAATATATTCATTACCTCGTTACCTCTTACATCAATCTGTTCACTTCAATCTGCTTACATATATCTGTTCACACTACTCTGCTTACATATATCTGTTCACATTTATCCACTCACATCATCTTTTTCTTCTTTAAAAACCACAATACACATACACTTATAACAACTATAATACCAACTATAATATAGAACCCATAATGTGTTGTTGACAATGGCATCCATTTTTCATCAACGTTCATACCGTATATACCTGATATAATAGTTGGTATAGCCATAACTATAGTTATTGATGTAAGGATCTTCATAACATTGTTCAACCTGTTATTAATTACTGATGATAGCAGCTCTCTTGTACCATCAATAATATCCCTGTATATGGATGTCATCTCTATAGCCTGCTGATATTCGACTGTTACGTCTTCAAGAAGCTCCATATCCTCTGGATACTGTTCAAGCCTTTTATATCTTCGTAACCGTTCAAGCACTATACTGTTTGACCTGAGTGATGTTGCAAAATATACAAGCGTTGACTCAAGCTCATGAAGTTCAATAATATCTGTATCATGTGTATCATCACCAACACGTTCTTCTATCTCTGTTCTCTTCTTGTCTATGCCACGAAGATATGCCTGATATAACATGGCAGAGCGGAACATCATTTCATATATAAAACGCATCTTTTTCTTTGTGCTAAAATCCTTTAGCTTGTTTCGTACAAAGTACGTAAGAACCGGTGTTTCTTCCCTGCATATGGTGATTATGGCATCATTTTTCAATATTATACCAAGAGGAATAGTTGTATACATCTTTTTTTCATGCCTCACCTCCGGCGTTGGAATATCTACAAGTATCAGTGTATATCCGTCTTCCAGACTTATACGTGAACTTTCTTCATCATCAAGTGCTGTTGCAAGATCATCTGCATCTATATCAAAGTATCCTGAAATAAGCGACAACTCACTGCTTGTTGGATTAACCATATTAATCCAACAGCCTTCCTCTATGCTGCCAAGCTTACTAAGTATTCTATTATCGGTCTTATAGATATCTACCATAATCTACCTCCTAAAATCCTCAGCTGTTTTTGCCATCCTTGTCTGAGGATCCAGCTATTTTTGCCTCATCTTTACAGTGTGCACGGCATGATGAACAATTTCCACTACATGTATCACCAAGTCCACTTTCTTTATGTTTAGTTGATACCCATAAAAATGCTACTACTACAAGAAACAGAATAACTGCTCCAAGTATTATATTAATAATTCCTGACATATGTCCCTCCTTAATCCAGCAAATCAGCTGTTGCATTATTTTTCAAGCCTTGCCTTTCCTATCTGGTCAGTAAGCGATAGCAGCATGCTTCTTAGAAGCGTACGACTGTCTTTATCAAGGTTTGCATATTGTTTTATAACCTCTCTTGTACTTTTAAATCTGTCTACAGATATATCTGAAAGATTCTTTACACCACATGATGATATAAGTCCGAAAAGCGTTTCCACAAACTCACATCTTTTTTCATTATCAACACTGCTTATCCAGCTGCTAAACGCCCTGTTAAGCCTTCTACTTTGTGCACTTAATCTTCTTACTGTAACCATATATGGTCCTGATACCTGCCATGACATGGCATCATGCTGCATTATTCCAGTCTGTGAGCTTTTTACTATGATATAATCATCATCATGCTCAAGTAACATTCCAACTATGGAATTCTCTGGCACAATACTCCTGATATATGGAAGCATTGACTGATATTCCTCACTTTTAATGACTGAAATATCAAATCCCGGACCATCATTATTATATACACATTTAATTTTCTTTTTCACACGCTTATTACAGTTAATAGCTGAATATATTGCAAGATTGCCTCCTTTTGAATGTCCACCGACATATAGCCTGCCTCTTATATATGAACATGTAGCATTAAGATATTTAACGGCATCCTCCTGTGATGGCACTGGAGAAATAAAACTCATATTAAAATCCTCTTTCCAGCCAACAAGCGTGTCATCAGTTCCCCTGAATGCAACATACGTTAACTGTGGTGTTAATTTAATATGAAATGCTCCAAACTGTTTTTCAAGTGTTTCATCGATTGTATCTACATAATCTGATAATATAACATCTTTAAAACGTTTTGTACTGGCAGCCTTTTTCATTAGATAAGGTGCATCCTTTATAAAAGATTTATCACGGCTTAGCTCCTCTTCTGTATGTAAATCAAAAAAAATCTCTGATGCTTTTTTCAAGGTTATGCCTCTGTTCATCTGTACCGATGGAATAACATCCCTGAAATCAACATATGCAAGCTGTGCAAGTATGACATTGTCAACATCATTAAATGGTGACTGTTCAAATGTCAGGTCACCACGCCATTCGAGATAATCCATTACATTTCCCATAACAATACCCCTTTCCTGCCAGTTTTTCAACCATTATACCATCATATTATTCATATTTTTTCATATTTTTAAATACCTTATTTAGAATTTTTAAGTCCATTCACAAGTTATTTATTTTTCAATTCATTTGCAAGTTATTTTATATTTTTAAGTTCATTCACAAGCTCAATATCGGATGGCTGCACTTTCATATTAGCTGTAACAGGATTCTCACCTGGTTTTGTTATTGTCACTTCTACAATAGTACCTTCCTGTATCCCTGTAGAAAAACAATAATTCAGAAATGATACAAACTTTGGATGTGTACCTGCAAACTTATTCTTTAAACTCATTAATTTCATAATAGAACCTGGATTCATCATAACATATTACCTTTCTGCTTATATGGTTTTAGACCTTTTGACCCTCGTATTGTTTAATATAATAAATAAAACACATACACAGGTTGTAATGCTCTCTGCTGCAGGGAAGCTGCTCCAGACTCCATTCATTCCAAACAGACGCGATAAAATAACAGATATCACAACCATAAGAACAAAGCCTCTTAAAACCGAAACAACAAAGGATTCCTTTGCCATCTCCACAGCACTGAAATATCCCGCTGATATTATATTAAATCCTGCAAACAAAAATCCTATAAAATATATTCTCATACCTGTATATGCGTAACCTGCCAGCTCTACAACTCCTTCACTGTTAAAAAGACTTACAAGCGGTCCGGTAAAGCCTGCAACTACTGCATACATAACAGCAAATAATGCCACTGATGTAATTATACTATATCTGTAAACTCGTGACACTTCTTTTTTATTACCTTTACCATATGATTCACTTATCAGAGGCTGTGCTCCCTGCGATATACCATTGAATATAGCTGTGCCGATATAGGCATAATTAGCAACAACTCCATATGCCGCAACTCCAATATTTCCGGTAAGTGATAACATAAGCATATTAAATACAGTTGTTGTAACTGCTGATGCCATTTCACCTACAAATGCGGCTGTGCCAAGCATACATGACTCTCTTAACATTTTAAATGAAGGAAGATGCCATTTGAACACAACTGTATTTTTCTTACCCATAAAATGCGTCATACACACAAGTATGCTGCACACTGGTGATGCTGCTGTAGCCATCGCTGCACCGAGCAGCCCAAGATTCATCGGAAACATAAATATATAATCAAACACTATATTAAAAAGACTTCCAGACAACGTAGCAAGCATTGCCCTTGACGGATCATTGTCATTTCTTACATATGCACTGACTATATAGTTGCACATGAAAAATGGTGTAAACATCAGAAATGTTCTTGTATAACCTATACCTATGGCTGTAATCTTATCATCCGCTCCCATGATGTGCAAAAGCTTATCTGGTGCAAAAATCCCGACAAGTATAAATAATATGCTTAAAATGCATGCACACATGATTGAATTAGAAAAATAATCATCTGCATGAGCATCGCCTCTTGCTCTTAATATCTTAAAGCGAATCGCTGAACCAACACCCATCATAGAGCCAAATGCAAATATTACACTAAATACCGGAAGAACAAGATTAAGAACCGTAATTCCATCTGCACCAGCATATTTTGATATAAAAAAAGTATCAGCAACAACATAACATGATATTCCAAGCATACCAAATATATTCTGTGATACATACTTAACAAACTTCTTACCTATACCCATTTCGTTCTCCAAATCAACATCTTATTCTCATTTTAATTTCTTATTTGTATTTTATATTTATATTTTTTCATATTTCTTGTTCAAATATCTTATTTAAATTTAAAATCAAAAGATATTATGTTCTTTTAATCCTTATAATATATTAATTTACATTAATCTGGAAAATAAAGCAATTCTTTTTAAACAAGAGCGCAAGACGGGTGCCACAAGGTCCGGTGGACCTTGGCTCTGGCACGACCGAGGGGCGCTTTAGCACTCCGAGAAATCGAACCCAAACTGCAAAGCAGTTGGGTTTCGAGAAGTGCCCCGCACTTCTCGGATAACAAAAGGGGATGTGAAAAAACTCGATTGATTTTTTTCACATCCCCAAAAAATGTTCGAAAATTACCCCTGGTATATCAGAAGTTCCTGTACTGCTTCTTTTCGAAGTTTCTCCTCTTCTACTGTCATCTGTTTTCTTTATCCATGTAGCAAACTTCATATACAACTGGATTAAAAGATGTGACTTTCATATAAGCAGTGAGTGATAACGGAATAGATGCTACATCTTCTTCCAGATAATGGTCTCCAAGCTCACGGAGAATATCTGCGATTTTATCAATGTCTTCTGTATTTCCAACTTCTACCGTAAACGGTTCACGTTCATACTTAAGTGTATTGTCATTATGCTTTTCCATATAGGTTCTGCCATTTGATTTGAACGTCCGCGATGTTTTCATTTTCTTTTTTCTTTTTCGTATTCTTTCAGTTCTTTCAGAGCCTTCTCACCCTGTGGGTAAAGAATGATGATATTAAAGATCGTCATCAGTCCGATTCCAACATCACCAAGATCCCACACAAATGTATATGCTGCAAGGCCGCCGATGAACAGCATCACAAGCGCCAGTACTTTGTATGCAGTCTGTGAAGCCCAGTTATCTCCGAAAAGATATGCAACATTGCTTCTCGCATAAAAAAGGATGCCCAGAAACGTTGAAAAACTGAATAAAAACAGCGTCGCCGCAATAAAGATCACACCAAAACGGCCAAGATGATGTTCCATTGCTGTCTGCAGAAGATCCATTCCGGAAAGTCCTGTAACTTTTTCTTCCGGCGCAAGCAGCATGATAAATGCTGTACAGCTGCAGATCACGATCGTATCCACAAATACCCCGAGCGCCTGTACCAATCCGGCTTTGACCGGCTGGTCACATTCTGCCGCTGCTGCCGCACACGGAGCAGATCCGGAACCTGCTTCATTCGAAAACAGTCCACGTTTGATTCCATTCATTAGGACTGCGCCAAAACCGCCGGCTGCTGCCTGTCGGAATCCAAATGCTTCCTCAAAAATTCTTGCAAAAACACCCGGCAAACTTCCAAGATTCATCACAATGATCAGAATCGTGATTACAAAATAGCATACCGCCATGACCGGCACTACCATATCCAGGATCTTAACTGTCGCATCTTTACGAAGCACTATCACAGCAGCCACAGCAACAAGTACTACCGTCATATAGATCGGCGGAATGGAAAATGCATTTTTAAATGAAGAAACAACAGAATTACTGATCACTTGACTGATACCGCACCAGCAGAGCAGACCGGAGATTGCAAACAACACAGAAATCACCACTTTGTTTCTCTTTTTCTTCTGTTTTTCTTCTACATATGCATGAATATAATACGCCGGACCGCCGCGGTAACCTCCGTACAGCGGATCTTTTTCTTTATAAAGCTGTGCCAGTGTCGCTTCAATAAAAGCTGTTGATGAACCGATAATTGCCGTCACCCACATCCAGAAAACCGCACCGGCGCCGCCTGCCGAAATTGCCGCAACAACACCGACCAGATTTCCCATACCGACACGGGTTGCCGTCGAAACGATCAGTGTCTGAAATGAAGACAGACTGTTTTTTTCTTGTTTCTTCTCAACCAGTGCCTGCACCATATCCGGGAACAGGCGAATCGGCAGAAAACGCGTCCGAACTGTAAAATAAATTCCTGTAGGAATCAGTAATATAATCAGAAGCGAAATCCCCAGAGTGCTGCCGCCCGGCAGTGGAATCTGCACCAGATCTCCCCACAGAAAACTATATACTTTCTCAATCAGAGTAACTATCATACTTTAAACCCTCTTCCATACTCACAACATCCGGGATACATGCTGCTCACGTCATCTACAACAGCCTGATTCCCGGACAGATACCATAATAGTATAGCCCATATTAACCCTTAAACGCAAGTACTTTTATGGTTTAAAGTCAAAAACTTTAAATAATTAAAGCTTTCAACTATGTTTGAAGCCTACAGCATCGTTTAACATGGAATTTCATCAAGTATTGTTTGCATTATCTAAATACCATTGGTTCACTGGTAACATTCCGCGGTGATAAGGATGCTGTACGCTTCTATTATAAAGATAATAGAGGTCAAGTATACAATGGTCAAGTCATTAGAAATACAGGCCTATCCAAGGGTAAATATATGGCTGGTTCTTTACGTCAAATAGAGGCCTTGCAAGAATTAGTTAATCACTTGCAACAGAATGGTCAAGAAGTACCATCCTCTATTGATATCATGATCACTCAAGAAGGCTATCGCATCAAGACTATTTTTAATTACAATGAAGATACAAGTAATTTACCAGCATATCTAGAACAATATGAACAACAGAATTTCCCTACTATGAAGTAAAAGAAAAGCTCGTGCTATGCACGAGCTTTTTTGTTAGATTACGTAATCATCGGAATCGTCTTTTTTAGGTTTTTTGTAAAGTTCTTTTACGCCTGCCATTTCGATGAGTTCTTCCCCAAGGGCATCTTCATCGTCTGTGTTAAGCATGGAGTAGAACGCCCAAAGAATAATAAACCAAATTGGTGTGAACAAGAGGGCAATTCGCGTATCTTCATTTAAGGCTAGGATGGCTAGAACAAAAACGAAGAAAGCGAGGATGATGTAATTCATTATAGGGTATAGAGGCATTTTAAATTTAGACTGTGACGCTACTTCAGGATTTTTCTTGCGATATTTGAGATGGCAAATAACCATCATGCCCCAAATAAAGATAAAGCAGAACGTGGAGATTGATGTAATCATAACGAATACTGCTTCAGGCATTACGTAGTTGAGTACAACCGTAATCAATAATACGGCTGCCGAAAAAATCGTTGCTTGGTATGGCACACTGCTGTGAGTCAAGCGGCGCATCGAACTCGGGGCGTGGCCGCGTTTTGCCAAGGCATAAATCATACGACCGGTACTGAAGATGCCGGAGTTTGTAGCGGATGCTGCAGAAGTAAGAACCACGAAGTTTACGATACCTGCAGCGGCTGTAATACCAACGGCGGTAAATACCGCTACAAATGG
>ENA-OQIQ01001229-OQIQ01001229.1-human-gut-metagenome-genome-assembly--contig:-NODE-1229-length-9574-cov-3.485627_pt1 | contig 9574 bp, 8 predicted proteins | sample MGYA00242584_ERZ504749 | MGnify/ENA primary metagenome ERZ504749 (study PRJEB26092, sample SAMD00036436) | human gut metagenome | host: Homo sapiens | study: EMG produced TPA metagenomics assembly of the...
CCCCCTCCTTTCCATCTAAAAGAATGTTTGAAAGTTCTGAAAAGGATCCCCCACCCGCCATATTTCTTGTATATTCTTCATGTCCCGGTGTATCTGCCACGATAAAACTTCTCTTATCTGTTGTAAAATATCTGTATGCAACATCAATTGTGATACCCTGTTCTCTTTCTGCCATAAGTCCGTCAAGAAGAAGTGAGTAATCAATAGCACCACCACGGCTTCCTACTTTACTGTCAAGCTCTAAAGCCTTTTCCTGATCAGCATATAAAAGCTTTGAATCATATAATATATGTCCTATTAATGTAGACTTTCCATCATCCACGCTTCCGCATGTTATAAACTTTAATAATCCTATCATCTTAGAAATACCCCTCTCTCTTTCTTCTTTCCATACTTCCTGCTGCTTCGTTATCAATAACTCTTGTTGTTCTCTCAGAAGATACAGCACTGAGTGTTTCATCGATTATCTCATCAAGAGTTGTAGCATTTGACTCTATACCACCAGTTAAAGGATAGCAGCCAAGAGTTCTAAATCGTACATTCCTGTATTCTATCTTTTCGCCTTCCTTTAACTTGAAACGGTCATCATCAACCATTATAAGCATGCCATCTCTTTCAACAACTGGTCGCTTGTCTGCATAGTAAAGAGGTACTATATCAATATTTTCTCTCTTGATATACTGCCATATATCTGTTTCAGTCCAGTTTGATATAGGAAATACTCTTATGCTCTCACCCTTATTGATACGTGAGTTGTAAAGCTTCCACATTTCTGGCCGCTGGTTCTTAGGATCCCATGCCTGATTTTCATTTCTGAATGAGAATATTCTTTCCTTAGCCCTTGACTTTTCCTCATCTCTTCTGCCACCGCCAAATGCTGCTGTAAAACCATACTTGTTAAGAGCCTGCTTTAAAGCCTGTGTCTTCATAATATCTGTATACACTGAACCATAGTCAAAAGGATTAATTCCCTTCTTAACACCATCTTCATTGATATATTCTAACATTTCGATGCCAAGCTTCTTAGCTGTTTCATCCCTGAACTTAATCATTTCCTTGAACTTCCAGGTTGTATTAACGTGAAGAAATGGAAATGGTGGCTTCTCTGGATAAAATGCTTTCATAGCAAGATGAAGCATTACTGAGCTGTCCTTTCCTATAGAATAGAGCATAACCGGCTTTTCACACTCCGCCGCTACCTCTCTTATTATATATATTGCCTCAGCTTCAAGCTGATCAAGATGCGATAATTCTGCCATTGTTTTATCTGTCCTTTCCTTATATATTACTTTAGAACGATTATACACTTCCATAGTATGTTTATATGTTTATTGGTTAATAATCATTCAAGTTAAATAAACTATTTTTTTACATCAGTACTTATTAGATTCTTTCTTATTAATAACTATCGTTTCCCTGCTGCCATCTGTTTTATCTATGTTCCAGTTAAGGTAGTCACCTTTGGTAGTAACACTCATCTTACTTCCCATGCCACCCATATCTGCTCCAAGATACAGTGCAATAGCCTCGAACTTACATTCCTTAAGACATGATGAACATCCCCAGCAATCCTTAGGATACTTTATATATGCCTTTTTATCCTCACCCATCTTTATAAGGCTTCCTGGACAGACGATACTGCATTGTCCACATCCTGCACATCTGCTTTTATCTATCACTATGCTCATATGTCTCACCTCTTCCTACAAGATTTCTGAATATAACTTCTATGTTATCACCATTCTTTCTGGTGTTGACATACTTAAGCCACTCATCTGACTTATCAGGATAATCAAGATTTTCAGCAAAGCTATGCCATCTTGTTTCCTTTCTTGCCTTTAAATGCTCTATAAGCACCTGACAGACTGTAAGTCTTTCCTTAAGCTCATACACAAACATAAGTCCATGGTAATCTGCTGCTGACACATTTCCTGAAAGTGTGATAATCTGTTCTATCTTCTGCTTTGCAAGCTCAAGCTGCTTTTCATTAAACTGATAGTGGCTTCCAATACCACCAGCATAAGTATCCATAACCTTCTGCATAGCTTCTTCAAGCTGTTCTGTAGAGAATACTTCATCCTGTCTTTCAAGATATGCATTATATTCCTCAAGCTTTTTACTCACGAATTCTTCTGCAAAGCTTTCTAAGGCTTTATAATCATCTTTAATATCATGACAGCAATAAGCAGCATCCTGTGAACTAAAGGTATCTGCCAGCTCTGCCTCTTCTTTAAGTGCCTTAACAATATCTATAGCAGCTATCTCACCCTCTGCCATAGCTCCTGTTACATACTTCTGAGGACATCCACCTGCAACATCACCTGCCGCATACAGTCCATCTATGGTAGTTCTTCTGTTAGTATCTACCCAGTAACCACTGGCTGTATGTCCACCTACGATATAAGGTTCTGTTCCTTCTATCTCAACATTCTGCTCGCTTGGATTCTTTCCTGACTCTATCCACTTAAGTGTCTGTCTTGGTGCCATGTTAAGATAAGCCTTCTTTAAAGATTCATCCTGTTCACTGCTTATTCCTTCTGTTCTTAAGTAACATGGGCCTCTTCCTTCGATATTCTCTCTTACAGTTCCATATACTCTCTGTGAGGTTGTAAGACCATATTTATCTTCATACACTTCTCCCTTTGAGTTAATCTGCTTAGCTTTGACTCCCTGGGCTATGGTCCCTGTTGGTGCTATAGTATCTTTACAACGTAATGCTATAAATCTCATCTCAAATGTTGTCATCTCAGCCCCGGCATTAATCCCCATTGCATATCCAGCTCCGGTATTAAACGGTGGATACCACATCTTATGCCTTGAAAATCCTGGATTGTTAGGCTTATAAAGTCCAGCCGCCCCTCCTGTTGCACATAAAACTTTCTTTGCCCTTATCTCATATGCATATCCATCATCAATGTTAAAACCTACAGCACCAAGAATTTTATTATCCTTAACTATATAATCTGTTATATTAAGTCTGTTTATAACTGTCACTCCATCAAGTGCTTCCACTGCCGAGGCAAGTATAGGCTTAATGTTTTCACCATTAATCTTAATATTACGGTTGCCTCTTGCAACATACTTTCCATTCTCATCCTTAAGTATAACAAGACCAAGCTTTTCCATCTTTGCTGTAACTTCATTAAGTTTTTCTGACATAGTAAGAAGAAGATCCTCCCTCACGATATCATCAGCATCTTTTTTAGCATAATCAACATAATCTTCTGGCTTTTTGCCTTCTACTATATATGCATTGATAGCATTAACACCTGCTGCAAGACATCCACTTCGTTTTATATTAGCTTTCTCCGCTATAATGATACTTGCTGTATCTGACTGCTCTTTTATAGTAAGTGCCGCATAACAGCCCGCTGTACCACCACCTATTATAAGAACATCCGTTGTAAGCTTCTTTAATCCATTTATCTTCATAAGCACTCCTTTTTGAAGTAAAGTAATTTCTATTTTACTACTATCACCTTAAAGATTTCACAATACTATAATAATACACCATCAGATATAGAATACGTCATCTGACTTCATACTCTTATTCTCACACAGATAAGTTTTCTCACTGTCAACCGCATATATTCTGTATATAAGCACATGGACCTTCTCACCTACCGCAAGAGGTTCCTTTTCCAGCGACCACTCACCTGTTATCCTTGTACATCCGATATTAACTGTGACATCCAGATGATTTCCCCTGAATAATATATCTTCAACATATCCTTCTTCTGCTGCACTATTGTACTGCTGAAGCTTTCCATACTTTGATATTTTTACAAACTCTGGTCTTATGACAGCCCTGTCAGCCCCATTAACTTCATCAAAGCCCTTAAGCCTTGAATAATCACTAACCTCTGATGCCTTTCCTATGAACTCAACAACAAAAGGCGTTGCCGGACTTTTATATATATCTATCGGACTACCCATCTGTTCTATTCTGCCATGATTAGTTATGATAATCTCATCAGCAACCTCAACAGCCTCATCCTGATCATGTGTTACAAATATACTTGTTATTCCAAGCTTTGTAACCATGCTTCTAAGCCATGTTCTAAGCTCTGTCCTTACCTTGGCATCTATCGCAGCAAAGGGTTCATCTAAAAGAAGCACCTGTGGGTTAGGTGCAAGCGCTCTTGCGAACGCAACTCTCTGACGCTGCCCGCCTGATAACTGGTTAGGATATCTTTTCTCAAGTCCTGCAAGTCCAGTTATCTCAAGAAGCTCTGTAACTCTTTTCCTTATCTCATCCCTTGGCACCTTCTGAAGCTTAAGACCAAAGGCTATATTTTCATATACTGTCATATGACGGAACAATGCATAATTCTGGAATACAAAGCCTATACCTCTCTTGCTGGCTGGTATATCATTAATCCTCTTTCCATCTATGTATATATCTCCAAAGCTTGGAGTTTCAAGTCCTGCAATCATTCTTAATATAGTTGTTTTACCACTTCCCGAAGGACCAAGCAGTGCAACCAGCTTTCCTTTTTCGATAGAAAAGTTTACATTATCTGATGCCCTGAAGCTTCCATATTGCTTAAATATATTTCTCATCTCAACATACATTACTTAACTCCTCCCTTCCTAGCATTCTTCTGTCTGTATTCAAACACATTCTTAAGTACAAGTACTATGACTGCTATTATTACAAGTATTGATGACACAGCAAATGCAGCTGTTATAGATGAATCTGTCCCAGACATATACAGAGCATCTATCTCAAGAGGAAGTGTAAATGTCTCTCCCCTTGTCTTTGACAATGCGTTTACCGCACCAAACTCTCCAAGTGCCCTTGATGTACACAATATAATTCCATATATAAGTGACCACTTTATATTTGGAAGTGTAATCTTAAAGAATATTGTAAAACCATCTGCACCCATAAGTGCTGCTGCTTCCTCCTCATCCTTTCCAAGTGAATTAAGCACCGGTATTATTTCTCTTGACACATAAGGAAATGTAACAAATATCGTTGCAAGCACAACACCCGGAACTGCGAAAGCAATCCTTATATTTGTTCCAAATATCTCATTAAACCATCTTATTACAGGATAAAAGAAACCAAGTCTTCCAAATGTCATAAGAAATGCAAGTCCAACTATAACAGGCGATATTGAAAATGGTATATCTATAAGTGTTGCAAGCACCTGCTTTCCTTTAAAATCAAACCTTGTAAGTACCCAGGCTGCTATTATTCCAAACAAGGTATTAATAACAAAAGCCACAAAAGTTGCTATAACTGTAACCTTAAGTGCACTTAACACATAAGAAGTTGTTACTGCCTTTATATAAAAGCCTACTCCCTCTTTAAGTGAACTTACTATAATAGAGAACAGAGGAAGTATAAGCATCACGGTGATAAAAACCACTGTAATAAGCACACATATATTTCTTGTTGTTCTTTTTCTTTTTTCAAGCTTATCATTTCCGCTCATGCTTACCTCCATTCTGTTAAGCTTCTTAATTAATCTTTCATTAAGCTCTTATCAGCTACCTGTTAATTTATATGTTAGTTATTGTTAATAATCCAAATATTTTAATAGTTTGATGTATTACTTAAGATGTTCTTGCTGCCACTCTCATCTGTATAATATTTATGATAAGTAATATAAGAAATGATATAACAAGCATCACAAGTGCAATAGCTGTAGCAGAGGCATAATCAATATAATTGAGTTTCTGCATTATCACATAAGAAACAACCTGTGTATGTTCCTTGGCACTGTTACCCGATATATATATAACACTTCCATACTCTCCTATACCTCTTGCAAATGCCAGCCCGAAGCCTGTAAGAAGTGCCGGACTTATCTCTGGAAGTATTACCTTAAAAAATGTTTTTGCCGGACCTGCACCTAAAATATAAGCTGCTTCCTCATACTGTGAATCCATCTTTTCAAGAACTGGTGTTACAGCTCTTACTACAAAAGGTATACCAACGAACACTAAGGCAATAACAAGCCCGATATGTGTATATGAAACCTTTATTCCAAGCGATGCAAGAGGCTTTCCTAACATTCCTGTCTCTGAATACAACTTTGAAAGTGTTATGCCTGCTACTGCTGTTGGAAGTGCAAAAGGAAGCTCAATAAGTCCGTCAAGTATCCTTTTACATGTGAAATCATATTTAACAAACGTCCATGCAAGTATTGTCCCGAATATACAGTTAATAACTGCTGCTATAAAGGAACAGCTTATACTTGTTATAAATGCATTTACAACATTTTTCTTAGTCACAAGTGCTATAAACTCACCAGGCGAAAGCTTTAACGAATAAACCATAACCGATGCCAGCGGTATAAGCACTATAAGCGATAACATTGCCACTGTTATTCCTAATGTAAGATGAAATCCAGGAATAACCCTTACCTTCCTGTCCTTTACTTTTTTTCCGTTGAATTCAGGTTCTATATTAGTTTTATCAGTTGTCGTATATTTCATCGAACCATCCTCCATCATCAAAATATATCCTGTAAGCTTCATCCCATCCACCATAATCTTCTATTGATGTAAGCCGTACATTCAAATCAAATTTATCACCATACTCAGATAATATATTCTTATCTGATGGTCTGTAGCCATATTTTGCTGCCAGTCTTTGTGCGCTCTCAGAATACAGATATGAAAGATATGCTCTTGCAAGCTCTTCTGACCTGTTAACTTTAACATTATCATCAACAACTGCCACACTAGGCTGTGCAAGTATACTGACTGAAGGTGTTACTATCTCGTATTCATCAGGATAAGAATTCATCGAGTTAATCGCTTCGTTTTCCCATGCTATAAGCACATCACCTTTTTTATTCTCAACAAATGTTGTTGTTGAACCTCTTGCTCCTGAATCAAGCACTGAAACATTGGAATATAATTTTCTTAAAAATTCTTTCTTAGAACTCTCATCCGTATATTTTTCTTCTGCAAAGCTTAATGCCGCAAGAAAATTCCAACATGCACCACCACTGCTCTTAGGATCAGGTGTTATTATCTCAACTCCACCGGCAGTAAGATCATCCCAGTCCTTTATTCCAAATGGATTGCCTTTTCTTACTAAGAACACAATCGTTGATGTATATGGTGCTGAATCTTTATCATATTCATCCTTCCATCCAGCAGCTATCAGTCCGGTATTTTCTATAAGTGTTATATCATGCTCAAGTGCCAGTGTCACAACATCAGCATTGCAGCCTTCAACAACTGATCTTGCCTGACTTCCTGAACCCCCATGCGACTGTATCACCTTTATCTGTTTTCCATAATGGTTCATATAATAATCAGCAAATATGTCGTTATACTCCTCATAAAACTCTCTTGTTGGATCATATGAAACATTAGTTATTGTAAGTCCGTCTCTCTTATTTGCGCATCCGGAAAGAAAAAATACTGATAATGTCATACATGCCATACCAACCGCTTTTATTGTTTTAATTTTATTATTAAGCTTACTGATATTTATTATCTTCATTATTCATATCTCCTTTCCATATTTTGTATAGCTGTTATTTAATGTTAATTTTAAACCTGTTTTCATATATACATAGTCTGTTAGTATGTTTATTGATTAAAAAATATTGCCAGGCTTCTTTGAGTTGCCTGGCAACCTTTGGAAATTGTATTGTTATATTATACCCATTTCCCTACAAAGTCAATATGTTTATGTGGTTTGTTTTAATTTTATTTAATTTCTGATATTTTGCGTACCATAAATTCTATCATAAACTTATATATTCATGTTAACAGTATCACCTGTAACAATAACAGCAGGTGACTGTATACCTTCTTTAGCAGTTTTTTCTACTATATCTTTAAGTGTACCTCTCACTGCCTTATATGTACCATCAAACCCTCCACTTATAACAGCAGCCGGTGTGTCTTCTGATTTTCCTTCTTTCATAAGGGTATCTGCTATCTCTTTAAGATGTGTAAGTCCCATCAGATATACACATGTTCCATCCATGGCAGCAGAATTTCTGATATCCGCATGCAATGTTTTTTCACCATCTTTTCCATCGCCTGATGTATGCCCTGTTATAATCGAAAAGCTTCTGCTTACATCTCTGTGTGTAACTGGTATTCCTGCCATTGCAGGAACTGCTATCGCAGAACTTATGCCTGGTATTTCCTCTGTTTCTATACCTGCTTCCTTAAGATACTGTATCTCTTCAGCACCCCTTCCAAACACATAAGGATCACCGCCTTTAAGACGTACCACATATTTTCCCTCATTTGCTTTGGCAAGAAGAAGCTCATTGATATCCTGCTGTGGTGTTGAATGTCTTTCATTTCTTTTACCAACGTATATCTTCTCACAGCTCTCTAAGGCATATTCTAACAGTCTTTCATCTATCAGGTCATCATATACAATAACCTCTGCTGCCTTTACTGCATTAAGTGCTCTTACGGTTATCAGGTCATATGCACCACAGCCAGCTCCTGCTATCACAACTCTGCCCTTCTTTGTTTCATCAGCCTCGTTTTCTTTAACAGAGGCTATTATTTCATCAAGTTCGTCATCATCCAGCTTTCTTCCAAGAACCATGCACCTTCTTGCTGATGCTTTAAATATAGCAGCTCTCTTAGATGAATCTTCCACCTTAGCTTTTATATTTTCCCTTATTGAACACAGATAATCAAGTATCTGCTCTATATCAGGCGGAAGCTCTGATGCTATACGATTTTTTATATCAGCAGCTATATATGGGCTGGCTCCCTGTGTCGATATGCCTATAGACAGATTTCCAGCTTTATACACTGATGGGAAAAGAAACTGACAATTATCCTTATCATCTACAACATTTATAAAAATATGATATTTTCTGCATACACCGGCAACATATGCATTAAATTTTTTATCATCCGTTGCTGCTATACAGAATGAACATCCTTCAAGATCCGAATTAACGAATTCTCTTTCGATGAACTTAACACCCTCTATGCTCTTTATACTGTCACTTATCTTTGTTGCAACCACAGTTATATCAGGCTCATATGCAAGAATCTTTCTTAGCTTATGCTCCGCAATCCTGCCACCACCTATGATTAATCCTTTTTTTCCTTTAATGTCAATAAAAAACGGAAAATATCCCATTTATTTATCCTCCTATAACATTCTGAATTTATTATGTATTATACTTTTACCTTATAACATGTTATTGTTTTAGAATATCTGCAAGCTGCTTGTATGCTGTTCCCCATCTGGCATTAGGTTTAATGTTATATAACTTTTTATCCAGCACATAATATTTTCCTTCTTTCACAGCCCTTAGTGAATTCCATGCTGCATTATCTGTCAATAGATTATTAATGCTCTTCATAGCTGCCTGGGTATCATTCCCCTGCGTTGTAACAAATATATAGTCTGGATCAGCCGCAACTATACCCTCAAGACTTAAATCGTCCAGCATACTTTTATCCGAATCTGCTATATTGACACAGCCAAGATCTGATAGCATCTCACCACACACAGAGCCCGTACTTCCCTTTGCTTTAACACTACTGGCAGCTGTTCTTATAAAAAGCACCTTTGGATGATTATTACCCATTGTACTTTTTATTTCATCTATCTGCT
>ENA-OQIQ01001240-OQIQ01001240.1-human-gut-metagenome-genome-assembly--contig:-NODE-1240-length-9456-cov-3.100331_pt1 | contig 9456 bp, 8 predicted proteins | sample MGYA00242584_ERZ504749 | MGnify/ENA primary metagenome ERZ504749 (study PRJEB26092, sample SAMD00036436) | human gut metagenome | host: Homo sapiens | study: EMG produced TPA metagenomics assembly of the...
TTAATATCTTACTTTAAGATACTCTGCGGGAATTCTCGATAATTCAATTACCGAGATGAAAGCAGGACGTTTTTTTGACCGTCAGCCCTTCCCGAGAGGCTTTTCTGCTCCTATCACCCAGTTTCCACAGTGATGCAGGATCCGGAGCTTCGATATACTGACCTGTTTGTATTTGGGAGAAGTACAGATATAGTTGTCCTCCTTATCCTTTACATAGCAGGAAGTCCCGGTAAAACCGGTGATCCATCCTTTTTTTTCATCCAGTTCCACGCGGTCGAACAGACAGGCGGTCATGGAGACTTTTTTCTTCCCGCTTCCTTTTGAGACCGTAACAGACCTTGTGTTCTTATCGTTCCTTGAGGCAGTACGGTTTGGTTCCTTCCTGCCCTTCCGAGGGGTTTCTTCATGGAGGGAGCGTTTTTTTCTCCTTACCTGCTGGATGTGGATGACGGGTTCTTCATCCCTCACGGACGTGACTCCCGTCTTTACCAGAGCGATGGCAGTGGCATCGTTCCCATGGCTTTTCGGCAGTCCCAGTTTCTCCCTGTCTGCCTTTGTGATATTACCATAGGTAAATACCGCATCCGGGAATGCCCTCCGCAGGCGTTTCTTCAGGATGTTCATGAATGTGGCATCTCTAAGCCCCCTGGTAAACTTTTTCTGCTCCTGCATCCACTGGTAAAGAATGCCTCCGGGCAGATGGTTTTCCGTGGTATGGCAGTTACTGCATACCGCAGCCATGTACTTTGGATCATCCGATGCTCCCCTGCTCCTGTATAGGATATGGTGAACATGAAGCTTCCCGCCTTTCTTTTTGCATACCCGGCAGGTATACCCGTCCCGGGCAAGGACATAGGCGCGTACATTTTCATAGTCATACTGCGGACCTTTCTGGTACAGTTCCCCGTGGATCCCCGGATCCTTCATCCTGGCCGGGTCAAAACGGCCCAGTTCGATGGAAAGCCGGTATCCTTCCGGGAGAAGGTGCAGGAGTTTCCGGATCCACTGGATATGATGATCCGTTTTGGACTGCAGGGATGGCGGCAGCCACCCTGCCTGTCTTTTGGAAGTGAACATATTCTTCTGTTTCTTCCAGTGCCGTCCTTTCCTGTCTGCCTTCTCACTGTAGATACGCTTCGTCTTTGGCTTCCACTTCGGGTGCCGGTACCGGGTCTTCCGATACCGTCTCCCTCTCCTTAAGGAAGCCCTTGATTCCAACAGCTTCCGTTTGGACATGGAATCCCGGAGCCCGATCTCCTCCTTATGTAAGACCGTACCGTCCTGCCGTACAACGGATACCCCGATGTGCTGCGACCCGGTATCGATCCCAAGATATCCGGGCTGTACGGTGCTGCCGGTCTTATAGTTCAGTTTTATTGTAAATGGGACCTTCCGGTAAACGGAAGCTTTCCCACCTTTCAGTAATAAACGGGCTTTCCTTTCAGATACAGGCATCAGCCGGCATCCGTTCAGCCCTACCACAAACACACTCATGGCTGGTCCCTCCTTATGTTATTATGGCAGGTACGCAAAAGTCCTGCCCTCCCACAGGGGAGTGTTCACCCTTCGACAATGTTCCGGATACTTCCTGCTCCAGGTCGGTATCCCCTTCTCCGGGAGGATATCCTCTTGCCTAAACCCTGTGCCGGCTTGGGTACCACCGGGTCGGGTATTGATATCCGGGACGTAGCACTAATGGTATCCTTCACAGCATGAAAGCTGTGAGTTCCGTTGCGCTTAGTCTAGTCAGCATGCCCTTTCGGGTGCTACAGATAACCGATCCATACATTTCTGCATGCTCGGTTATTCTATAGCCGAGAAGCTGACTGAAAATCAACATCTGCTTCCACTCACCGGGGAAGGTTATTTTTCCTGTTTTGCCGTTGGTGTCGGCGCAACATAATCCTCTTTTGCCTGAGTATCGACCAGCATACAGTTGGCTATAAAACGGTTGTTGATTACACCGGAATCCGCACAGGTAGATAACGTGATGATCTGTTCATCTCCCGTAGGCTTAAACTCTGTGGAATAATAGCCTTTTTTGATAGAATACTTTACCCATTTCCGGAAATCCTTTGAGCCAAGGGTAAAACCGATGGTGTACGTTCTGTCATTATCAAGACAGTTATAAACATCATATATTGCATACGTTCTTGTCTCCTCAGGGGTATAGATATACATATAGGAATGCTTCTTCCAAAAGCCCGTATCCGTATAATTGGATAACTGTCCAAACATCTGTCCGCTTGCCATGTTGTGTCCGTACAGAATGATATGCGCATCATCGAGGTCTTCACTCGTCCCCTTTTCCGCAAAGATGGACCCGAGGATATTGTAGGAACCGTCCATGTGATGATACAGATAATAATTATCCGCGGTACCCTTCAAAACCGCATAGTTTACAGCAAGGTCTGGGATACGGATCCAGCCAATGATATCCGGGTTCATCTTTTTAAGTCCGTTCCAGTCAACCCCGTTCCAGTCCTGTGGGATATTTTGGGACTTCTTTTCCGATGATTTTTTCTTATCGGAAGCTTTTGCTACCGTTTTCCTGTCCGTAAAATCGTAGGGAAGGGTTCCATCCGCGGAGTCCGCAAAATCCGTGTACCCTTCCTGTACCTGTTTACTCTTGTAATCCGAGATCCAGTATGGCACCTGTTCCTTAAATGCCATATAAAACATAAACCCTGCCGCACACAGCAGGATCAGAAAAAATAATGTAAAGACCGGGAATTTCTTCTTTTCCCGCACCTTCAGACTTCCCATTATCTTCCTCCTTTCTTTTTCCCACAATATGCAAAAAAAACGATTTTCATAATTTGTTAAATTCTGCACATTATCAGAAAAATTTCAAGGAAATATTATGCTAAGAAGATCAAAAAAGATCCTGGCAGTGCTGGTCTGACAATTGCCATGCTTCCATATACGGTATTACAAAAGCAGCTATGTGAAATACATATCTATCGAAAACTGCCTCACCGGAAGCAACGGTGGGTTCTTAGACGACGATACCCATTACAACAATGCAACACTTAAGAAGATCCTTACAAGATTTAAGAAAATGGCATAAGAAAAGCGGAGGTTTATCCTCCCTTTTTTTTGAGCAAAAAAAATACCCCCTGCAGGATCTATAAGAAACTGCAGGGGGTTAAAGCGGGGTGTGGCGTGGACTTATCCGTCCATCCTTAATATGACAAAAAATCCTGATCTTGTGCAACTCCCGTATATTTTCTGGCAATCCATACGGGACAAAAAGAAACATCCGCGGAAATGATCAAAAGCCGCAGATGTTTCAACTTGGATTATTCATCCGGTGCGTATGGAATTGCGGAAAAACTATCCGCCAGGCAGACATCCGGCATTAACACGTATACGAAAGGAGCGTACGCCGGATGTATTGCCTATTCTTATTATACACGAGAATTAAAAAAAATCTAGTATCTTTTTTTGAGGTAGATAAATACCCCGAACGCAAGAACTCCAAGAATACAGATAGACACCAGACTGCTGACAAAACGGTCTTTTGCTGTCTTTTTCTTAGGCTTATTGCTTTCCTCGTCAAACCGGGTTTCCTCTGCATCGCTTGCGGACGCTTCTGCCTGGGTGCTTCCCGAAGAGCTGTCTTCCCTTTCACCCTTTTTAGATTCCTTACTGTCTTTGTCTGTAAGGCCTAAATATTCTTCCAGAGACATTCCGTTGAGGATCGCCTCCTGACGGGCGGTTTCATATTTCATCCCTTTTTGCTCAAGGGCATCCTGGATCCTTTTTCCACTGTCGGTAAGGTTTCCGTCTGCATCGAGATACCCGTTGTTTGTAAGATCCTGCAGATAAGATTCCCGGACGGTGTCATCATCGAATACGCCTTTGTCCACATAAGGGGAATTTAAGGTCACATCATTTTCATTTGACGTATCCTCTATGGTACTGTTTACGTCCACTTCCTTATAAAGCTCCCCTACCCCGATCTTGTCCGTTAGTTTATCCACGGCTTCCTGTCCGATGGCGAGCGGAACGGTCGTGACCTGGTCGTTATACACACGAAAGAATGTCTTTGTTGCGGCAGGCTCTTTTTTCAGTTCCTTGCTGCTGCCGATATATTTGATACGGATGACCTGATAATCCCCCGGGACAACCCTTGCGGAAAGCTTCGTGTCGTTGGCATCCACATCGATGTGTCCCATACGACTGTCCTCATCCAGAAGCCGGAAGAAGATCCGGTACACGTCCAGGGAACCTGCATCCAGCCCGTCACTGAAGGTTGTTTTTATAGTAAAGTTATCTGCCCCCACCCCGTTCTGGACTACGGGGTTTCTGGCAAAAACGGATGCCGGACAGCTGAGGGAACTGACGCCTAATGCGGCAGCCATCAGAAAAACAGATAGTCTTTTCATAAATGCCTCCTATTCTTTTTCGCGGATGCCTGTTTTATCAAGATCCAGCTCGGAACGGCGCACGTTGGAAAGATCTGTATGTTCTGTAGAACGGATACGGTGTTTATTCGACGGCTCTTCCACATGATTCTGGTTCAGGAAATAATTCTCATCCATAGGAGTGCCTTCATTGATCATAGCCATGACGCTCTCATTCATAGCTTCATCTTCAAGCTGGGATTTTTCATCAGATTCCATCTCACGGAGTGCTTCCGCCTTGATCTCTTCCAGGTCGAAATCACACGCAACTGCATTTACAAGGTCTGCTGCAAATACCAGCTGGACGATGACCGGACGGTTGTCTTTTGAAAGGCCTTTTAAATAAGCCGCCGGATTGCTGAGTGTCAGGTAATAATCCACTGCGCATTCGATATTTGTGATCGTAAGGGTGAAAAGCATATTCCCCTTGTCTGCATGTGAATGGAACTCATCAAGGACTTCCATGATCCTTCTAAGCCACATGTTCTGTTCATGCTGGAAATCAAGCTCCACCATGACAAACGGTCCCGTAAAGCTGATCCTGTTTACAAAAACACCGGGGGCAGCCGTAAAGCTTGTCATCTCGTTGATTTTTTCCAGGGTTCCATCCTCAGTGGTCTCAACCTTATACAGACTGCACTCCACAACGCTCTTCGGATCCCCGTCTTCGTCTTCTCCGGATAAAGCTTCTACCAGTTCATCTATAGAGATCTCTTTTTCTTCATCAAAAAGTTCATCATCATAATGCATCAACTATACCTCCTTTTTTCGTTAATATGAAGAAAAACAGGAACAAAGTCCTGTTTTTCCAATCACCCTGCATTTTCAAGGTCTACTTCATCAGGCTTCGTGGTCATCGCCTTGTAGAGTTTGGTATCCGTCGGGAAATCATCCTTGAACGGAATGATGTCCGAACCATTGTAGATCAGTCCTTGTCCGGAATCGGCGCTTGTGACATATTCGATCTCTGTGTTGCTGATACCGAACATCTGCTGGAGCTGCATACGTCCGTAAGGATCAAGGTTTAACATCATCATGAAATCCGAGTTATTGATGATCGCCCTTGCCTCGGAGGACTTTAACATATCCTCTGCCTGCTGTGTGATACCGGTCGGGATACCATTCCACTTACGTGCACGTTTCCAGATCTGCTTGGTATATTTGGCAGAAGTCTCTGTCTGTGTAAGGAGATGGAACTCGTCACAATAAAGCCAGGTGTTCTTTCCTTTCTTGTGGTTCTCGATCATACGGTTCCATACATTGTCAAGACAGATCTGAAGCCCCATGTTCTTAAGGCCGGAACCGATATCCTTGATATTGTATACCGTAAAACGATTGCTGATGTTTACATTGGTCTTGTGTGCAAAGGTATCCTGGGTACCTACCGCAAAACGTTCCAGCGCAAGCGCAAGATTCTGTGCTTCCGGCTGCGGCTGCTGTTTCAGCTCATCATACAGATCCCTCAGTGTCGGTACGGTATCCGCATCGTAGTTGAGCCCCCTTGCACGTAAGCCTTCCACATATTCCATATAAACGTTCTTAGTACAGCGGTCGATAACGGAACGCTGAGTTGGGGAAAGCTCGTACCTGGAACCAAGCGCTGCCTCACAAATGGAAGCAATGAAGTCTGCTTTCAGCGTGATCGGATCATCCTTTTCCGCATAATCCAAACTCATATCCATCGGGTTTAAGTATACGTTGGAACCCGGGGCAATACGGATGACGGAACCATGGAACAGCACTGCTAACGGGCTGTACTCATTCTCAGGGTCGATAACGATGATATCATCGTCGGTGTTCAAAAGCACCGAAACCATTTCCCTTTTTGCACTGAAGGATTTACCTGAACCTGAGGTTCCAAGGATAACGCCATTACCGTTCTTTGCACTCTTTCTGTCATACAGGATCAGCTGATGGGATACTGCATTCAGGCCATAGTACAGACCGCCTTTCTGCATCAGTTCTTTTACGGAGAACGGAAGGAAGATCGCCGCACCCGTAGTATTTAACATACGCTCCATCTTGACCCTGTTGTAGCATAATGGCAGACAGGTATCAAAACCCAGCTCCTGCTGTTCTGATAAAACATCTGCCTGGCAGACAAACCGTTCCGCGGTAGCCTTGACGATCTCCGTATACTTATCCAGCTGCTCTTTAGTGTCTGCAAAAACAGTCATGGTGATCGTGGTCATGAATAGTTTCTGGTTATCCTGCGTAAGATCCTCCATAATCTGTTCCACTTCACGCTGGGAGTTTCTGATCTCCGGGGAGATCAGATCCGAGGAGTAACCGTTCTTGCTTGCTTTTTTTTGCTGTTCTACCACATTCTGGTTGATATCCACTGTCTTATTCTTCACCAGTTTAATGGCATCCCCCTGCGCCAGAGAGCGGTAGATTATGGATGTGAGCATGTTAAACGGCTGGTTGGACATCTCCGCCAGGATATCTCCTCTGAGATAGGACGGAAGGTTCCTCAGTGTTAAAGACCTTGCATATTTATCATCGATCCGGATATAGTCATGTTCAAAGACCATGCTCATGGGAGCGATTGCATCCTTCGTGGTAAGGCCCCGTTTTTTAAGTTCTTTAAGATTAAAGGTCTCAGAGATCCGTCCATCCCTCATCTTTAATTTCTGATAAAACGGGATATCGGAATCCACATGGTAGATATCGTAAAGGTTTGAAAGACGTTCCCTGATGGAACATGGAGCCACGTCTGTACCTATCAGTTTCTTTAATCCCGATGCGATAGAAGAATCCAATCGGGAAAACGTGTTCTTTGCTGCCTCGATATCGTCTGCCTCTATATATACAACCAGATACTTATTATGTATGATGTTGTTCCTTGCAACAGCCATCTTATCGATCAGCATATTGTTCATTTCTTCCCTGTATTCATTCAGGGAATCATTTTTCATTCCGATCAGCACATTCTGCTCAAACTCTGAACTGCTGATGCTTTTATTATGGACAACGACCTGCATCTGTACTTCAGGTCCAAAGCTTCCAATAAACTCCGAATATTTACCAAAGATCGCTCTCTGCTCATCCATGGATTCAATGGAGAAGTTAATATCAGAGAGGGCATACATTTTAGAATACCCTCTCGCAGAAACCTGTATGATCCCGTTTTCATACGCTCCAAGGTATGGGATGGAATCCTGCACAGTCTTTGGGATCCTTGTAGGTTCTTTAGGAGTTTTCTTCGTATTGTCCAGCCCTAAGGCTTTTGTTATTGTGTTAAGAATACCCATATAACCTCCTACTGGTACATCACGTAATCAGGATGTTTCCTCAATACGGATGCACTGAAGACTTTCTGTTTAAAATTTTTTTCTGTTTTTGCTTTCTCTGCTTCCTCTTCCTGGCTGTTATAAAAATTCTCAATCTGGTATGTCCTTACCTTTGGAGCAATATAATTAAGAACAAAAGCGTTCTTTAAAAATTTTTCCAGCGGCATATCGTATGGGGTTACGACCGCAAATGCCATAATGGGCACTGCCAGTATTACTCCGATCCCAATCTTTGTATTTAAAGACAGTCCCGGCATGATGGCATTTACGAGCGTCAGCGCCGCAAAATCAACTGCTGCCGCGATCAGGCCGCACACCACCATCCTTGTAGAGAACGGGCCGATGAGGGTTGTTTTCACCTTTGTAATATCTTTTGGGATAGGGACTTCTATCATGGAACATTCCTCCTTGCATATAGAAAGGCTGCCGGGATCTAAAGATCCCTCATGCCTTTGATTTCCTTAAACACCGGCAATGTCGTTGGCGATACTCATGGACTTGAACAAGAGACCGATCTTTGTGACAGTCAGTCCAAGACAGGTCAGCCATGTGGAGCCAAACTTACCAGAACCGGTGATCGCATCCAGAAAAGCGATCGTTTCCTTTTTGGAAAACGAGTTTCCGGTTGCTGCCTTCAGGTCACTTATTGCCTTAACTGCATCCGGCCCGACCTTCCACTGGATCAGAAGGGCAACACAGTCTGTGATGATGACAGCCAATGCGAATTGAAGGGCAAGAGCAAAGATCTTTTTCAAATAACGGATCCCTGCCGCATGGTTTCCATCACCAAAGAGATCAGCAACTCCCACCGGGGCAAACATTGCCCTGACGGAGAGCTCCACGATCCTTGAGATAGCGATAAACATGACCGAAATGTTTGAGACCATTACTACCAGATACGAAATGAGGATCTTGAGCAGGTAACCGACAGAGTCGATGATGCCAACTTTCTTTAATCCTTTTTTCAGCATGGAAACCTTAGCGGGATCCGCAAAGAAAGAGTTTCCACCCTCCGCGGCACTCAGTTCCTTCGCAAGGGCCGAGCCCGCACTTACCATGTACTGGATGATGGTCATGCTGTTTGTGATCAGCATGTATGCAAGCGCAAGTTTTATAAAAGTCTTGATAAAATATTCATAATTGATATTTTTACTGGAAGCCTTATCTGCCATATCGATAAGGAAGTAAAGGATCATGATGGAAACGCCGACAGTCGTGATAACTGCAACAATGTTTGTAAACCGGCTATCCTTCATGATTTTTGAGAAGAGTTCATCATATGTTGTGAAAGTCTTAAGAACGCTAGTAGAAGTAAACAGTCCATTGTATATTTCAACGATCCAACTTAATAGTGTTACTAGCAATTACTGGCCCTCCTGTTAAATATTTGCATCCTTAACTTCAAGTCCGTCGATTCCGAGATTTTGGATAACAGTTTTCAGAGAGATCAGCACGATAGCACAAATGATAGTCTGAATAGCATCAGATTTGGATTCAGCATCTGTCCTCTTGATAGCCATAATGAACTGTGCAACGCCCCATACTAAGAGGACAACACCCACCCATCTGAACATGGCAAGGATGATGGCGACAATATTGCTGATCAAACCGGAAGCTGTACTTTTACTTCCGGCTGCAAAGGTCATCATTCCTGACATCATGATGAACATACATGCCATGGTCATGATGCTGATCGCCTTTCCGCAGACAAGCATGGTTTTTCTTCTTTTCTCTTCCATCTCATTTTTCAATAG
>ENA-OQIQ01001242-OQIQ01001242.1-human-gut-metagenome-genome-assembly--contig:-NODE-1242-length-9447-cov-3.582177_pt1 | contig 9447 bp, 7 predicted proteins | sample MGYA00242584_ERZ504749 | MGnify/ENA primary metagenome ERZ504749 (study PRJEB26092, sample SAMD00036436) | human gut metagenome | host: Homo sapiens | study: EMG produced TPA metagenomics assembly of the...
CGAACACAGAAGTTAAGCTCACAAACGCCGAAAGTACTTGGCCGGAAGCGGCCTGGGAGGATAGGAAGCTGCTGATTTTATGGAGGGGCATAGCTCAATTGGTAGAGTAGCGGTCTCCAAAACCGTTGGTTGGGGGTTCGAGTCCCTCTGCCCCTGCCAATTTTGGCCTGATAGCTCAGCTGGATAGAGCACTTGACTACGAATCAAGGTGTCGGGGGTTCGAATCCCTCTCAGGTCACCAAAAGAAACAATGTTTCGGTTTATCCGGACATTGTTTCTTTTTTTGCAGAAAAAGTATGCATAGATGGTTTTAAGAGTGCAGTGACTTTATAAAATTAAACCTGAGCGCATCGGCCTGCTGCCCGCTGCGCTTTTTTGATGCATTACAGGGGGAGTCAGGAGTCTGACAGTATTCGGACAAGTGAATTTTTTCGATTTTGGTGATTGTGCAGTCAGTGATGCATTACGTTTTGTGCGCCTTCTGCTGCAATTGATTTCTTTTATGAGCGGCACACATAATTAATCAAAGAAAAAAACAGCCGCCTCTTTACCCGGGTTCGGCAATGGGCGTGATGGAGTTCGTGAATTTCTTGACTTTCATCAGTATAATAGATATCAATCGTTTGTAAGTTGGAATTAAGCTGTGCAGCGGTTCCTTTGCGGATTTCTCTGTAAACAGCAGAATGATGGATACCGGTGAATTTTGCCGTTGGAAGAGCGGATAAGGGTTCTTTCTTGGGCCGTCTGAGATTGGGTTGAAGATTATTCTCTGTGCCCAATGAAGTGGATGAAAACGGCGGAAAGAGGGAAAAGAGTCAGTAGATATGCAGCAATGGGACAGAGTCATGGCAGCCTCCTTGTAATGGGTTTTAGACGACTTTATTTTACAAGGTCTGTTATGATTTTTTCAATATCTATGACTGTGCATTTGATTATACAATCAACCATGACATTTTCATTATTTGCTGCAGTTAATTCTTTATTGACAGTTTTAACAGTGTCACTTTTCCGCATTAAATACCCCCCATAAGTTGGATGTCTTAAACCGGACTTATGAAGGGTATTATAATAGGAATGTTCTTTTTATACAATGAAAAGAGAAAGACTGTCTTTTATGCAGTTGGAGGGAATGAACCATTCTGCAGGGGCCGTCCGCTGCGGTGCAGTGAGGACAGAGAAAGATCCGGATCTGCAGAAGGCGGTGCAGCAGGATTCTCTGATACAGGGAATAACTGCTTGGCCTCATTGAGTGTTTCCATGGATATCTTTTCATTATATTGATCAATGAGAAAAGGAATACGGAATAAATCGATAAAAAACCATAGACCCAATCCCCCCAGAGAGCACCAGTACAGAAGATTTAAAAGAGGGCGCTTCAGATAAAAATAATGGACACTGAATCCCCAGCATAGGTAACACCGGAAAGTTCTTTTAATTCTTCGGGGAAGGGCTTTTTCCATATATTGATATTGGGATTCAGAGAGCGCAGGCATCCATATGGGCCATTCTCTGCGCTGCCTGTACAGGCAGGCAGATAAACGCATATACAGAGGGAAAATTGTCCAGCATTCTGAAATGGTACGTCCATCGGGCGGCGTGATTTGAAAATGGTCAGCCAATACGGACAGATCGTACCGTCTTTGCCGGGGAAGTACTTTCTCGGCCATAGGAAGAATATCAATATAAGTTCCCGAAAGAGAAGGAAGCGATAAACGGCGGCATTCATTATTAATCAGGGGAATCACGGTATCTGCCTGATAAGTTACAATAATATCAGTTCCTATAAATTCCAGAAACTGGCGGAGCAGCTGCTTAAAGGAAGATTCACTGTCTGACTCGGCGGCAGACAGACATGTATTATTTTCCGAGGATTCCCGTACCAGTGCCGTCCAGGTATTGACAGTATGACCGTCTCTGATCTGCAGAGCGGCAATTTCTTCGATCTGACATTCATCTTTTTTATGTGGTTGTGTGTATTTAAGGCTGATGACTGTGAAATCGCGTTCTTCATACTGTAATGTGTTCATAATCTTGTCCTGGATAGAATAATATTTCCCGGCAGCATAAGAACTGCTGTTTAGGGGATAAAAGATATGTGTATTTCCCCTCGAGGGGAAACGATTGAAATTCTTATATTAATTATAACATTTAAAGAAAATAAAATAAAGGAATATTTTCAATATTCATACAAAAATACACAACAAAACCCGCGATCGATTTTTTTTTACTCCTTATGGCTTTTTACTGACGGCAGAATCCGGCAGTAAGGCAATTTAAAAAGTCAGAGCACTCATTTCAGTAAGAAATCTGTGCTCTGACTTTTTAAATGATCAGTGTCGGTAAGCAGGCATATCATTTAGTTTGTAAGGCGTATCCTGATAAACCAGATTCAGCCAATTATGATAAAACAGATGGGCATAGCTGCACCAGACAAACCGGGGATGATTCTGGGGATTATTTCCAGGATAGTAATGTTCAGGAAGGGATGTTTCCATACCCCGGGCATGATCCCGTTTATATTCCCATTCCAACGTATCTGCATCGTATTCAAAATGTCCCAAAATGAAGATTCTCCGACAGGAATGGTCAGATATAATATTAATTCCATTTTCTTCAGAACGGGATAAAATTTCCAGATCAGGGCAATGGTCAACGGCCTGGTCATCAATGGCTGTATGACGGGACTGGGGGATGAAATAGCGGTCATCAAATCCACGGAGAAGAGGGTGGCTTCGGACGGTAAGGCTGTACTGATAAATACCGAACAATTTCCGGTCCAGCAGACGTTTTGCGATTCCGTAATCACGGTAAAGGCCTGCCTGTGCAGCCCAGCAGAAATGAAGAGTCGAGAAAACATGTGTATCTGCCCACTGCAGATAATCCAGGATTTCAGGCCAGTAACCGACTTCTTCATAAGGCATGGTTTCTACCGGCGCGCCTGTAATGATCAGCCCGTCATAAAAGCGGTTTTTAATTTCATTAAAGGTATAATAACATCGGTCCAGATAGGTGGGCTCTGTATGTGTGGCGAGACGGGTGGATGTATGGGAAAAATCAATCTCAATCTGCAGAGGAGAATCACCCAGAAGGCGGAGCAGCTGGAGTTCTGTAGGCTTTTTTAAAGGCATAAGATTGAGAATTAATATTTTTAGAGGGCGTATATCCTGCGTCTTTGCCCGGTGCTCACCAATTGTCACAATTCCTTCTTTACGGAGCGCTTCCGATGCGGAAAGTCCGTCAGCAATTTTAATAGGCATCAGTCAGCCGCCTCCAGCGCCTGCTCCAGATCCGCCAGCAGGTCATCAATATTCTCCAGTCCCACGGACAGACGGATCTGTCCCGGAGTAATTCCAGCCGAACGCTGGGCTTCTTCATTGAGCTGCTGATGTGTCGTGGATGAAGGATGCACCACCAGTGACTTCGAATCCCCCACATTTGCCAGATCTGAGAAAATCTTCAGCCGGTCTATCAGTTTCCTCGCCGCTTCATAACCGCCTTTCAGTTCAAATGAGAAAATGGATCCGGCCCCCTTCTGCAGATATTTCTCCGCCAGATCATGATAGGGTGAACTCTTGAGTCCCGGATATCCCACATGGGCTACTTTTGGATGTTTCTCCAGATATTCAGCCACCTTCACCGCATTTTCCACATGCCTTTCCAGCCGCAGCGACAGTGTTTCCAATCCCTGCAGAAGAAGCCAGGCGCTGAACGGACTGATTGCTGCCCCCGTATCACGCAGGATCTTCGCCCGCACCCTTGTCACAAATCCTGCTCCCGGAATGTCTTTGGCAAAATTAATCCCGTGATACGATTCATCCGGAGACGCAAAGGTCTTAAACCGGCCCGATCCCGCCCAGTCGAACTGGCCGTTTTCGATGATCACACCGCCCAGCGTTGTTCCATGGCCTCCGATGAATTTGGTAGCCGAGTGAATGGATATATCCAGTCCGTGCTCCAGGGGACGGAAGAGATAGGGCGAGGCAAAGGTGTTGTCAATGAGCACAGGAATTCCATGGGCATGGGCAATATCCCGTATGGCATCAAAATCAGGCACATTGATGGCCGGATTGCCCAGTGTTTCCAGATAAACCAGCTTTGTTTTATCATTAATGGCCTTTTCAAACTCTTCGGGATGATCGGGATTGACGAAGCGTGTTGTGATTCCCAGATGGGGCAGTGTATCGAGGAATAACTCATAGGTGCCTCCGTAGAGAGTGGAGGCGGAAACGATTTCGTCACCGGCTCCGGCCAGATTCAGGATGGAGTAAGTCACAGCAGCGGCTCCGCTGGCCAGGGCAATGGCGGCAGTACCGCCTTCAAGGGCCGCCACTCTTTTTTCAAAAACATCCTGTGTGGGATTGGTCAGACGTCCGTAAATATAACCGGGACTGCGGAGTCCGAAGCGGTCCTCTGCTTCCTGGCTGTCTTTAAAAACATAAGAAGTGGTCTGATAAATGGGAACGGCCCGGGCGCCTGTAGCCGGATCCGGCACCTGGCCCGCGTGCTGCTGAAGTGTTTCAAAATGATAATTTTTCTCTGACATGATAAAACCTCCTTTGAATCTATAGCATAATGAATGGACTTACTCAGGCTGCCGGTCTCCCAGACCAATAAAAAAACTCCCATCCCCAAAGGGACGGAAGATTCCGTGTTACCACCCAAATTTGCCGGTACGTTGCCGCACAGGCCTTATCAGGTACGCGGGCGCAGGGCCGTGAATACCATAGCGCTGTAACGGGCACACCCGGACTGTCTAATGATTTTCAATCATTTGACATGTCATGCTCTGAGGCCATGTTCTGCAAATAGTGCCGTACCCTTTTTCAGCGGACAGGGTTCTCTGTAACGGTGTTTTCTGCATACTCTTCTCTTCCTTGCAGCTATGTAAGTTATGAGTTACTATAGCACAGACTTTTAGGTCCGTCAAGTGAAACTTCCAAAAAAGGAAAACGGATATTATGCTTTTTTATTCATTCTGTTTGACTTGCGAATTATTGAAATGTAAAATAAAATATATTATTATTTAATTATTTATGGTTATGTTTCTGCTATAGGGAAAGAGCAGAAGGGGAGGTATTATGAAAAGAGACCGAAAGGCATTATTGTTGGGCGGTGCGGTATGGGTCATAGCCGTGTGGGGAATACAGGCCGCAGATCAAATTTATGAATTGGATCCATTACTTGTAACAGCAGAAAGGACCGTTACAGAAGATTTAAAGACACCTTCCGCTGTGACGGTGCTGACAAGGGAACAATTGATGCAGACAGGCGCTACAGGCCTGCAGGAGGCATTGAAATTCACCACAGGCATTATTATTCATGCCCAGGGACCAAGAAATATTTCGCAGGGGACCATGTCGAACAAAGTTGTTATCAGGGGAGTGGAGAAAGGGACCCTCGTTTTAATTGACGGAGTGCCTATTAATCAAAGCGGAAGGTATAATCTGGAAGATATTCCCGTAGAGACTGTCGAGCGGGTAGAAATAGTCAGGGGAGGCGGCGCAGTTTTGTATGGGTCAGAGGCTGCCGGCGGAGTTATTAATATTATTACCCGAGGCACCCGGGAGAATATGGTTAAAACGGGGTGGGGCAATTATGGAATACAGAATCATGCTGTCAGTGCCCAGTTGGGGAAACTGGGCATAACTTATACCTATGATCATACAGGGAAAATTGATCATATATCGGCACCGACGTCCAGCAATAGCTATAAGTATTTTAATATCATCCGCGGGGAGCATAATAATTTTAACTGGCGGTATAATTTTAACGGTCATCTTTATTTTACCCATATCTATGGGCAGAACAGTGATCATTACCGGTATCAATTTGCCTCCAATGACAAGGTTTATAAAAATGAACTTCATGGGACGAAAGAAAATCTTGCCCAATTGCATTATGAGGAAGGGAATATAAAAGCCAGTTTGTTTTATAACCGCAGGGAACAGGAAACGCGGTCATTGGCATCATCTTATTCTAAAACGGCTTATACAGATGAATCCAGGGGAATTGATATAGCCAACCGATGGAATTTTGGGCTCCATTCAGCCATGCTTGGGTTTAATTTTCAGAGAGATACAATGGATAAGAGTGTAACGGGGGTCCCGGGAAAAAATTATGAGAGGGACATGTATTCCTTTTACGGACAAATGGCGTATGCTCTGAATAAGAAAACAGAGGCTGATTTAAATTTGAGGGAAACATGGACAGGAAGTGAAACTGCGGGGAATAATTACAGCAAGTTTACCCCGGAGATTACGCTTATGCATATGCTGGACAGCCATACATCCATTTATGCGAAGGCCGGAAAATCATTTATGATGCCTACTTTCAGCCAGCTTTACGGGAGCGGAAATATTGTACCGAATCCGGGTCTGAAACCTCAGCATGGAGTCCATTATGAAGCAGGGTGGAAGAAAAATATAGGAAATCAGTCATGGAGGCTGGCTGTATATCATTATTTGATCAAGGACAGCATTGATGCCAACACAACGAATTATCCGACAATTACTTATACTAATGAAGATATTCGGAATACAGGGGCAGAATTGACATGGACTGTACAGCGCAGTGAAAATTTTTCTTTTTATACGGGGATCTCTTACAGCCATCCGGAAAAGCAGGAAATAGATAAGAAGGGGGTGAAGGGGCAATGGCACGATTATTATGGAAAAATTCAATATAACGTGGGCTCCGTCTGGAAGTCCGGAAAATTAACCACGGCGGCTAATTTGAGTTTCCTGGGGAAAAGAATCCGCGATGCGGCTCCTTATAAAAGTTTTAAACCACAGTTATTTACCGATATTAATCTTTCCTATGCGCCTAACCGGGAAGGACGTTTTTTCCTGAATGTTGACAACATTTTAGACCGGCAGGATATTATTTCCACTTCATCATCTACATTTTACAGCCTTGGAAGAAATTTCATGGCAGGCTATGAATACAAATTTTAAAGGCAATAAATAAAAAACCGGCCTTCAGGAATTCCAATTCCAAAAGGTCGGATTTTTTCTCTGCAGGGCATATAGGCACTGGTTGAAATTGACTGCTTTTGCCACGACGCATACGGTAAAAAACCAGGGCATGTAATCCCATCCAAACAGCTCCAGGCCGAAACAGACCGGAGCCAGCAGCGTGTTGGTGGCTCCGGTGAATACGCCGATGGCGCCGCAGGCAGCCATAAATGACGGGGGAAGACCGGTTAAGGGGGAGATGAGAACTCCCAGTGAAGCGCCTATGCAGAGAACAGGCATCAATTCTCCGCCCTGGAACCCTCCGGCTCTGGTCACGAGAGTCAGGACATATTTGCATATCCAGTCGGAGGAATAGATCATTCCTCCCGTAAAGGCAGCTGTCATCAGTGAAAGAGAAAGCCCTGAATAACGGCCGCTGTGAAGGAGAAGGGAAAGAATGGCTACAGCTGCGCCGCACACCGCAATGCGGCGGTACGGATCAGGAAAGAAATAGGTCAGACACTGTCTTGTGCGGGCCATGGACCAGGCGAAACTTCCGCCGACTGTGCCAAAAAGGATACCGCAGGCAGCCAGAATAAAAATAACTCCTATGTGAACAGGGATGATCTCATGCTGTACCAGGGCCAGCCGCGGCATCCCCAGCTCGGAAGCGGTGAAGTAGGCGCTCCATGAAGCGGCCAGTGCGGGGAAAAAGGCATCATTTTCGAACCGTCCGAACGCCAGTATTTCCATGGCAAAAAACACCGCGGCCACCGGAGTCTGGAAAAGACCTCCAAATCCTGCAGCCATGCCTGCGATTAGCAGGATATGCATGGTACGGCGTCCGCGGATAAATTTTCTCATATGACTGGCTAAAACAGCACCTATAGGAATGGCAACGCCAATACGTCCCGCACTGCCTCCGAAGAAGTGCGTCAGCCAAGTGGCACCCATGCAGAAGGGAATGGTCCGCCAGGGCAGAGGTTCTTTTTGCCCAAAGGCAGCCCGGAAAACGTTATTCATTGCGTAAAAACAGTTTCCGCCCCATTTTCGGTAAGTGCCAATAATTATTATTCCAGCCAGCGGCAAAAGAGGAATTGTCAGAAAAGGATAGAGGCTGCGGTAGGCATCTAAATGGAGCAGCGTGATTCCAAATAGAGAATCGAGGATGCCTGTGGCAATTCCCACGGCGGCAGAAGAAAGAAAAAGAAGGAAAAAACTTTGGATCTTCCCAAGAAGGAGGCGGGTACGCTGTTTCCTGATCAGGGGCTCCATGATTAAATTTTCACCTGATAGGTCAGGATGGCATCCACATGGGTGATTCCTTTTTCCCATTCTTTCAGAGCCCCTTCTATATCCGCTTTATAAAAATCGTCAGTAATTGATTTCAAATTAATCTGTATATTAAGGAAGGAGGCCCTCATGCTTGCCTGGGCCAGCTGCAGGGCAATGACAGCATCTGTAATGGCATTTCGGTTTCCCTTAATTAAGATGGTTGTAAAGAGTTCCAGCAGATCATTCATGGTGTCGGCCATTTGGTAAGGGGCTTCAATCGCTTTTTTCAGGGCTGTCTGCACTACAATTTTACGGGATTCTTTTTCGGAATCTGTTTCCTTCGGAAGACGGATGGCTTCCATTAAAAAAAGAAAGTTCCTGGCATCTTCATCTATCAGATCCAGCATGATAGCCTGACCGCTTCTGCACAGTTCTTTCCATTCTGCGGCTTCAGAGGCTACATCTTTATAATTTTTATTGCTTAGTGTCAGACTGCAGACCATTTCGGCCAGTGCGCAGGCCTGTGCACCTGTCAGTCCTGCGGCGGCACCGCCGCCGGGTGCAGGAGATCCATCGCCCATTTTGTCTAAAAATTCGTGAATCGGGCGGTCCTTCCATTGCTGTGATGTCATTATACCGTGCCTCCCTCTATTACTGATTGTATTTTAGCATAGAATAAGAGCAGGAAAAAAGGAATAGCCTATATTTTAATCAGTGAATTTTCAAATTTATGAATGATTCTAAAAATCGATGTATTTATATAATGCAATGGCATAGCATCAAAGTGTTGACAAGTTAAAGTTCAAGAATTATGATATGAATATATCATAATTGCAGAAAGTAAAAGCACAAAGAAGTGCACCCGGCCCGAAAGGGCTGCGGTGCTTTTTTGTTATCCGAGAGGAAATGCTGTTCTGCTGCAGGTATGAAAGGTAAAAAGGGTTTTGCCAGAATGTCTGGCAGCATGTCAGAGGTGATTGACAGAGAAAGGGAGGGATGTACATGATGAGACGCCGGAGTGCGGCAGCCTGCCTGGCCGGTGCGGCTTTAGTATCGGCGCTTGCCGGCTGCGCCTCAGAGAATAAGACGGCTCAGTCCAATCTGATTGTAATCGGGGCCAACCTGGAAATGACAGGGTCCAATGCATCTTTCGGCACATCTTCGCTGAACGGCATTCATATGGCGGTGGAGGATGCCAATATCAAGGGAGGCATCTTAG
>ENA-OQIQ01001247-OQIQ01001247.1-human-gut-metagenome-genome-assembly--contig:-NODE-1247-length-9413-cov-5.795094_pt1 | contig 9413 bp, 9 predicted proteins | sample MGYA00242584_ERZ504749 | MGnify/ENA primary metagenome ERZ504749 (study PRJEB26092, sample SAMD00036436) | human gut metagenome | host: Homo sapiens | study: EMG produced TPA metagenomics assembly of the...
GTGATTAGCTCAGCTGGGAGAGCACCTCCCTTACAAGGAGGGGGTCGGCGGTTCGATCCCGTCATCACCCACCACTTCGGGTCGTTAGCTCAGTTGGTAGAGCAGTTGACTTTTAATCAATTGGTCGCAGGTTCGAATCCTGCACGACCCACCAATGTAAAAAAGCGCCCTAAAGGCGCTTTTTTGCTATCTGCGATTTGTAAGATTGATTTTTCTTCTCAAGTTCCTTGTTCTTCTACCGATATTACCTCGTACAGTGACGAGGACTGAACAATGGCCACTATCTCTTCAACTTCAATTCCTTCCATACAAACACAGAGTAGTAACAGGGCATCACAAGGTAGCGATGTTGCTTCACAAATCGCGCGGATAAGTCAGCAAATCATCAAACTCACTCAACAAATTAAAGAGATTGTAGACACTAGCGGCAGTGCTGAAGACAAGCAAAAACAGGCCGAATTGATTCAACAGCAAATCACCCTACTGGAAACACAACTGGCGCAGTTGCAGAAACAGCAGGCAGAAAAGGCGCAGGAGAAAGAGCAGCGTTTGTCTCTGAATGTATCCCTTCTAAATCCTGTTGAAAAAACGACTCATATCGATATCTATATCTGATACAACGGATCCCCTTCCCGACCAGCCATTAGCGCATTGCCCTGGTCTCGTACCACGTCCCATAACGCTTCAGCGGCGGTGGAAAGTGAACGGTTCTTCCTGCGCACCAGCATCAACTGGCGTTCAACAACCGGCGTAATGCGCTTTACCACCAGTGGGCTACCTTCAGGCAATGGTAGCGCCAGTGCGGGAAGAATACTGATGCCGATGCCTGCGGCTACCATCGGGAACAGCGTCGCCGGATGTCCAATCTCCTGCACAATATTCGCCTGAATACCATTGCGCGCCAGCGCTGCGTCAATCAGCGGTCGGCTGCCTGACGCGTAATCCTGCAACACCAATTTCGCTCCCTGCAATGCCTGCCAGGGTACATAATCTTCCACGGCCAAAGCGCTATCGCGATGGCAAAGCAGAAAGAAAGGCTCGGAAAGAATCGCTTCACATTGCAGATCGCCCACTGGGCCTGGATCGATGACGATGCCAAAGTCGACATCTCCCTGGCGAATACTTTCCATCACCCACTGCTGCGGACGATCGTGCAGGACAAACTGAATATCTGGATAGCGGCGATGGCTTTCAGCAATGCATTGCGGAATAAGATGCGCGGAAATGGTCTGGCTGGCAGCGACCCGAACTTTTCCGCTCAGTTGTTGCCCCATACGCCCGGTATCGCGCAACGTGCTGTTAAGTTCATCCAGCAGTCGCTCAAGACGCAAAGCCAACTGCTGCCCTGCATCTGTAAGCACCACTTCACGCGTGGTTCTGTCCAGCAGGCGAACACCAGTATGATTTTCCAGCTCCTTCACACTGTGACTTACTGCCGACTGGCTCAAGCCGATACGCTCTCCTGCACGACTAAAACTTTTCTCCTGCGCTACTGTGACGAAAACCTTTAATTGTTTTAAAGAATAATTCATCTGTTTTCTTCATGAATGGATGCAATAAATCAATTTTATTTCTCAAACTGGAAGAAGCACAATAGAACCATCGATCATCTGGAGTCTTTATGAAACTTTTTCGTATCCTCGATCCTTTCACCTTAACCCTGATCACGGTGGTGTTGCTGGCCTCTTTCTTTCCGGCCAGAGGCGATTTCGTCCCCTTCTTTGAAAATCTGACCACCGCAGCTATTGCCCTGCTGTTCTTTATGCACGGCGCGAAGTTGTCGCGTGAGGCGATTATTGCTGGCGGTGGTCACTGGCGACTGCATTTGTGGGTAATGTGCAGCACCTTCGTGCTGTTTCCGATTCTGGGTGTACTGTTTGCCTGGTGGAAACCGGTAAATGTCGACCCGATGCTCTACTCCGGTTTTCTCTACTTGTGCATTCTCCCGGCTACCGTGCAGTCTGCAATCGCCTTCACGTCAATGGCGGGCGGTAACGTCGCGGCGGCGGTTTGTTCTGCGTCAGCATCCAGCCTGCTGGGGATTTTCCTTTCACCATTGCTGGTTGGTCTGGTGATGAATGTTCACGGTGCAGGGGGCAGCCTTGAGCAGGTCGGTAAAATTATGCTGCAACTGCTGCTGCCGTTTGTGTTGGGGCATCTTTCCCGGCCGTGGATTGGTGACTGGGTGTCGCGCAATAAAAAATGGATTGCGAAAACTGACCAGACGTCCATTCTGTTGGTGGTTTATACAGCGTTCAGCGAAGCCGTCGTTAATGGTATCTGGCATAAAGTTGGCTGGGGATCATTGCTGTTTATCGTGGTGGTCAGTTGCGTTCTTCTGGCTATCGTGATTGTAGTTAACGTCTTTATGGCACGCCGACTGGGCTTCAATAAGGCAGATGAAATTACTATCGTCTTTTGTGGTTCGAAAAAGAGTCTGGCAAATGGCATCCCGATGGCAAACATTCTGTTCCCCACATCGGTGATCGGTATGATGGTGCTGCCCCTGATGATTTTCCATCAGATCCAATTGATGGTCTGTGCGGTGCTGGCGCGTCGATACAAACGCCAGACCGAACAGTTACAGGCGCAGCAGGAAAGCAGCGCCGATAAAGCTTAAAGCGGACGCTTCAGGGGCTGGACCAGTTGCGTCAGCCCCTCGGTTTTAATCAGCAGCGTGATTTGCATTAGCTCACCGAGCTTCCCTGCCGGGAACTCATCTTTGCGGGCAAACCACAGCAGATACTCCTCCGGCAGGTCGATTAAGCGACGCCCTTTGTATTTGCCAAACGGCATTATCGTATTGGCTATTTCAATCAGCTGCTCTTTTTCCATCTCAGCTACCCAGCAAACGCAGCATTTCCGCTTCGTCGATGACTTCAATGCCCAGTTCCTGCGCCTTCGCCAGTTTAGATCCTGCAGCTTCACCCGCTATCACCAGATCGGTTTTCTTCGACACGCTGCCCGCGACTTTCGCGCCCAGTTCGACCAGTCGAGCTTTAGCGTCATCACGCGACATCTGGCTTAAGCTGCCCGTAAGCACCACGGTTTTACCAGCAAACGGGCTGTCAATCTCTTCCGCGTTGATAACGATCGGCGCAGGCCAGTGAACACCTTCCGCCAACAGCTCGCTGATGACATTGCGGTTGCTTTCTTCGGCAAAGAAGTTGTGAACGTGGGACGCAACGACAATGCCAACATCAGGCACCTTTTGCAGCTCTTCAATCGAAGCGGCTTCCAGCGCTTCCAGCGTGCCGAAATATGCCGCCAGACCTGCTGCGGTGGCCTCGCCGACTTCACGGATGCCAAGTGCATAGAGGAAGCGAGCAAAGGTGGTTTCTTTCGCTTTTTCCAGCGCGTTAACCACGTTTTGTGCCGATTTTGGCCCCATACGCTCCAGTCCGGTCAGTTTGCCTGCGGTGAGTTTGAACAGATCTGCCGGAGTATGGACATATTCTTTTTCAACCAGCTGATCGATGATTTTGTCGCCCATTCCGTCAACATCCATCGCACGGCGGGAAACAAAGTGTTTCAGCGACTCTTTACGCTGCGCACCGCAAATCAGGCCACCGGTACAGCGGGCAACCGCTTCACCTTCCACACGCTCAACGTCAGAACCACATACCGGACAATGCGTCGGGAATACAACCTTACGGGTATCTTCCGGGCGTTCAGAAAGCACGACGTTAACCACCTGCGGGATCACGTCGCCAGCGCGGCGAATCACCACTTTATCGCCAATGCGTAAACCAAGACGTTCGATTTCATCCGCATTGTGTAAGGTTGCGTTACTCACCAGCACGCCAGCAACATGGACAGGTTCCAGACGCGCAACAGGCGTAATCGCGCCAGTACGCCCAACCTGAAACTCGACGTCACGCACAAAGGTCATCTGCTCCTGCGCCGGGAATTTAAACGCTACCGCCCAGCGCGGGGCACGCGCGACAAAGCCAAGCTGCTCCTGCTGTTCCAGTGAGTTGACCTTAATCACCACGCCGTCGATATCAAAGCCCAGCGTCGGGCGGTCTTCTTCCACTTTGTGATAGAACGCCAGCACTTCTTCCGCCGATTCACAAAGCGTTACCCGATCGCTGACCGGCAACCCCCACTTTTTAAATTGCAGTAAACGGCCAAGATGAGTATCCGGCAGCTCGCCACCTTCCAGAACACCAACGCCATAGCAGAAAAAAGTGAGCGGTCGCTTCGCTGTAATACGCGGATCAAGCTGACGCAGTGAACCAGCTGCCGCATTACGTGGGTTAGCAAAAACTTTCCCGCCCGTGCGTCGCGCATCTTCGTTAATCTTTTCGAACCCCGCCTGCGGCAGGAACACTTCACCACGCACTTCCAGACGCGCCGGGATATTCTCTCCGTGCAGCTTCAGCGGAATGGCGCGAATAGTACGCACATTAGACGTGATATCTTCCCCGGTGGTGCCATCGCCACGGGTCGCGGCACTGACTAAAACGCCATTTTCATACAGAATACTGACGGCAAGGCCATCCAGCTTCAGCTCACAGCACCAGGTGACTTTCTCGTTGTTTTTCAGACGGTCCTGCACACGTTTGTTGAAAGCAAGAAAGCTTTCTTCATCAAAAACGTTATCCAGTGACAGCATTGGTACTTCATGGCGTATCTGGCTGAAAGCTGCCAGCGGCGCAGCACCTACACGTTGGGTAGGCGAATCAGGCGTAATCAGTTCTGGATGTTTGGTTTCCAGCTCGCGCAGTTCGCGCATCAGCCTGTCGTATTCAGCGTCGGGAATTTCCGGCGCATCCATCACATGATAAAGATATTCATGATGGCGAAGCGTCGTTCGCAGTTCTGTCAGTTGTTGTTCGATTGATTCCATATCGCACCATCAATGCTAAAAACCCCCGACAAGCGGGGGTTCGAAGAGGAGTTAATTTGCCTTAAGTGTATCAGGCGTTGGCATCTTTGACTTCGCGGATGATGTCCTGGTACTCGCGCAATTTCTGCGGAGTCATCATACGGCGCTGATCGTCAAGCACGACACCGCCCACTTCATCGGCAATATGCTGCGCAGATTGCAGCATCAGCTTGAAGTTCTGCAGCTCGTCACCGTAAGACGGTACCTGCATAAAGATAGTGACACCCGGAGTAGTGAAATCCTTCATTTCAGGATCAAAGGTTCCCGGTTTCACCATATTCGCCAGGCTGAATAACGCCGGGCCGCTGCCATCCGGGCTAAGATGACGATGGTAAATATTCATATCGCCAAAAATGAAGCCCGCTTGTTGAATGCTGTTAAGAAGCAGTTCACCGTTTAGCTCGCTACCGTGATGCGCCGCGACGTTCATGATAATCACCGCTTCTTTGCGCTTCGGTTTATCCATAACTGGAGCCGGTTCCGCTACAGGCTCAGGCTGTGGTGCCGCTACGGGTTCTGCAGGCTGGAAAGCCTGTTGTGCCGGTTGCGGTGCTGAATGCACAGGCTGCGGCGCTGGCGCGACCTGTGGCGAAACTGGCTGCTGCAACGGCTGTTCAGGCTGCGGCTGATAGGCAGGCTGCTGCACCGGCTGCGCTGGACGCGGAGCATGTTGCGGCGGTACCTGCGCTTCAGGCGGCTGCTGGACCGGTTGACGCGGCTGCGCAGACGCATAAGGCGGTTGGTACTGGTGTTGCGGCGACGGACGAGCAGCCTCATGCTCCTGAGCGTTAGCCGGGGCATGATTCACGCGGTGAACACGAACCTCACCAACGCCCTCATCATCTTCGACATCCTCGTCATAAGAATCGTCGTCACGTTTTGACTTCATTCGTTTTAATGGCCGATCGCGGAACATAGAAGATCGTTCGTTACGGCTGGTCCAGAAACCATGTACCAGTAAAGCGATTATGGCGATCGCGCCAACAATGATTAATATCAGACGCAAATCCTGCATCATTATATTCTCTGTTGTTCTAACACCTTGCCACCACGGCAAACATTTACTCACTAAGAGTATTTGCCGATTACCTCAAGTGCAAGTGCACTATTAACTTTCACAGCACAAAGATAGATGAAATCGTGCTTTTTGCTGTTTTTTCGAACATATCCTAACTGTCCATTGCGCAATTACCCGGTAAAATACGCAGAATTTTCCTGGGATTGGTCAAAAGGAGCTCATCCTGATTATGGTTTCATCATTCACATCTGCCCCACGCAGCGGTTTTTACTATTTTGCGCAAGGCTGGAAGCTCGTCTCGCAACCTGGGATTCGGCGTTTCGTTATTTTACCGCTGCTGGTCAATATTTTGTTGATGGGGGGCGCATTCTGGTGGCTCTTTACACAGCTCGATGTCTGGATCCCGACTCTCATGAGTTACGTTCCGGACTGGCTACAATGGCTGAGTTATCTGTTGTGGCCTCTGGCTGTCATCTCTGTGCTGTTAGTGTTTGGCTATTTCTTCTCCACGATTGCTAACTGGATTGCCGCTCCGTTTAACGGTTTATTGGCTGAACAACTGGAAGCACGATTGACTGGCGCTACACCGCCAGATACCGGGATTTTCGGTATCATGAAAGATGTGCCGCGAATCATGAAACGCGAATGGCAAAAATTTGCTTGGTATCTTCCGCGCGCAATTGTATTACTAATTCTTTACTTCATCCCTGGTATTGGGCAAACCGTCGCGCCGGTACTGTGGTTCCTGTTTAGCGCCTGGATGTTAGCCATCCAGTATTGCGATTACCCCTTCGATAACCACAAAGTGCCGTTTAAAGAGATGCGCACCGCCCTGCGCACACGCAAAATCACCAATATGCAGTTTGGTGCTTTAACCAGCCTGTTTACGATGATCCCGCTGCTTAATCTGTTCATCATGCCCGTTGCCGTTTGTGGCGCGACGGCGATGTGGGTCGATTGCTATCGCGATAAACACGCGATGTGGCGGTAACAATCTACCGGTTATTTTGTAAACCGTTTGTGTGAAACAGGGGTGGCTTATGCCGCCCCTTATTCCATCTTGCATGTCATTATTTCCCTTCTGTATATAGATATGCTAAATCCTTACTTCCGCATATTCTCTGAGCGGGTATGCTACCTGTTGTATCCCAATTTCATACAGTTAAGGACAGGCCATGAGTAAGATTTTTGAAGATAACTCGCTGACTATCGGTCACACGCCGCTGGTTCGCCTGAATCGCATCGGTAACGGACGCATTCTGGCGAAGGTGGAATCTCGTAACCCCAGCTTCAGCGTTAAGTGCCGTATCGGTGCCAACATGATTTGGGATGCCGAAAAGCGCGGCGTGCTGAAACCAGGCGTTGAACTGGTTGAACCGACCAGCGGTAATACCGGGATTGCACTGGCCTATGTAGCTGCCGCTCGCGGTTACAAACTCACCCTGACCATGCCAGAAACCATGAGTATTGAACGCCGCAAGCTGCTGAAAGCGTTAGGTGCAAACCTGGTGCTGACGGAAGGTGCTAAAGGCATGAAAGGCGCAATCCAAAAAGCAGAAGAAATTGTCGCCAGCAATCCAGAGAAATACCTGCTGCTGCAACAATTCAGCAATCCGGCAAACCCTGAAATTCACGAAAAAACCACCGGTCCGGAGATCTGGGAAGATACCGACGGTCAGGTTGATGTATTTATTGCTGGCGTTGGGACTGGCGGTACGCTGACCGGCGTCAGCCGCTACATTAAAGGCACCAAAGGCAAGACCGATCTTATCTCTGTCGCCGTTGAGCCAACCGATTCTCCAGTTATCGCCCAGGCGCTGGCAGGTGAAGAGATTAAACCTGGCCCGCATAAAATTCAGGGTATTGGCGCTGGTTTTATCCCGGCTAACCTCGATCTCAAGCTGGTCGATAAAGTCATTGGCATCACCAATGAAGAAGCCATTTCTACCGCCCGTCGTCTAATGGAAGAAGAAGGTATTCTTGCAGGTATCTCTTCTGGAGCAGCTGTTGCCGCGGCGTTGAAACTACAAGAAGATGAAAGCTTTACCAACAAGAATATTGTGGTTATTCTACCATCATCGGGTGAGCGTTATTTAAGCACCGCATTGTTTGCCGATCTCTTCACTGAGAAAGAATTGCAACAGTAATGCCAGCTTGTTAAAAATGCGTAAAAAAGCACCTTTTTAGGTGCTTTTTTGTGGCCTGCTTCAAACTTTCGCCCCTCCTGGCATTGATTCAGCCTGTCGGAACTGGTATTTAACCAGACTAATTATTTTGATGCGCGAAATTAATCGTTACAGGAAAAGCCAAAGCTGAATCGATTTTATGATTTGGTTCAATTCTTCCTTTAGCGGCATAATGTTTAATGACGTACGAAACGTCAGCGGTCAACACCCGCCAGCAATGGACTGTATTGCGCTCTTCGTGCGTCGCGTCTGTTAAAAACTGGCGCTAACAATACAGGCTAAAGTCGAACCGCCAGGCTAGACTTTAGTTCCACAACACTAAACCTATAAGTTGGGGAAATACAATGTTCCAGCAAGAAGTTACCATTACCGCTCCGAACGGTCTGCACACCCGCCCTGCTGCCCAGTTTGTAAAAGAAGCTAAGGGCTTCACTTCTGAAATTACTGTGACTTCCAACGGCAAAAGCGCCAGCGCGAAAAGCCTGTTTAAACTGCAGACCCTGGGTCTGACTCAAGGTACGGTTGTTACCATCTCTGCTGAAGGTGAAGACGAACAAAAAGCAGTTGAGCATCTGGTCAAACTGATGGCGGAACTCGAGTAATTTTTTCCGGGTCCAATAAAATATCAGTCACAAGTAAGGTAGGGTTATGATTTCAGGCATTTTAGCATCCCCGGGTATCGCTTTCGGTAAAGCTCTGCTTTTGAAAGAAGACGAAATCGTTATTGACCGGAAAAAAATTTCTGCCGATAAGGTTGACCAGGAAGTTGAACGTTTTCTGAGCGGTCGTGCCAAGGCATCTGCGCAACTTGAAGCGATCAAAACGAAAGCTGGTGAAACTTTCGGCGAAGAAAAAGAAGCCATCTTTGAAGGGCATATCATGCTACTCGAAGATGAGGAGCTGGAGCAGGAAATCATAGCCCTGATTAAAGATAAACACATGACAGCTGATGCAGCTGCTCATGAAGTTATCGAAGGTCAGGCTTCTGCCCTGGAAGAGCTGGATGATGAATACCTGAAAGAACGTGCGGCTGACGTGCGTGATATCGGTAAGCGCCTGCTGCGCAACATCCTGGGTCTGAAGATTATCGATCTGAGCTCCATTCAGGATGAAGTTATCCTGGTTGCAGCGGATCTGACCCCCTCTGAAACGGCTCAGTTGAACCTGAAAAAGGTGCTGGGTTTCATCACCGATGCGGGTGGACGTACTTCCCACACCTCAATCATGGCGCGTTCTCTGGAACTGCCTGCTATCGTGGGTACCGGTAGCGTCACCTCTCAGGTGAAAAATGATGATTATCTGATTCTGGATGCCGTAA
>ENA-OQIQ01001260-OQIQ01001260.1-human-gut-metagenome-genome-assembly--contig:-NODE-1260-length-9245-cov-4.576353_pt1 | contig 9245 bp, 5 predicted proteins | sample MGYA00242584_ERZ504749 | MGnify/ENA primary metagenome ERZ504749 (study PRJEB26092, sample SAMD00036436) | human gut metagenome | host: Homo sapiens | study: EMG produced TPA metagenomics assembly of the...
TCCGTGCTACGCACTCCCACAATTCTCCCCAATATTCGCATATCGTGGGATTATCATCCCACTTTTATGCTCATATCAGGGAGTGGGTCACAAGGTCTTTCACCCACCTATGAGCGAGCTCATGTGGGTTTAGACCTTTTGCCCCTGGTATCATAATATGCATATATATAATATACACATATATAACATACGCATATATAACATATACATATACATATACATATACAATATTATAATATATACATATAACACACATATATTAATTAGATATTTTACATAACAATTTTTTATATCATTTTACAGCTTTTATTGTTTTATATTTCTTTCATTGCTTTTAAAGTATATATCAGTATATATAACACATCTACAACTCATATATATATTTATTATAGTAAACAAGCGGTATAATGACAAGCCTATTCTTCAATCTTTATTACAATCTATTCTTCAGTCTTTATTACAATCCCATACAACACAATCTCCTGTTATTAATCTGTTGTATGCTAATACCGCTTAAATTTCAGATTTATACAGCTTTATATTTTCTTAAGAAACTCATCCACATATTTCCTCATATTATCAAATTCTGCATTGACCTCTGGTACATTTGACTTAAAATCAAGAAGCTTATATACATAACCTTGTTCCTTGGCCTGTCTATAACTTTCTTTATATACAAGTTCAAAAAGCAATGATATATGCCCTACGATATGGTCAACAGCACTCTTTCTCACACTTTTAAGCACTGTTTCCCTCTTATAAAAGCTTTCTAGTACTTCTTTGGATATAACTCCGCTTTTAAGCTCCTCTGTTGTTACATCATATATAATCTCCATAGGAATATCTGCATTTACCTTAAATATGTCAACCTTATCTGCATCACGCAATATATCACAAAACATACGCTGTCTTTCAGTGAGGTCTTCTTTTACACGATACTTATTATGCTGTCTTATCGCCATTTCAAGAAGTCCTGTATCTTTATTGTGGTACTCATTATTTTTTATTATCTGCTCATCATCGACAGTCGTTGCATCATTATTAACTAAGAATTCTTTAATTTTCCGTTCTTCCTGACAATCTTTCTGCCTGCTGTATGCTTGTCCAGCTTCTTCATTCCCTGAACGTGCAAGCTCACATTCTTCATAATACCCTTCTGCAAACTTCCTTATAAGACCTTCCTTAAACAGCAGGTCTGCTCCGAATTCTGCATGGTCTACTGACTGGGCATCATTAAATGTACCGAAACGCCTTATCTGCTCAAATCTTCCTATATCGTGTAACATTCCAAGAAGCCATGCAATATCTACATCCGGTTCACTTAAGCCTAATGATTCTGCAATTCTTTGACACAGTCCTGCTACTCTGTAGGTATGATCTATCTTAAGCTTTATCTTTTCATCTGATGGGTCATAATTTCTTACATACTCTGCAAATGCATTGATAACATTTTTCCTGTTAATAACTGGTTTGTTAATACTTTCCACGACATCAATAAGTCCATTAAGGTCAGCACATACCATATATGTAAGTTTCCTGATATCATCATCTATTGCTATTGTATCAGGAATATGAACAACTCTCATATCTGCCGCATATCCAGCCTTAATGCCATTAATGCTGTCCTCAACTACTACTGCCTCTGACGGATTTACGCCTATTGCCTTAGCCGCACGAAGGAATATATCTGGTTCTGGCTTTCCATGTTCGACTTCATCTCCATATACAACCGCATCAAGATAATCCCACACTCCTATTTCATGAAGTGTTTTCTCAGCACTTTCACGCCTTGTTGATGTAGCAACTGCACACTTTAATCCATTATTTCTTATATATTCAAATATGTCCTTTACGCCATTTTTAACAGGAATACCTTCTGTTTCCCTTATCTTGTATACATGCTGTGTTCTAAGCTCCTTCGCTTCCCAATAATATATCACACCCTTGTAATAATCATCAAAGAACTTGCAGCAAAGCTCTGCCGGAGCACCCTTAAAGCTGTCTATAAGCCACATTGGCATATCCACTCCAAGCTGCCATGCCGCCCATAGCCAGCCCTCATTAGACTGTCTTTCTGAATCTATAAGAACGCCATCCATATCAAATATAATGCCTGATACCATTTTTCTTCTCCTAGCAATCAAATGTCGTATTTTTACACTTTATATTATTCAAAATAACTATAAAAGATATGTTTTTATAATTTATAACGCTGACCAGCACCTGCAATTTTCAAATTTGCCAATTTAGAGATTTTAAACATCTTCTATCATTGAACTTTCATCCACAATGCCGTCATCTGCACCATCTTTATAAATACTTCTTAACATACTGTCCAGTATAAGACTTCTTAACCCTGGCAACTTCTTCCGGTGTACCCTTTGCAATAACTGTACCACCTCTGTCGCCGCCTTCTGGTCCCATATCTATAATATAATCGGCTGTTTTGATAACATCAAGATTATGCTCAATAACAACAACAGTGTTACCGCCCTCCGCAAGCTTATGAAGTATATCAACAAGCTTGTGGACATCGGCAAAATGAAGTCCTGTTGTAGGTTCATCAAGAATATATATAGTCTTTCCTGTACTTCTTTTAGAAAGCTCTGTAGCAAGCTTTATTCTCTGTGCCTCTCCACCTGAAAGCTCTGTAGATGGCTGTCCTAACTTAATATATGAAAGTCCAACGTCATTAAGAGTTTCTATTTTTCTTCTGACTGATGGCACATTTTCAAAGAAATCAACTGCATCCTCAACTGTCATATCAAGCACGTCATATATGCTCTTTCCCTTATACTTAACTTCAAGTGTTTCCCTGTTATAACGCTTTCCATCACACACTTCACAAGGCACATATACATCCGGCAGGAAATGCATCTCTATCTTGATAATACCATCTCCAGAACAAGCCTCACAACGTCCTCCCTTTACATTAAAGCTGAAACGTCCTTTGTTATAACCTCTTTCCTTAGCATCTGTTGTTGAAGCAAAAAGATCCCTTATCATATCAAATACGCCTGTATATGTCGCAGGATTAGAACGTGGAGTTCTTCCTATTGGCGACTGGTCAATATCTATAACCTTATCAAGCTGCTCGATTCCTGTAATATCATCATGGTCACCAGCGATACATCTTGCACGGTTTAAAGACTTCGCAAGGTGCTTATACAGAATTTCATTCACAAGGGAGCTCTTTCCTGAACCCGATACACCTGTTACACATGTAAATACTCCAAGTGGTATATCAACATCAATATTTTTAAGATTATTCTCCCTTGCACCCTTAACAGTTATCCAGCCTGTCGGCTTTCTTCTCTTCGCTGGCACCGGAATCTTGATTCTTCCACTAAGATATGCACCTGTAAGCGAATCCTTGCATGCCATAATATCAGCCGCCGTTCCTGTCGCAACGACTTCTCCACCATTACGTCCGGCACCCGGACCTATATCAACAATATAATCTGCGGCACGCATAGTATCTTCATCGTGTTCAACCACAATAACTGAGTTACCAAGGTCACGCAAATGTATAAGTGTCCCAAGCAGCTTGTCGTTATCTCTCTGATGAAGTCCGATACTTGGCTCATCAAGTATATAAGCCACACCAACAAGTCCTGAACCTATCTGTGTCGCAAGTCTTATTCTCTGTGCCTCTCCTCCTGAAAGCGTACCTGTAGCTCTTGATAATGAAAGATAATCAAGTCCTACATCCATAAGAAACTGTATTCTTGCCTTAATCTCCTTAAGTATCTCTGCACCGATAAACTTCTGTCTGTCTGTAAGCTCAAGCTCATCTAAAAACTTCTTTAACTTAACAATAGACATATCTGTAATCTTATATATATTCTTATCAGCTATCGTAACAGCAAGAGATGAAGGCTTTAATCTCTGTCCGTGGCAGGACTTACAAGGTCTTATGCGCATGAATTCCTCATACTGCTGCTTTGCACTGTCTGAGTAAGTTTCCCTATATCTTTTCTCCATATTATGGATAAGGCCTTCAAATGCTATATCGTATTCTCCAACGCCTCTCTGGCCTTTGTAATGCACTTTAACACTTCTGCCCTTAGTACCATTTATAATCATATCCTTAATATCATCTGGATAATCCTTAAATGGTGTTGATAAACTAAAGTTATATTCCTTTGCAAGTGCGCTCATAATAGCCCTAGAAAAGCTGCCCTCATCCTTTACAGACTGCCATCCCATACCAACTATAGCTCCCTCATCGATGCTTAATGAATCATCTGGTATAAGAAGCTCTGCATCAAAATTCATTGTATAACCAAGTCCGTAACAATCAGGACACGCACCAAATGGATTGTTGAACGAAAAGCTTCTTGGCTCTATCTCATCTATGCTTATGCCACAATCCGGACACGAAAAGCTCTGTGAAAAGTTAATCGGCTCACCATCTATAACATCAACTGTCATAAGTCCCTCTGCAAGCTTAAGTGCTGTTTCTATTGAGTCTGTAAGTCTTTTGTTAATTCCATCTTTAACTACAAGACGGTCAACAACAATTTCTATATTATGCTTCTTGTTCTTATCAAGATTTATCTCATCTGTAAGCTCATACATATTGCCATCAGCAATAACTCTTACATAACCACTCTTTTTAGCCTGTTCAAAAAGCTTCTTATGTTCACCTTTTCTTCCTCTTACAACTGGAGCTAATATCTGTATCTTTGTTCTTTCTGGAAGCTCCATAATAGTATCAACCATCTGGTCTACAGTCTGCTTGTTGATTACTTTGCCACACTTTGGACAATGTGGTGTACCTATTCTTGCATATAATAATCTGAAATAATCATATATCTCTGTAACAGTTCCAACTGTTGAACGTGGATTTCTGTTAGTTGACTTCTGGTCTATGGAAATAGCTGGTGAAAGTCCTTCTATGCTCTCTACCGCCGGCTTTTCCATCTGTCCTAAGAATTGCCTTGCATATGAAGATAATGACTCCATATATCTTCTCTGGCCTTCTGCATATATAGTATCAAAGGCAAGACTTGACTTACCAGAACCAGACAGACCTGTAAGCACTACAAGACTGTCCCTTGGTATATCTACATCAATATTTTTAAGATTATGCTCACTTGCACCTCTTATTCTTATATAATTCCTGTAATCGCCTTTTTCCATTTTTTTCTCCGTTATTTCTTCTTTCTTAATCCTTAACCGCCTCAATTAAAAAGACTTTTTCTGTAAGCAGCAAATGCTTTTATACATTTGACACCTACATCATATAATACCATAATGATAATATCTGCCTGCCATTACTGACTGCATAACATTGCTTTTGAACTCGTAGCTTAATCTGGCTTAATTGATATCAAGCTATAAATGAGCAAATTTAAAATATTGTACAATTATGTCCCTGTTATGAAGATATATTTTACCTAATCTATTGAAATGTATGTCAACCACAAACAAAAACGATTATTTAAAAAACTGTAAAATATATCCTCTTATCACTTGCCTGACTTCTTATCCTCATAAATATACTTATTAATCTCGATCATCTTATCACGAAGCATAGCCGCCTGTTCAAAATCAAGCTCTGCTGCAGCCTTACGCATATTTTTCTCAATCTGCTTCTTAACCTTTTCAAGATCTTTAATACTCATAGATTCATAATCTACATCAAGCCTTCCATTTGAATTATCTGCTTCTGCTGCCTTAGATATACTTATAAGATCTCTTACTGCCTTCTTTATAGTCTGAGGGGTTATTCCGTGTACCTCATTGTACTCCTGCTGTATCTTTCTACGTCTTTCTGTCTCAGATATAGCCTTTTCCATAGACTCTGTTATAGTATCTGCATACATAATAACGTGTCCCTCTGCATTTCTGGCAGCTCGTCCTATCGTCTGGATAAGTGAAGTCTCTGTTCTTAAGAAGCCCTCTTTATCAGCATCAAGAATAGCCACAAGACTTATCTCTGGAATATCAAGTCCCTCTCTAAGCAGATTAATACCAACAAGCACATCGAATCCGTCAAGTCTCATATCCCTTATAATCTTCTGTCGCTCTAGTGTATCAATATCCGCATGAAGATACTTGACTCTTATTCCGACTTCCTTTAGATAATCTGTGAGATCCTCTGCCATTCGCTTGGTAAGTGTAGTTACAAGTATCTTGTTCTTTTTCTCAACTTCCTTATTAATCTCACTTATAAGATCATCTATCTGACCCTCTATTGGTCTGACTGTTATCTCTGGATCAAGAAGTCCTGTAGGTCTTATAATCTGCTCTGCCCTCATAAGCTCGTGTTCTTCCTCATACCTGCTAGGCGTAGCAGATACAAAAAGCATCTGTGATATCTTGCCCTCAAACTCCTGAAAATTAAGCGGTCTGTTATCCTTAGCTGAAGGAAGCCTGAAGCCATAATCTACAAGTGTCGTCTTTCTTGCCTGATCACCAGCATACATTCCCCTTATCTGTGGAATAGTAATATGTGACTCATCGACAATAATCATAAAATCATCTGGAAAATAATCCATAAGCGTATATGGTGGACACCCTGCCGGAAGCCCTGCTAAATGTCTTGAATAATTCTCAATACCTGAACAGAAGCCTGTTTCCTGCATCATCTCTATATCAAAGTTCGTTCGTTCTTCTATTCTCTGTGCCTCAAGAAGCTTATCCTCACTCTTAAAATACTCTATTCTCTCTGCAAGCTCTTTCTTTATATTCTCAATCGCCTTTTCCATCTTCTCTTTTTCAACAACATAATGTGAATTAGGAAATATAGCAACATGGTCAAGGTTACATTTAACCTCACCGGTAAGAGAATCAATCTCGCTTATCCTGTCTATCTCATCACCAAAGAACTCGACTCTCACAGCATCTCCACTGGAAGCTGACGGATATATCTCTACAACATCTCCCCTTACCCTGAATGTTCCTCGCTTAAAATCCTGGTCATTGCGCATATACTGTATATCTATAAGCTTTCTTATCATTTCATCCCTGTCTTTTTCCATACCTGGACGAAGTGAGATAACCATATTCTTATAATCAATAGGTGCACCTAATCCATATATACATGAAACTGAAGCAACTATGATTACATCATTTCTTTCAGACAGTGCCGCTGTTGCTGAATGTCTTAACTTATCTATCTCGTCATTAATCGAAGAATCCTTGGCTATATAAGTATCGCTCTGTGGCACATAAGCCTCCGGCTGATAATAATCATAATAAGAAACAAAATACTCTACTGCATTCTCAGGAAAGAACTCTTTCATCTCAGAGTACAGCTGTGCTGCTAATGTTTTATTATGACTGATTATAAGAGTAGGCTTCTGTACATGCTGGATAATGTTTGCCATAGTAAATGTCTTACCAGAGCCTGTAACTCCAACTAAAGTTTCAAACTGATTACCTTCATTAAATCCTTCTACAAGTTCCTCTATAGCCTGGGGCTGGTCGCCTGTTGGCTCATATGGGGCATGTAACTTAAACTCCATAATGCCATCTCCTTCCTGAAATAAGATTCCCACAAAATATTTCTAAAAAAAGACAAAGTCAATATTTCATAGTATGCACTTACATGCTTAATTCTACTACAAAAAATAGACTTTGTCTATCTAATACAGAACATCTGTTCCTGTTTTATTAGTGGATAATCCATTAACATTCCTTTTATAAACAGAACATTTATCTGCACCTGTTATTATATTTCTTTTTCATTCAGTATCATGCAAGGTCTGAATACTACTAACAATACTAATAATACTAATAATACTAATAATGCTAATAATATTAATACTAATAACAATATTAATAATAATACAGCTTAATTCATAACTGCCTTCAGGCTGTCTATGGCTGCGTTAAACTGTGTATCCTCATCAGCATTCTTATCAAATTCCACAACAACATCCGGGGTAACACCATTTCCATGTATATCCTGTCCCTTAGGTGTAAAATACTTGGCTATTGTAAACTTAATTGCACTTCCATCGGTAAGCGGCTTTAGTGTCTGTACAATACCCTTTCCATATGTCTGTGTTCCAACTATGATACCTTTTTTGTAATCCTGTATAGCACCTGCAAATATTTCTGAAGCACTCGCACTATTTCCATTGACAAGTACTGCAAGTGGAATATCCAGTTCTTCATTATCACTATCGCTGTATTCTTTTCTATTTCCTGCCTTATCTTCTGTATACACAATAAGACCATTTGGAAGTATATATTTAAGCATAGTAACTACAGTTGTAAGCAAGCCTCCTGGATTATTTCTTATATCTATAACTATCCCTTTAGCTCCCTGCGCCTTAAGGTCTTCAATAGCTGCCTTAAACTGTTTTGCCGTAACACTTTCAAACTGTGAAATTGCTATATATCCTATGGAATCATCTGTCATTGCATAACTTACAGTCTGGATTTCAACTTCATCCCTTACTACTGTGTAATCACAAGTAACCCCTTCTCTTACAATACCAAGTCTGACTGTTGTACCTTTCTCACCTTTGACAAGTGCAACAGCCGAGGACAGATCCATATCAGTAACATCTGTATCATCTACTTTAACTATCCTGTCTCCAGTTCTTAATCCAGCCTTATATCCTGCACCATTATCATATACATCTACAAGCAGGATTCCGCCTTCTTCACTTAACTGACAGACAGCTCCTATTCCGTAAAATGTACCATTTGTAGTTTCCTTAAGTTTATTATACTCATCAGCTGTATAATAAACAGTATATTTATCTCCATAAGAACTAAGATAAGCTTTATATATGTTATTCTTGGCCTTTTCCTCATCAACTTCGTCAAAATAGAAAGAATCCAGGACAGAATCTATAGCATTCAGCTTAGCCTCAACCTCACTTCCTATTCCACTTCCATCTGTAACTGCATCTGACTGGATATATACATCACCATTAACACCTATATGAATATATCCCTTCTGTATACACACACCAGCCACACTTACAACAATTATAACCATTACAAGAAATGCAGCTACTATACCAAGCAGCAATCCATTCTTAAAATAATGAGACTTTTCTCTTTTTTTCTCATACTTTGCTGCTTGTTCAAATATGTTATCTTCATTTCCTGCTATCTGTTCTTTTGTATGGATTGATATATCATCTTCCTTATTATCCATAACAACCTCCATTATCATATAAATGATGTCGGGGGCAAAAGCCCCCGACTTTGATACCTACGAATTGCTCCGTGCTACGCACTCCCACAATTCTCCCCAATATTCGCATATCGTGGGA
>ENA-OQIQ01001272-OQIQ01001272.1-human-gut-metagenome-genome-assembly--contig:-NODE-1272-length-9116-cov-2.707379_pt1 | contig 9116 bp, 4 predicted proteins | sample MGYA00242584_ERZ504749 | MGnify/ENA primary metagenome ERZ504749 (study PRJEB26092, sample SAMD00036436) | human gut metagenome | host: Homo sapiens | study: EMG produced TPA metagenomics assembly of the...
CAGTCACGGCCGCCCCGCTTCTGTCTGCCGCAGCGGCCTGGGGCTGCCGTTTGTTCCTCCGTCCCCGCATCGAGTTCCCGTCTCAGGCAGACAGAGAAATCCCCGTGCCAGTCACAGTGAAGCTCCCCGGTTCTGCTTTTATGATTCCTTTTGATTTCCAGATACAAACAGATGATCAGTCTCTGTATAAACTGATCCCTTCCGGCAGAGGATCGTGGCAGTTGTCTTATACAGTCATGCACTGCGGAGCATTTAGAAAACCGGGAATCATAATTTTTTGGAACGATATTTTCGGTCTCTTCCGGTTTTCCAAACGGATTTCTTCTCCCGGACAGATTCTTGTTTTTCCCCGTCTTCTCCCTGACATGCAAAGTGCTTCCCAAAAAAGCAGAAGTATTTTACCCTCTTTCGAAACAGATTATGAAGGAAGCAGTGACCTGTACCGTCCTGGGGAGGAACTGCGGCATGTCAACTGGAAAGCAAGTGCCCGTTATGATGATCTGTATCTGCGGAGGCCTTCTCTTTCAGAGAACTGCTTCCTTCTTGCTCTCACTCTGCCTGACTCGCCGGAGGACCGCGATCTTGCATGGGACAGCTGGTATACACTGGGCTGTGCTCTTATTGCATCCCGTCATTGCTTCACGGTGTCTTTTTCTGATTCATCCACGGAGAAACCGCCGGTTTTTGTCCGGGATTTGCATTCTTTCCGTATCATACTGTCCCGCCTGCTGCAGGAACAGAATTCTATTTTAACTGGTTTCCCTTCTTTTCCCACTGGATCTGACAATATTTGTCTTTTATGGGTAACAGGCCGTTCTCCCGTCTCCTTGCGGGGACACAGCCGCGCAGTGGTATGGAGTACCGATCCATTATGCCGCAGCGCTTCTTTTGCCGGCCGAAAAGCTATCTTGGACTTTTGGAGGGGACCAAATTCATGAACCAACGAATCCGCTTTCCTTTCCCATCTGCATTTCTCTCTATAGCAGGGGCATTTGGCACAGCCGCTGCGTTTTTATCCTACGGACCTCTTTATGCAGATTTTTCCTTATGGGTTCTTTTTCTTATCTTTACATTTTTTCTGTCCTGTATTCTTGAACGGCTTTCCCCCGCCTGCCGCATAGGTATGGTTCTCCTGCTTTTATCAGCAGGAGCGTTCACTTTTTTCTATTGGCATGAGGGATTTAGCAATAGTTTTTCTCTGGCCGCGAATGTATTGTCCGAAGGGTTAAGCGAACCTTATGATCTGATCATTCCTCCGCTGCCCGTGTCTGATCCCTATATTGGTACCGTTCCGGCTATCCGTCTTTTTTTCTGGACAACAGCCGTAATTACCGCTTTTTCTCCCTACAGCGCCGCCGGACGCATGACCGGCTGTTTTTACTCTCTCATTCTTACTTTTTTCGGTTTTTATTTCGGTGCATCTCCTGCACTGCATGGTCTGATTTTTTCTCTGGCTTACTGGATGTCTCTCTCTCTTCCTTCGTCATTCCGCCATGTATCTTCACAGATTTCTGTCTTCTTCTGCATGCTTTTGACTTCTCTTTTGATCATGGCTGTCGTTCCTTCCCAAACCTACCGCCAGCCGGAGTGGGCTTCCCATATATCCGGACAGATTGAAAATTTCTCAAATGAATGGTTTGGAGGATTTTTTGAAGGAGGAAGTGCTTTTTCTTCTGTCATGAAGGGTGCTGACGGGCGGGGACGTCTGGGCCAGAGCAATGGAATCCGATATACCGGCCGTCCCATCCTGCAGTTTTCCGCCCCTTCTGTATCACACCGCCTCTATCTCCGCAGCTGGGCCGGCAGTGTTTATGAAAACAGCCAATGGCATGATCTTCCTGACAGTGCTTACAGCCCCGTTTCCAGCCTTTTTGAAAAAAACCGTGGCGAATGGTATGATCAGGGCGCATGGCTGATGGAAATTATTGCGCAGGATCCGCATCTCCAATCTGCTGCCGGGTCTGCGTCCGGCCGTTCTTTCGATATGGAATCTCGAAGGAAAGACTTTTTTGTGAATGCCGTATTGATCGATACCCGGTATTATTTTATTCCTTACGATGCCAGTTTTTCTGCGCCTGTCTTTGCTTTTGACCGTTCGCCCCGCGGATCATATGCCCAACAGTATGAAACGTACCGTTGGCAGATTCCGGAAAGCATTCTGAAATATCTGTCTGCCGGTACTTCTTACGGAAATCCGTATCTGCAGACATACCAGCATGCAGAACAGGCCTACCGCAATTTTGTCTATGACCATTATCTGGATGTCCCTGCCCCTGTACTGGCGGCTATTCGCCGTTCCGTGCAGATTCCTTCCGTGCATACAGAGGCGGAAAAGCAGGCCTGGATTTCTTATGTCCAGCAGTTTTTTCAGAAGAATTTTCAATATACGGAAACTCCGGGGCGTGTTCCGTCAGGTTATGATTTTATCGACTGGTTCCTGAATTATCACCGGGAGGGATACTGTACTTATTTCGCTTCTGCGGGAACAATGATGCTCCGGGCTGCCGGCATTCCTGCCCGGTATGTGGTCGGCCAGACCGCCGGCGCCGATGAAATCGACAAGGCTCCCCTCTCAGAAGCAGGTCTCCATACTCTGACGCTTGATGATCATCATTCTCATGCCTGGACCGAAGTCTATGTGGACGGCATAGGATGGCGTCCGGTCGAAATGACCCCCGGACTGTCAGGAAGTGAATCACCTTATGTTTCCGACGGTCCGGCAGAAGCGTCATCTTCTGCCAAGGGTTCCTCCTCTTCCCCGAAAAGCAGCGGCGGCAGTACAGCCACTGATCCCCAGCAGACACCCATTCCTCCGGCGTCTCCCGTTTCACCCCCTGCTGCAGCTCCGGTTCTTCAGGAAAATCATCCCTCACCCGCACCGGAAAGATCGCTTTCCCTTGAACTCACTGCTCTGGCTGCTGTTTTATTGACTGCATCCACAGGCTGCCTAGGCTGGTTTTATGTACGGTCAAAAAAGAGAAAGTTCTTTTTAACCCATATTCCTGCCGAACGTTCTTTTCATTCGTTCGGACAGCCTTTGTTTGTCTATGCTTTAAAACTCATAAAGTATGCGGGGCTTCCTGGTCCCGGGACCAGTTATTCAGAATGGACTGCACTGATTATGAAAGATCCCCGTTTCTCTGTCCCTGGTTTCAGCCGTTTTATGTTGATGATTATGAAAAGCCGTTTCAGCGGGAAGCCTGTTGCCCGGGAGGAAGCTGAAACTGCACTGTCTGTCCTGTCTGGCATCAGAGATTGTATAATGGAGGAGCTGCCTGCTTATAAAAAATGGATTTTCACATTTTGGCGGGGGCTCTGATAGTTTGACTTTGTTTTCAAGTACTGTTTTTTCCATGGGTTTGTTAAATCGACTTTGTTTTTAAAGCGTTATATAATAAAAGATATCAAAATAAATGATTCTGCTTTAAGCGGAATAGTTAGGAATTTTCTGAATGATGATGTTTCTGCAAATACTTATGAATGACATTTTGCCTCTTCTTATTTTTATAGGTATTGGATTTGTTTTGGACAGCCGTTTCAAGATTGACCTAAATACATATAATAAATTGACGGTCTATGTTATTCTCCCCAGTTTTGTCTTCTACAGTATTTATGAGTTCGATATGGATCTGTCCATGATCCCTCTCTTAACAGCCGGGATTCTGCTGATTATACTCCAATTTCTCCTTTCCTATGGTGAATCGAAGGTCTTTGGCATAAAGTCTGATAAAAGGGAAATTTTTTCTTCTACATCAGCTCTTTCCAATACCGGGAATATAGGTATTGCCCTGATTGTACTGATTTTTTCCCATCCTCCTTATCTGCTGGGGGATGACATGCCCTATCTCACAGAAGCCCGTGGAACCATGATTGTTCTTTTGATATTAATGAGCATGGCTGTCAATGTATTTGGTATGTATTTAATTGGAAAAAAGCAGGCTCCGTTCCATGATTCTCTGTCCGCCATTGTCCATATGCCCATGCTTTATGCAGTAGCCGCCGCTTTTTTGGTTAAGTCTTTCCATATGGATCTGACTCATATGTTCATCTGGCCTGTGCTGCAGCATTTTTCAAGTGCTCTGATTGTTTTCGTCATGATCACGTTGGGCAGTCAGCTGCACCGCACAAAGATTCAGTGGTCTGACCGCGATGTATGGCTCGCCGTAGGAAACCGTCTCCTCATAGGGCCGGCTCTTGCCTTGGCTGTCATTACTTTTTACGGTGCTTTTTCCCCGATTACCAGTCAGGTTTTCTTTATTTATGCTGCAGTCCCTTCTTCCGTTAATCTGGTTCTCTACGCGGTAGAATTTAAAAATCATCCTGATTTCGCCACACAGATCGTAATGACCGGGACGATTCTCGGCACGGTCACACTGACTGCTTCTATTTATCTGGCACAGTTATTTTTTCCGCTTTCCCATTAAAATTGATTTATTGAAAGGCATACTATGGCATTCCTCCAGATTATTTCCAATAATATTCTTCCCCTTCTCACTTTTGTGGTCATCGGGTATCTGATGGATTATTTTTTCCGGCTGGATCTTCAGTCTCTTACGAAGCTGACTTTCTACGTGGTTCTTCCTTGTTTTATTTTTTATAGTATCTATTCAGCTGATATTGACCTGAATCTGATGACTGTATTTTTATGCGGTGCCGTCCAAATGATTCTGCTCTCTTTTCTCGGCTCAGTTGTCGGCCGTATACGCCATTGGAGTCCGGGAATGACTGAGGCTTTCCGTAACGGAACAATGTTTTCCAATACGGGAAATATCGGTATTGCTCTGGCAGCTTTGATTTTTTCCCATCCTCCTTATTTAGTCAACGGATCCGCTCCTTATCTTCCGGAAGCACTGGCTGTGGGTACCATGCTTTTGGTTCTTATGAATATGACTCTGAATACATTGGGCCTGTATCAGGCCGGAAAGGGAAAAATGACTCCCTGGGATGCGCTCCGGGTCATTTTCCATATGCCTGTGATTTATGTTCTTTTGTCTGTTTTCATTATTAAGCTGTCTGGTCTGGATTTGACGGGCACATTTTTATGGCCCGTATTTAAAAACTGCGCCAATGCACTGCTGGCCATTGTTATGATGGCGCTGGGCATACAAATCCGGCGCAGCCACATTGTCATGGGAGATCCTAATGCATGGATGGCCTGTTTTGTCCGTCTGATCGGCGCCCCTTTAATTGCACTGGGACTCATTTTCCTTTGGGGACGTTTTTCACCTGTGGCCAGTCAAGTCATTCTGATTTTTTCTGCTATTCCTTCTGCTGTCAATACTGTGCTTTATGCTGTTGAATTCAAGAATTATCCTGATTTTGCTACAGAGGTTGTCATGCTGAGTACTTTCGCTTCCTGTATTACGTTAACCGGTGTCATTTATCTGGCGCGGATTCTGTTTCCTGTTGCAGTCTGACAGCATTCATGCACAGCAGGACAGGAACCGCCATAGTAAACGAAGAAATCAGGCAATAAAAAAAGCTCACTTTGAAGTGGGCTTTTTTTATTGCCTGATTTCTAATTACTGTCTCAAAGAATCCTCCGTCAGGTATGTCTTTTTCTTTTTCCGACGCAGAGAAAAGGAGTGTTCTTCAAAATACAGAAAAATAATAGGAATCACCAATAGTGTAAATACCGTGGAGGTCACCAGACCGCCAATGATAACCCATGCCATGCTGGATCTTGTTTCGGATCCGGCTGTTACTGCCAGTGCTGTGGGAAGCATGCCTGCAATCATGGTAAAGGTCGTCATGAGAATAGGCCGGAGTCTGACCGATCCTGCTTTTATCACCGCTTCTTTAGGCGGCATTCCTTCCTGATGCATCAATGTCAACGTATAATCTAACAGGAGTGTTCCATTTTTTGCTACCATACCATCCATAACAAGAATACCAATTAAAGAATACATATTAATTGTGTCATTTAAAAGGAAAAGGAAAAGAAAGGCTCCTATTAACCCAAAAGGAAGAGAGAACATACGGATAAAAGATGTTTTCACTGATTCATAAAGAACGGATAAGATCATGTATACCAATACAAGTCCCATGAGAAGGGCGCTGATCATTTCTTCAAAAGTGGACTGCATCTGATCTGCCTGTCCTGAAAAACGCCACGTTACCGTATCAGGAAGTCCCATCGCTTCGAGTTGTTTTTTAACCTGCTGTATGGAATCATTCAGCGGTTTTCCCGAAGGATTGGCGCCTATTGTGATTGAACGCTGTTTATCTGTACGGTTAATGGTAACAGGGCCAATGTCATCTTTTACCGCAGCTACATCACTGACCCGGACAATAGAATTTTTCCCCTGTATGGGAATCGCCGAAACATCTGCCTTTCTGTAGTTTTGTCCCCCTGCCAGGTAAACATTAATATCCGTGTCATTTCCGTCATTCAGAGGATCATTGGCCAGTGTCCCCGCTGAAACACCGCTGATAGCCGACGAGAAGGTATCTGTCAGATCACCCACCGACACACCGTATACTTTCATTTTTTCTCTGTCCGGTACAAGTTCCAGTTCAGGAAGCCCTTCTGTATAGTTGCTGCTGACATCAGTCAGTCCGAAGTCTCCTTTTTGAAGCGCCTGCTGAACATGATAGGATGCTGTGACCAGATCATCCATGTTATTGCCTCTCAGCTCAAGTCTGAATGAACCGTTGCCGGGCCCCGTGCCCCCGCCAGGAGTTCCTGACGCCGCTGCCTGATCCTCACGTACCCGGACATCACCGTCCGTTATATGGCTCTTTACAAAATTCCTCATATCTCCGGTAATATCCCATATGGTTCTGTTTCTGTCCCTGCGGTCTGTCAGTGTAACTCTGATACGCGCTGTATTAAGGCTCCCTCCGCCGACCATTGACATATAGTAACGCATTTCGGGAATGGCGGAAATATAGTTTTCCAACTGCCTCACCACCTGGTCTGTCCGCTCCAGACTGGCATCGGTGGGAAGCTGTACTTCCACATTGAAGCTCCCTTCATCAGTCTTTGGCATATATTCAGTTCCAATGATTCCCGCCGGCACCAAAGACACCGTCAGCATAAAGAGTATCAGTACCGAACCAATCAGAATTCTAGCGTGGGAAAAGCTCCAGGCTAATACCAATTCATATTCCTTCTGTATATGTCTTTCAAAAATATCTACTCTTTTCCATACTCTCCAATCGGAAATTTGAAGGCCGTTTTTGAACAGACGCGATGCCATCATCGGTGTCAGCGTAAATGATACAAATAGAGAGAAAAGGGAAGCAAAGACAATGGTCAGCCCAAATTGTTTGAAAAATTGCCCGGTCATACCCGTCATAAATGCAATGGGCATAAACACAACTACATCACAAAGTGTAATTGCAATGGCCGCCATGCCAATTTCCGCCCGTCCATTGACGGCTGCTTTTTCAGCCGGTTCTCCCAAAGACAAATGTCTGTGGATATTTTCCAGGACAACAATGGAATCATCTACCAGAATGCCGATGCACAGGGTCATCCCCATAAGAGACATCATGTTAAAAGTAAAACCAAACATATACATGACAAACAGTGTGGAAATGAGTGATGTGGGAATGGCAACCACAACGGCTGCCGTGGATCTCCACCCCCGGAGGAAAAGGAAAAGGACCAGTCCTGTTGTCAGCAGTCCTTCAATCAGCGTTTCTAATGTGTTGCTCAAAGCCGTTTTCACATAGTCTGCAGAATTGCTTATCACCGTAAACTGGTAATCCGGATAGGATTTTGTCAGCTGTTCCAGAACTTTAGTGACTCCTTCAGCCGTAGTTACCAGATTGGCATCGCTGTTTTTATATACAGACAGGCTGACTGCATCCTGACCGTTGACTCTTGCATACCGGGATACTCTTTTATCCTGTCTCGCCACAGATGCAACAGACGTCAGAGGAATAGAAATACCGCTGTTCCCTGTAACTTGTATTTTTTCAATATCCTGAATGTCTTTATATTGTGCTTTTAAACGAATTTCTGTCTGCTGTCTGTCTGTATAGACGGATCCGGCCGGAGACAGCACATTCTCCGCTTTCAGCTGGCTGACAAGTTCGCTGACTGTCAATCCGTAGTAGCTTAATCTGTCACGGTCTGCCTGTACAGCAATTTCCCTGTCTCTGCCCCCATTAATATCTATATCAGATACACCATCGGCTTTTTCAATTTGATCCTGAAATGTGTTTTCTGCCATAGAATACATTTCATCGAGGGGATGCCCCGATGTAACCGCTATCTCCATCATGGGCGTAGCATTGAGGTCTCTCTTGACCACAACAGGATCATCAATACCGTCCGGAAGACTGTTTCTTATAGCATTAACCTTTTTGGATGCATCAATGGCTGCATAGTCGGCATTGGCAGAAAAATCAAGCTGAAGCATGATCTGCGCTTTCCCTGTCATGGCTTTTGATGTCATATGCTGTACATTTGATACGGAAGAAAGGGCATTTTCAACAGGCTTCACAACCTGCTGCTCTACAGATTCTGCATCGGCACCGTCATAGTTAACGCTCACTGTAACATAGGGTGTATTAATATCGGGAAACAGTTCCACTCCGATTCTCCAATAGCTGTAGAGACCAAGAACTACAAAGAAGAGCACAATCATGGTAATCCCTACAGGATGCCTGACTGCATACTTTGTAAGATTCATGACTGTCCTCCTGACGCAGTGTCTATTCTGACTGATCCGCCATCTTTCAATTTTGAGATGTTCGTCACAGCAATACAGTCACCCGCCTGAATTCCCTGTATAATTTCGATGGATGTATCATTGGACAACCCCGCAGTTACTTCTTTTTTGGTCACTTTTCCAGATCCGTCTGATAGGTATACATAGGTTTTCCCATTATCACGCAGAACCGCTTGTTTGGGCACATATAATGCATTTCTGCGCTGCACTGCAGAGATCTCTGCCCGTGCAAACATACCGCCTCTCAGAAGCCCGTCCGATGTATCCAGAGAAATACGGGTCTGATAGGACTTTGTCGTGCTGTCCATCGCCGGACTGATGTAAACAATTGTTCCCTGGTAGGATTTTCCGAGAGAGTCAATGGATACTGATACGGGAAATCCCACATAAAGTATTCCTACATCCTGTTCGGCTACAGAACAGTCTACATAG
>ENA-OQIQ01001274-OQIQ01001274.1-human-gut-metagenome-genome-assembly--contig:-NODE-1274-length-9067-cov-15.635595_pt1 | contig 9067 bp, 9 predicted proteins | sample MGYA00242584_ERZ504749 | MGnify/ENA primary metagenome ERZ504749 (study PRJEB26092, sample SAMD00036436) | human gut metagenome | host: Homo sapiens | study: EMG produced TPA metagenomics assembly of...
GAAAAATCCATGCAGAAGTAATTTCTACAGGTATAGAATTTACTCTTGCAATGTAGAATTTAAAAATTCATTTAACTCATTTTTTGCTGTATACACAACAGAACAATCAATTTCTTTCCATAGTATGCCCTTTCTAATACCTTCCCTTATTGTTTTTTCATCATCTGCAACCAGTAACTTTATCACTTTTAGCAATCCCCTCTTCTTGTGTACTATATGGTAAACGCACGACTACTTTTGTATATCTATTCTCTTCACTATAAAATGTTAATCCATAATCGAAGCCAAACAGTATCTTAATTCGCTCATCAATATTATAAACTCCATACCCGCTGGATTCTGTTTTCAGTGGACTTCTTTTTATTAAACTTTCATTTATTTGTTGCAATCGCGTTTTACTCATTCCTCCACCATTATCATAAACAACGATTTCATAATATTCATTATAACATTTTGTATAAATAATTACATACCCCAACTCATCTTTCTTTTTGATTCCATGATAGATAGAATTTTCAACAAGAGGTTGCAAAATCATTTTCGGAAGCATATTATCTTTCAACTCCGGATTATATTTGGTGCGGTATTCCATAATTTCTCCGTACCGATGCTCTTGAATCTGCAGATAACTGGTCACATGTTCAAATTCCTGTCCCAACGTAACCATATCTTCCCCTTTACGCAGAGATGTCCTGAAAAACTGAGTAAACGCCATCAAAATTGACAATGCTCTTTTATTATCATTTAGTCGGATATCCCACGCAATTGTATCCAGCGTATTATATAAAAAATGCGGATTAATCTGAGCTTGAAGAGCCTTATAGTTTGCAAGTCTGAGTTTTTTCTGCTCCTCAATAATTTTGGACGTGTATTTCTGTAATGCTACGATCATTTTATTGAAATTCTGATACAGTTCAACAATTTCTCCCGATGTATTCGGTATGTCCATTTGAACATCATATTGTCCTCTTTGTACTAATTTTGTGCTTTCTGTTAATTTTTTTATAGGCATTGATATTTCATTCGCTTTTTTTATCGAAACAATAATTATAATTGAAAAACACACGAGAAGAAGAATCGTAAACAAGATAATCAAAGATTTCACTACTGATAAAAAGATTTCTGTTTTTGAAATATTACTCACAATCTTCCAACCATTGTTTAATTCTTCAACATATGAAAATTTATTTTCATCCAGCATCTCTTCCGTGGCCTTTCTCTGATCGGAATCAGTTGTATAAATCACATGATTCTCCTGATTCAAAATCGAATACTGCGTAGAATCTTTTTCGCTGTCTTTGCGTAAAATTTCCCAAATCTCATCGCAATCCATTTCTATCAAAACAACGCCATTCATCTCTCCGGTAATATAATCAAGATATGGGCATAAGTATGCAACATAATTCCCTTCCAGGGCTGGTGTAACCAGTGAATGTTTGTATGGCGACAGCCAGATTCCCTGTTGTTTCTCCTGCACATCTTGATACCATTGTACATCTGTATTAAAATACTTGTAAACTGCAGTAGTATTCGACTGATAAACCGTCCCATTTTTCTTAATACAATAGATCCCTTCTATTCCACTGACCGAACTGTTTTTTATATAAGACAACGCTTCGTTTATTTTAAACAGGTCTTCCATTGTATGAGTATGACCATACAATCCTGATCTCATCTCTAATTGCATCATTGATGAATTATGTAAGCTATTTGTTATTTTCTCATTTACATCCTGGAGCATATTAATCTGTAATGCAACAAGTTCTGATTTTTTATTAGAATACGAAACAGCATATTCGAAACTCACATTGTAAAACGAGACACAGCTAATAATTCCGGCAATTACAAGAGGAAAAACTGATACTACAAGAAAAGCTTTCAGTAAGTGCAGAAAAAAACTGTCCGACAGCATCATTTCTCTAAATTTCTTATTTAATGTTATTTTGACCCCCTCCTCAGTTTACAATATCTTCCAATTTTTTCTTTTTATAGTACATCGAATTACACACCACTTATATTATATCACCGATTTTATAAAACGATAGATATATAATAAAAAACCAGGTATAAAACCAAACACTTTATACCCGGTTTTTTAACCATTTATTTTCTATTTTTCGCTATCGACTGTGCAACAACCACTGCCAGAAGAATCAAACCTGTGGCAATGTTCTGCCACCATGTATTAAGATTTCCCTGTAGGTTGAAAATCTGTTTAATGATTCCTAAAATAAGTACCCCGAAGAAAGTTCCTTTTACATCGCCAACACCACCAGTAAGGAGTGTACCTCCAATAACAGTTGATGCAATTGCATCCATTTCCCAACCATCACCGGCACTATATTGTCCGGATCCCAGTCTAGAAGTCATAATAAGTGCAGCAATTGCAGCCATAACACCACTAAGAACATAATTTAAAATTCTTATTCTAGTTCCATTGATTCCCATCATTTTTGAGGCTGAAAGATTTCCTCCAACTGCATAATTATGTCGACCATATCTGGTGTTTCGCTGTACAAACATACATATTGCAAAAACCACCAAATATATGAGAATGGTATTCGGAACGTACGGAATCAATTCTCCATGTCCAATGGCCTTAAACACCTCTGTACATCCGGCTGTCGAAACAGACTTACTGCCAGTAATAATATGAACAATTCCTCGAACTCCAACCATTGTAGCCAGTGTGGCAATAAAGGGAACAATATCCATTTTTGCAACCATAAATCCATTTAAAAAGCCCCAAAAGATTCCCACTCCAAATGTTACCGCAAATACAATAAGAATATTCTGAGATGACAATTTGGCTGCAATAACTCCACAAAGTGCCATAACAGATCCAACAGAAAGGTCAATGTCTCCTGCTATTATCACGAAACTCATTCCAAAAGCCAGAAGTCCTATCATTGTGTTTTGAACAATTAGATTTTTTATAAAATTATATGTAAAAAATTCTTCATACCTCAGGGATGCAAAGATAAAAATCACTGCAAAAATCATGAATGTACTATTATTCTTTACAAATAATAAAACAGTATCTTTTATATTCTTTTCTTTCGCCATTACGCCACACCCCTTTTTCTGCTCTGTAAAAATCTTTGTCCATATAAGGCTACCACAATAACAATTGCTTTTAATACAAGAGAATACTGATAGGAGATATTATTCATATTGACCATCGTCGTCAGCACCTGAATGATGATAACTCCAAATATTGTTCCTACAATATTTGGTTTTCCTCCAATCATACTTGTGCCGCCGATCGCAACAGCTGATATCGCGTCCATTTCAATCGCTTTTCCGAGCGTGTTGGCATCTGAAGCGTACAGACGTGCCGTCTCAATAATTCCTGCACAGCTGGATAAAAGTCCTGTCACCGCATAAATACTCACCAGAACCATAAGTGTGTTAATGCCGGAAAGTCTGGATGCCTCTCTATTATCTCCTACTGCCTCTATTTTAATTCCAAATATTGTTTTAGAGCTAATAAACCATATTATCACAATAAAAAATAACATAATAAGAATCTGTATTGGTAGATTTCCGAAAATTTTTGCTCTTCCAATCTGTGCATAGGCATCATTGTCAAATCTAAGGATTTTAGAATCATTTAGGATCTGAGCTACGCCTCGTAATCCAATCATTAATGTCATAGACACAATCATCGGTTGGATGTCAAATCGTGCAACTAAAAATCCAATCAAGGCTCCCGATGCAATACCTACTAACATTCCTCCAGCCATAGCTGTCAACAAACCGTAATCCAGCAACTTGACTGATACCATAGACGAAAGCGCCATAACAGATCCAACAGAAATGTCTATTCCTCCAGATGCAATTACCCACGTCATTCCAAGTGAAATCAGTAAAGTAGAAGTCATCTGAATCACTATATTAGAGATTGTTGTTATATTAAAAAAATTCGGAGTAAAAATAACATTTATAATAATAAGCAATAATGCAACTATCAAGGCCGAATAATCAACTATAAAATTATACAAGTTTTTATTTAATACCTTTTTTTTCCCATATCGTTCTCCATTCTACTTATTATCAAGATTAACTTCCATAACAAGAGCTACTACATCTTCAGTTTCACAGTTCAAAAAAGAATGTTCACTTCCCGGATTTATCATAAAAACACTATGAGGTGGCATATGGATTTCGTTTCCGTCTGCGATCATAACAGCATTTCCTTTTTCAATATAGTAGAACTCTTCTGAATTAACATGTTTGTGCATTCCTATACATGTTCCTTGGGGCAAAACCAACCGATGTAAAAAGTTGACATCCGATTCAAAATCATCTGGATTACCCGGGAATCCAACGCCCTCCTGGTTTCCAAGCAATTGTACTACCTCCAGGACTCCTGTTCCTCCATGCGCTCCTTCCACTTTTGAGACGGGCAGTTCTTCTAGCTTCCTAACAAAATACCCCATACCAATTGATCTCCTCTCCCTTATTCCTTAGCTATGGTCTGCATAATAGATGCTTCACTGATTCCTTCATACTGTATTTCTCCTCTGGTCTTTCCATCTTTGATCACTTGAATGCGATCACATGTCTGAACCAGTTCTTCCAGAATAGAGGAAATAACCAGCACACTCATCCCCTGTTCTGACAACTCACATACCTTATCCAGGATCTCTTGTTTTGCACCCACATCAATTCCTCGAGTAGGTTCATCAAGAATCAGCAAGGAAGGATTAGCACACAGCCACCGTGCGATCAGAACCTTCTGCTGGTTTCCTCCGCTTAAACTGATAATAGGATCCTTTTCATTCCCTATTTTTATTTTCAACATTTCAATGTATTTTTGAACCAGAGCCTTTTGTTTCCTCTTGGAAATAACCCCCCATTTTGAGATTGATTTCAAACATGCAAGGGTAAGATTATTGCTTATTGACATATTGGGAATAATTCCCTCTACTTTTCTGTCCTCTGAGCAGAAAGCAATTCTGTTTGAAATTGCATCTCTCGGAGTATTGATTTTTACCGGTTTTCCTTCTATTTCAATTGTCCCCTCTTTGCATGTATCTGCACCAAAAAGCAGCCTTGCCAATTCCGTACGTCCAGCTCCCAGAAGTCCTGCAAGCCCCAGCACTTCGCCCTTCCTGATTTTAATACTTTGTTCAATTACCTTGGGGAATTTTTTCATTCCTTTGGCTTCGAGGAAAATTTCTTTAGGACTACGATCTGACAAACAGACTTTTGTTTGTCCCATTACATCACTGGCGTTTCTTCCTATCATCTTTGATACCATATCCAGTTTATTTGTTTCTTCTATTTTGCATCTATGAACAAGTTTTCCATCCTTCAAAATTGTGACAGTGTCACATGTTGCAAAAACTTCATCTAGCCTGTGAGTAATAAAAATGACCGCAATCTTATCTCTTTTTAATTTTTCGATAACTTTAAACAGCACTTCAACTTCTGAAGTATCAAGCGATGATGTTGGTTCATCCAAAACGACAATCTGTGATTTTATGGAGATGGCTCTTGCTATTGAGACCATCTGCTGCATGGCTGTGCCTAAACTTGAAAGTTTCGCAGTAACATCCAATAAAATCCCCATCGATTTCAAAATTTTGTCAGCTTCTTTATAAGTATTTTTCCAATCTATAGAGCCTTTTTTCATCATTTCCCGGCCCATAAATATATTCTCGCCAATACTTAATTCCGGTATTAAATCCAGTTCCTGATATACTGCGCTGATGCCATTATTATTTGCTTCGTATACACTGTGAAAATTAACTTCTTTCCCACTTAATACAATACTTCCTGAATCTTTTCCAATTACGCCAGTTAGTATTTTTATTAATGTTGATTTTCCGGCACCATTTTCTCCCATCAAAGCATGAACACTGCCTTCTTCTACAATAAAATCAACACCATCTAATGCTCGTACTCCCGGATATATTTTTGTTATTCCCTTCATTTCCAATACTTTTTTTTCACTCATATTCCGCTCCTTTTTTGCAGAAAAGTGGACCTGCTCAGCAAGGTCCACTCCATAATTTCAAAGCCTTTTAAAGTTTCTAATCATTAGAAAACGAGGGACTCGGATTCATCCACATTTTCTTTTGTAATAACCTGATCCGGAACAATCGTTTCCTTCTGAACTGTCTCTCCGTCAAGAATTTTTTGAATAACCTCGAATACTGTCGGTCCATGTTTAGGCGAACATTGTACAGTTCCCAACATTTCACCAGATTTTACAAGCTCCCATGCTTCCTTCTGTCCATCAATACCTACTACCTGAATATCTTCTCCTGGAGTCAGGCCTGCGTCTTTAATTGCCTGTACAGCTCCAAGTGCCATTTCATCGTTGTGGCAGTACACAGCATCAATAGCATCTGGTCCCTTAGCCTGAAGGATATTTGCCATAGCATCCATTGCCTCTTGCCTGGAAAAATTAGCTGTCTGCTCCACTACAATTTCCATATCAGGATATTGCTCAGCCATTACATCACGGAATCCTTTCTCGCGCCCCGCAACAGAAGACGTTCCTTCTATCCCTCGCAATTCTACAACCTTTGCATCCGGTATTTTCTCTCCGATAAGCTCAGCACATCTTTCTCCTTCCCATGCCTGATCAGAATAAACCGTGGTTACATATTCTCCCTGAGTTGTTCTTGCTGACAAAATAACCGGAACTCCCTTTTCCGCCGCCTCGTCAAGAACTGCTTCCAATCCTGTATCTTCCATAGGAGCAATAACCAAAATATCAAGATCTTTTGCCAACATGTCCTCTATATTGGCTACATGCGTCGCCATATCATCATTAGCATCTGTGTATATGTAATTCACACCATATTCATCTGCACTTTGCTGCATACTTTCCGTTAATGCAACCATCCAGGGATTTGGATTTCCGCTCTGAGCAAACCCCACTGTAAGATCCGGACCAATTTCTTTTGAACCGGAGCTTTCCTCTTTAGAAACCTCATCAGCTTTCACCGTATTACCGCATCCTGCTACCATTCCAACTACAAGTGTTGTTGCTGCAATAGCAGCAAAAAAGCATTTTACATTCTTTGTTTTCATAATCGTCTCCATTCTTTTTTATTTAGCGTGCACTGCTATTATGTTTTTACTTTAACTCAATTATGTATTTTTTTATATAAACAAATTTTAGGTATGGTTTAATTTTTTCTATCTTTTAAATTTCACCATTTACATATCCTCCATTCCTATAATATCTTTTAGATACCATTTTTTATATAAAGTTTAATAGTTACTTTATTCCATCGGCTTAGTTAAGCCCATGATATAATTGGCCTGGTGTCAATCAGATGATAGTTCTTTTTTTCTCCTGTTGAACTCCCAGAGAGTTGCTTCATAGTAAGTCAGTTCCCCTGACATGGAAGTTAGCTTCAAACCTGCTGGCTGTCTGCGTTTCGGTAGAATCAACAAAGAGGTTTATATGGAGGACTACCGCTACAAAGCCCTTCAAAGCCTTACCAGAGCACGCTATTACGCTGTTACCAACCTCACCAGAGAAAAACAACGTTTTATAAATGTGCTTTTCAAGAAGTATTCTACTATGACGCAGAAGAAGGTATTTTCAGATACCTTCAGCACTACCGCCCTTGCCGTCTACGAAGAATTCGAATTCGCAGAAGCATTGGAAAAAATGGACTTACAAGAACTAACTGCATTTATCATTGAAAAAGGAAAGAACCGTTTCCCTGATCCTGATGCAGTAGCCAAAACCATTCAGAAAGCTGCCCTTGCGAAATATGCTGGTCTCGCCTGGCAACAGCACCAATCAGGTAACTTTGAAGCCCAGACAACCAGAATGATTCATTCCAGCAACCGATTTTTAAAGTATTATCTGTGTGAAGCAGCCTTTTCCCTTGTAAGATGCGACAAGGAATACCGCGACTTCTATAACCTCAAGTACAAAGAAGTAAACAGATTTCAACATAAACGTGCACTCGCATTAACTGCCCGTAAATTTGTGCGGCTTGTCTTTGCACTGTTTAAAGACAAGCGCTTATACCGTTCAGCAGAATAGATGAATCTTCTGCTGATGAGTCAGCCCTGCTTATTTTTCAAAAGTATGATCGACAGGGCTTAGGTAGATGTTTTTTGTCTTTATGAAATGTGGAAAAAATAAACTATTTGTTTTTCTTTTTCATCTTGACATATCACCGCTGGACTTTCCTAAAAATTTAATAGCCATCTTCTCATATTGAGAGTAAACGCAAAATAGCAAGTACCTGTTCAAAATCATTCAATGTGAGATAATAGACTCATCACTACAAAGTCCAAATAGTTTAGTACTCAACTTTTTAGACTTTATCACAGGAGGTGAGTCATGAAATCTCACACAAGTTTAGTTGCACAGCAAACCCGTCTGAGTGAATGGGCTGATCTGATCAGAGACTGTCAAAACCGTCCGCAAGGAATGAAGATTTAATAGCCAGACCTTTTTATGGGACTGGCTATGTATAAAAATGGATATGAAAAAACCGACTGGCTCTTGGTGAACCAATCGGCTATGTATACCGTGTCTCTAAAACTCTTTTTCATTCATTTTAATCATTTATTTTACTAAAATCATATCATTTTACGGAAAGACAAAAATCTAATTCATTTATATAATCTTTTTAATTAATAAAATATAGGTGTCATAGTTATTTTACAAGTAGATTATACAAATTTGTGCACAAAAAAACCAGCTATCATCTAGCTGGTTTTAGTATATCTTCAAAACTACATACATGTCAACATTCCCTGAAAATCATTCTTCCTGCGATTCTTTGGTCAAGCCCTCACCCGATTAGTAACAGTCAGCTCCATGTGTTGCCACACTTCCACCTCTGCCCTATCTACCTCGTCGTCTTCAAGGGGGTTTACTTCTTTCGAATGGGATATCTCATCTTAAGGGGGGCTTCACGCTTAGATGCCTTCAGCGTTTATCCCTTCCGGGCTTGGCTACTCGGCCGTAGACTTGGCAGTCTAACCGATGCACCAGCGGCCCGTCCATCCCGGTCCTCTCGTACTAAGGACAGCTCCTCTCAGATATCCTACGCCCACGCCGGATAGGGACCGAACT
>ENA-OQIQ01001279-OQIQ01001279.1-human-gut-metagenome-genome-assembly--contig:-NODE-1279-length-8940-cov-2.510098_pt1 | contig 8940 bp, 4 predicted proteins | sample MGYA00242584_ERZ504749 | MGnify/ENA primary metagenome ERZ504749 (study PRJEB26092, sample SAMD00036436) | human gut metagenome | host: Homo sapiens | study: EMG produced TPA metagenomics assembly of the...
TATACCAGCAAGCTGGGAGCCTATGAACTAGCTGGCAATCCAAATCTCATGCCATTTAGCGTGGCACCAGACTATATGAATGCCCAAATGAATGTCTTGTGGGGAGAAGCACCGGCTCATATCTTGCCAGATACGACCTACTATGAAGAAGGCAATGAAAAAGGCCCAGAATTATTGGCTATCTGGCGCCAAATGATGGAAAAACTCTTACCAAAATTTGAATTCTCAGAGGCAGAAATCAAAGACATTCTGGATAAAGTAATTGCGGCGGATGCAGAATTGGCCAAATATGTCTTGTCAAATGAAGAAAGATCCGAGTACAACAAACTCTACCATCCTTATGAGTGGGATGATTTCAAGGCCTTGGTTCCAGAATTGCCGTTAGATAGCTTCTTTACAGAAGTGATCGGACAAACACCAGATAAAATCATCGTGCCAGAAGAGCGTTTCTGGAAGGAATTTGCACCAAAATACTATTCAGCAGCCAACTGGGAAACTATTCATGCAAGATTGAAACTCAGTGCAGCCGTAGATTGGACTTTATTCTTGACCGAAGAAATCCGTGTCTTGGCTGGTGAATATAGTCGTACGATTGCAGGTATTCCAGAACCTCGTCCAAAAGAAAAGGCGGCCTTGTCATTAGCAGAAGTACCATATAGCCAAGCGCTTGGACTCTGGTATGCGGGTGAAAAATTCTCACCAGAAGCGAAAGCAGACGTAGAGCATAAAGTAGCGACCATGATTGAAGTCTACAAGGATCGTCTGGAAAAAGCAGACTGGCTCGCTCCTGAGACTCGTGAAAAAGCCATTGTCAAACTTAATGTCATCACACCTCATATCGGTTACCCTGAAAAGTTACCAGAAACTTATGCCAAGAAGATTATCGACGAGAGCAAAACCTTGGTTGAAAATGCTCAAGCTCTCTACGAAATTTCAATTGCTCATAGCTGGAGTAAGTGGAACCAACCAGTTGATCGAAGTGAATGGCATATGCCAGCAAATATGGTCAATGCCTACTATGATCCGCAACAAAACCAAATTGTATTCCCAGCAGCAATTTTGCAGGCACCTTTCTATGATCTTCACCAATCGTCATCAGCTAACTACGGCGGAATCGGTGCAGTCATTGCCCATGAAATTTCACACGCCTTTGACACCAATGGAGCTTCCTTTGATGAGAATGGTAGCTTGAAGGACTGGTGGAAACCAGAAGATTACGAAGCCTTTACCGCTCGCACGCAAAAAGTCATCGATCAGTTTGAAGGCCAAGACTCTTATGGTGCTAAGATTAACGGGAAATTGACCGTCTCTGAAAACGTAGCGGATCTTGGAGGCATCGCTGCAGCCCTTGAAGCCGCTAAAAAAGAGGCAGATTTCTCCGCAGAAGAATTCTTCACCAACTTTGCTCGCATCTGGCGCATGAAAGCCCGGACAGAGTACATGCAACTCCTTGCAAGTGTCGATGTCCACGCACCAGGAAAACTCCGTACTAATGTTCAACTACCAAACTTCGACGAATTCCACAAGGAATTTGACGTTAAAGAAGGCGACGGCATGTGGCGTGCCCCAGAAGATCGTGTGATTATTTGGTAATAATGATGAAATCTGTCCTAAAATGGATGGATTTCTTTATTTTTGTCGTTGTAAGGGTTTACAAAAATTGAATAAAGAGCTATAATAATATTGTTCAAAAGCTTGTGATTTTTTTAACAAGTGCTTAAAAGGAGTTTTATATGACTAAAGAAATTAAACAAACTAAAGATATTCAAACAGTAATTGATGAATTGGCAATAAAGGGGGTTGAAGCCCTCAATGAAATGGCTGACTTTACACAGGAGCAAGTGGACCACATTGTTCACCATGCAGCAATCGCAGCGCTTGATAAACACATGTATCTTGCAAAATTGGCTGTTGACGAAACAGGTCGTGGTATTTATGAAGACAAAGCTATAAAAAATATGTATGCTTCTGAATATATTTGGAATAGCATCAAAAATGACAAGACAGTCGGTGTTATTGCTGAAGATAAAGAGCAAGGTTTGGTCTCTATCGCTGAGCCGGTAGGTGTTATCTGTGGGGTAACTCCAACAACTAATCCAACATCTACTACTATTTTCAAAGCTTTGATTGCGTTGAAAACACGTAACTCAATTGTATTTGCCTTCCACCCATCAGCTCAAAAATCATCAGCAGAAGCTGCGCGCATTGTTCGTGATGCTGCTATTGAAGCTGGTGCACCTAAGAACTGTATTCAGTGGATTGAAGAGCCATCTATCGAAGCGACTGGTCTCTTGATGAACCATCCTAAGATTGCCACAGTACTTGCGACTGGTGGACCTGGTATGGTTAAAGCAGCTTACTCAACTGGTAAACCAGCACTTGGTGTAGGAGCTGGGAATGTACCTGCCTATATTGCGGCAGATGCTAAAGTTAAACGTGCTGTCAACGATATCATTCTTTCAAAGAGTTTTGACAATGGTATGATTTGTGCTTCTGAACAAGCAGCTATCGTTGATGCAGCTATTTATGACGAAGTTAAGGCTGAATTTGAAGCACATCAATGTGTCATCATTTCTAAAAAAGCCGACATTGCTAAATTGGAAAAAGTCGTTCTTAATGAAGCGCGTACAGCTGTAAATGGTGCCATTGTAGGTCACTCAGCTATTGAAATCGCTGAAAAAGCTGGCCTTAAAGTTCCTGCAGGTACAAAATTGCTTTTGGCAGAAATTCCAGATGCAACAATGGAACACCCACTTGCCTTGGAAAAATTGTCTCCAGTACTTGCCCTTATCAAATCTGATGGCGTTGAAGATGGATTCAAAAAAGCAGAAGGTATGCTCAATTTGGGTGGTCTCGGACACACAGCTGTTATCCACACTGAAAATGAAGAGCTCCAACTCCAATATGGTATTCGCATGAAAGCCTGCCGTGTCTTGGTAAATAGCCCATCAGCTGAAGGTGGTATCGGTAATATCTACAATAACATGATCCCATCATTGACTCTTGGTTGTGGCTCATACGGACACAACTCAATCTCTCACAATGTTAGTTCATTTGACCTTCTTAACGTAAAAACATTGTCAAAGCGTCGCAATAATATGCAATGGTTTCGCGTCCCACCAAAAATCTTCTTTGAAAAAGACTCAATAACATATCTGCGTCATATCAAAGCTAAGCGTGTAATGTTGGTCTGTGATCCAGGTATGGTTCAGTTTGGCTACGCTGCCTTGGTTAAACGCCAATTGGAACTCAACCGTCACGATCCAATGATTGAAGTTTTCTCAGATGTTGAGCCTAACCCATCTACGAATACGGTTTATAAAGGCTTGGAACGCTTTGTAGACTTCCAACCAGATGTCATTATTGCCCTTGGTGGTGGTTCTGCAATGGATGCGGCTAAGGCTATGTGGATGTTCTTTGAACACCCAGATGTAAGCTTTTTCGGTGCTAAACAAAAATTCTTAGATATTCGTAAACGTACCTATAAGATTCCATATGCTGAAAAGACCACATTTATCTGTATCCCTACAACTTCAGGTACGGGTTCAGAAGTAACGTCATTTGCGGTTATCACTGATAGTGAAACTCATATCAAGTATCCATTGGCAGATTACGCTTTGACTCCGGATATTGCTATCGTCGACCCTGCTTTGGTTATGAGTGTACCTGCCAGCGTTACAGCAGATACAGGTATGGACGTTTTGACTCACGCTATTGAATCTTATGTATCAGTCATGGCTAGCGACTATACACGCGGACTTTCACTTCAAGCGATTAAACTTGTTTTTGAAAATCTTGAACATTCTTACCGTTTTGGTGATGAAGAATCACGTGAAAAAATGCATAATGCGTCAACAATGGCTGGTATGGCCTTTGCCAATGCCTTCCTTGGTATTAGTCACTCATTAGCACATAAGATTGGTCCAATGTACAATATTCCACACGGACGTACCAATGCAATTCTTCTACCTCACGTTATCCGCTACAATGGTCGTGATCCTCAAAAACACGCCATGTTCCCTAAATATGACTACTTCCGTGCAGACAAGGATTATGCTGATATTGCTCGTTTCATGGGATGGGGTACTGACAAACAATCAGATGCTGAATTGGTTGAACTTTTGGCACAAAAAGTATACGAATTAGGTATTGCCGTTGGTATTGACATGAACTGGAAGGGACAAGGTGTCACTAAGAAACTTCTTCAAGACACTGCCTATACTTTGGCCGAACATGCTTATGAAGACCAATGTACAACAGCTAATCCGAAAGAACCGCTTATTTCAGAATTGAAAGAAATTATCGAAATTGCCTTTGATTATAAAGGGTAAGTGATAGACTAAAGTAGCTCTATAAGGGCTACTTTTTTTGCCAGGAATCTTCTATATTAGAGTGTTTATCCAAATTAAAAATAAAGGACTTTCTTGAATAAGATAGAAAAACGCTTTAAGAATTGTTATAATAACCTTACAGCAAGATAAGGAGATTCCTATGACAAAAGAAGAAGGGCTTAGCTTGGGTGAAACAGCACACCCTCTTAAGCCTCATAAAATGGGACCATCGGGGGCTCTCATGGAAGGGAATAGAGCGACTAATAAGTTTAAAGAGTTTAATGCTGATAGGATGGTGAGTGTTCAATTCAATCCTAGTCAACAAGTAAAAGAATCAAAGGAGCCAGTAACCTCAAAGAATATTGTGGGGATGGTATCAGGTGTGATTGCAGCGATACTAACCATACTTTTGATCGTTTGTCTCGTGATGGGATACCGTTATCGAGCCGCAAGCATTGAGGGCGATTGGACAAGCCCAACCTTTAGTGAGAAAATGTTAGCCACTCTGAAAGATACTGCTAATACTAAGAATAAAGTTAGTAATGCTTTACCACAAGGTCAAAATCTTATCACCGATATCAATACAGCAATGAGTATTACTGACAATAAGGCTCACTTAAAAGTGAGCTTTGTTTACAATCGTAAAGGTCTTTATCAGGCTTACCAGAGTAGAGTTACTGAATTGAAAGGTCAGTACGGTGAGGAGTTCTCGGAGGTTTTTGATAGTTATTCATTGTCAGAAAAAGACTACTATAAACAGTTTGATGAGACAGTGAAGAAAGAACTTCCAAAGAGCTATACCTACGATGCCAAAACCGGTCGTGTCACAACAACTGCTTTTACGGGAGATATTAACCGTTGGGAGCAAACAATCACTGTGGATAAGGCTGGAGATTCAGATGCTTTTAAAAAAGGTGATGTCTTAGATTATACGCCTAACAATGAAGGCTTTACTATCAAGGCACACAGTGAATTCGGTGACATTAGTTTTACAAAAAATAAATAAAAAAGGAAATTAAAGGGGAATATAAATGACAAGAGCAGAATGGTTGGACTATTTTGAGACGGTAAACGGACGTAAGCCGAGTGTTCAGGAAATGGCGGATGCTTTGAAAGCTGGAGAGTTTGTTAATGAAGCACCAGCTAAAGCTGAAGATACAGCTACTACTGAACCTATTAAGGTTGAGGCAGAAATCGTCGAGACAAGCACTAGTCCTCTACCAACTGAAACGGCACCAGCGGTAACAGCACCTTCTACGGTTGCTTTTCCAGAAGGACAAGCAGCTATGGCAAATTTGGCTCCTAAAAAACCAATGGATCCCAAAAAGAAAAAACGTATCCTAGTCTCAGTTTTGTCAGCGGTAGTCCTTGTCTTCTTATGTATCGGTGGCTTTATGACTTACCGTTATGTGACAGGTAATATTGATGGCAAATGGTACAGTAGTTCTCTAGGTAGAGAGTATAGCTCAAGCATGTCTGAAAGTTTGACAGACTTGGATAGTAAGGAGCTTGAAAAGTACTTTACAGATACTGCTGTAACCATGAAAGTAAAAGGTAGCAATGCGAAGGTGACTGCTAGCTATACTTTTGATAAGAAAACTTATATCAAGGACTATCGTGAGAGGGTTCAGAAGTCCTTCTCAGCCTTTGGAGATTTATTTAAAGCCTTCTATGGAGATTCCTTTGAAAACTATTACAGTGAGGAAACCATAGAAAAAGAACTTGATGGAGCTCTTGAAAAAGCTGCGAAAGACAATGGTCAAAAGTATGATTCGAAGACAGGCGAAACAACGACAACCCTTTTCAAAGGAAAAGTTAGTCGCTTGGGACATAAGATGACTGTTACTTCTGTCAACAAAGACGTTGATATCGATGGTCTCAATGTGAAAAAAGGTCAAGAGCTAAAAGTGACTAAAAAAGATAAGAAAGTAACGCTTAGTGGTGATGGGAAATCAAAAGATATTACTTTCTCAACTAAGAATGACAGCAAAGATAAATTTTAAGATGACATCCGGAATAGCTATTCCGGATTTTTTCATGTCTTTGAGAGGAGAGAATAGGGTGATATCCGAATGATTTTTTTCACAAGTCATAAAACGTGTAGAAATATTCTGACAATTATGCTACAATAGAGCCACAGACTATCTAAAAAGAGGATTTACCATGACACTTGTATACCAATCAACACGTGACGAAATTAATAAAGTAACAGCTAGTCAAGCTATTCTTCAAGGTTTGGCAACAGATGGTGGCTTGTTCACACCGTTGTCAACGCCTGAGGTTGCTTTGGACTTTGATCAATTGAAAGACGCTTCTTATCAAGAAGTTGCTAAATTGGTCTTGTCAGCTTTCTTGGATGATTTTACTGAAGAGGAATTGGATTACTGTATCACAAATGCTTATGATGACAAGTTTGATACAGCTGCCATTGCACCAGTAGTTAAACTTAAGAACCACTACAACCTTGAACTTTTCCATGGTTCTACTATCGCTTTCAAAGATATGGCCCTTTCAATCTTGCCATACTTGCTAACAACATCAGCTAAAAAGCAAGGTGTTGATAATAAGATTGTCATCTTGACAGCGACATCAGGTGACACTGGTAAGGCTGCCATGGCTGGTTTTGCAGATGTTCCTGGAACTGAAATCATTGTCTTTTATCCAAAAGACGGTGTTTCAAAAATCCAAGAATTGCAAATGACCACTCAAACAGGAGCTAATACTCACGTTATTGCCATTGATGGTAACTTTGATGATGCTCAAACAGATGTGAAACGTATGTTTAATGATGTTGATTTGCGTGAGAAATTGTTGGCTCATCATACGCAATTCTCATCAGCTAACTCAATGAACGTTGGTCGTTTGGTACCGCAAGTGGTTTACTATGTATATGCCTATGCACAGTTGGTTAAGGCAGGTCATATCCAAAACGGAGATAAGGTGAACTTCACAGTACCAACAGGAAACTTTGGTAATATCTTGGCGGCTTATTATGCACGTCAGATTGGTGTTCCAGTTGGCAAATTAATCTGTGCTTCTAATGAAAATAACGTCCTTACAGACTTCTTCGCAACAGGTACTTATGACAAGAAACGTGACTTCAAGGTAACAACAAGCCCTTCTATGGATATCTTGGTATCTTCTAACTTGGAACGCTTGATTTTCCACCTTCTTGGTAATGATGCTACTAAGACTAAAGAGCTTATGGATGCACTTGTGACTAAGGGTGAGTATACTTTGGCTGATGCAGATAAAGATATTCTTGATTTGTTTGCAGCAGGTTTTGCAACTGAGGATGAAACAGCTGCTGAAATCAAGCGTGTCTATGATGAAGACAAGTATATCGAAGATCCTCATACAGCAGTTGCCTCAGCTGTTTACGAAGCATATGTTCAAAAGACAGATGACCACACACCAACAGTTATCGCTTCAACAGCTAGCCCATACAAATTCCCACGTGTGGCTGTTTCAGCTGTCACTGGTAAAGACAGTGGGGATGATTTCAAAGCAGTAGAAGATTTGCACCAACTTTCAGGTGTAGCTATCCCAGCGGCTGTAGATGGACTTGAACATGCAGAAGTTCGCCATAAAACAGTTGTTGCGGCAGCTGATATGCAAAAAGCAGTTGAAAGCTATCTTGGTGTATAAGAATAAAAAAATAGGAGCTGAGAAATCAGCCCTATTTTTATCAATATAGAAAAGAATATTATGACAGAAACAAAGAAAATTCTAAACATAGCCTTGCCTGCTATGGCCGAAAACCTTCTACAAATGTTGATGGGGGTTGTCGATTCTTACCTAGTGGCTCAGGTGGGTATTATCGCTATATCGGGGGTTTCCGTAGCCAATAATATCATTACGATTTACCAAGCTATCTTCATTGCTCTAGGAGCCTCAAGTGCCAGTGTCATTGCTAGAAGTCTAGGAAAAGGTGATGAAAAAGCGACTAACCGAGACACTTGGGATGCTATTATTATTACCCTTGCTCTTAGTCTCATCCTTGGTCTACTTTCCATTTTTGGTGGTGGGGCCATTCTTAATCTTTTAGGTACTGAGCAATCTGTGACTCAGGCTGGTAGTCTCTACCTTGCTCTTGTCGGTGGAGGAGTGGTCTTCTTAGCCTTGATGACTACTTTTGGTAACATCCTACGGGCCAAGGGACGGCCTCGTATTTCCATGGTCGTCAGTCTTTTGACCAATGTTCTTAATGCTATTTTATCTTCTTTAGCCATCTTTGTGGGACATTGGGGGATTATTGGGGTAGCTACAGCTACGGTTTTCTCTCGTCTGGTTGGGACAGTGATACTCTGGCAAGCGATGAAACTAGATGTGAAGCAGCTTGAAATTACCAAACCTTTTAATAGAGAGTTGTTGGGGATTGCACTGCCAGCAGCAGGTGAACGACTGATGATGCGTGCTGGAGATGTGGTCATTGTGGCTATTATTGTTACTTTTGGTACAGCCGTTGTCGGTGGTAACGCCATTGGTGAAAACCTCACTCAGTTTAACTATATGCCTGGTATGGGAGTCGCTACGGCTACGGTTATCTTGGTTGCCAATAGTCTGGGTCGAGGGGATAAGACGCAGATGAAGCGTATTATACGAGAGT